>ERZ1034925.1036-NODE-1036-length-10382-cov-7.622543_pt1 | contig 10382 bp, 15 predicted proteins | sample MGYA00520687_ERZ1034925 | MGnify/ENA primary metagenome ERZ1034925 (study PRJEB33766, sample SAMN09781758) | gut metagenome | biome: gut microbiome | host: Homo sapiens | place: Madagascar | study: EMG produced TPA metagenomics assembly of the PRJNA485056 data... | reverse complement strand
TTTAAAAACCATCCGAAAAGGACCTTCTTATAATCAGCAAATATATATTGTTGTTGATAAAAGTAGGAATACACAAGTTTTAGCTATAGAAGATAGCAATTATTTTAGTTTTGATTTATTGCAAAACTTAATTTTTAAAAATGTAACTTTAAGTTGTAAAAGTGCATTTCTTACTTTAGAAATTAACCCAATTCTAGAAACAAATACATTTTGGGATTTTGTAAAAAGCAATCAAAAATCAATCAAAGAGTTTGTATTTACTGTCCACTCGCAGAATATGTCCGTGAACAATAAAAATGCAGCAGAACTCATTCAAAGTTTAAGGGCTGACTCTGGAGCTGAAACTGCATCTTTAAATTTAAAAGCAAGTTCAAATAGTTCATTAAATATAGATGATAACAATCCTGATTTTATAGCAATGAGTGATCTAACTACAGAAGGTATTGCTAGTTCAAATATTACTGCTTATGACGATAATGGGCAAATTGAGTTTAATAGTAAATTAGATAAATCAATAAGAAGTGTAAGATGCAGTAATTTAGATTTATGTATGAAAGATAATCAAAAATTCTCTAATGAATTATCAGAACTAATCCTAAAATTAAGAAAATATGTGGTGTAAATATGAAAAAATTATTTAACTATTTTCTTGAAAATAAAGTTAGTTTACTAGTCATAGCTTTTATATCTGCTATTTTTGTTTTTATTGATATAACTTTGTTAAAAAACTCTTTATTTGATAAGGTATTAGATAAAAATTTCATAGATATATTAATAGCATTAGTTAGCTTATTTTTTGCTACTTATTTAATTGCCCCTTCATGTCTTCTAACATTCTTTGCTAAGTTCAATAAAAACCACATAAATAGCCAAAAGATAATTTTAGGCTTAAAACTAACAGTTATAGAATTTGAAGTATATGTCTTATTGTTCATCATATGTTTAACACTTGTAAAAGCATCTTTTCAATTTGATTATATTTATAAAACAGGACTAATCTTTTCTGTTTTTATGCAAACCCAAATTATTTTTGACGGTTTAAAAATGTTTATAACTTTATTAGAAGGTTATCTAGAATTAAGTAAACAAAAATGATCGCAAAGTGATCGTAAATCTGCTTTATACTAATTCATGTAAGGTGAAATAAATGTTTCTATGATTGTAAAAATACCAAAATCAAAACGACCAATTATTAAATGCTCGAAAGATAATTGGACTAGAAGCTTAGATGAAGTATCAAGCGATGGCCATTCCATAAATTGGAGTGGCCTTGTTGTTTCTGAAGAGCAACTCATCAATATCACTTACATTGTAGGTTGTGTTGCTTATGCTGTAAAAGTAAAAGAACAATGGATAATTTTTGACTTCTCATCATCTCATCTTTGTCCTTCCCAAATTAAACGAGCCATTATGGAGCTACTATGCAATTATTCTTAAATGGTGCAGTTGTTACCTCTGATATGGCTGACAACTTATCAAGAGCCGTTGTAATTTCACTCTTTACATGGCGCAGAGCTGATGATAGTGATGATTATGATCATGAGCTTGGCAAACAGGGGTGGTGGGGAGATTCTTTAAATGAAGATGAAATAGGTTCAAAGCTCTGGCAACTCCTAAGAAGCAAAATTACATCCGAAACTCTATTAAGAGCTCAGGAAATGGCTGATGATGCTTTGAAATGGCTTGTTGAAGATGGAATTTGTACAGAGATATCTGTCTCCGTAGAACGTGATAGTAATGATCCTAACCGTATTAACTTATCTGTAATTCTAGAACAAGAACATGGCAAAACTTCATATGAGATTAAGGACGTATTAAATGGCAACAATTAGACCTACTCTACAGGAAATCAAAGACAGAGTTGATAATGAAACAACCTCTAGGCTTGATAATACTCAGCTAAGACGCTCTGACATTGTTGTATTTAAAACAATCATTTCAAGTGTAGCTCACAGCTTGTATTCAGCTATTGAATATGGTCGTAGGCAGTTGTTTATAGATAGCTGTGAAGTTTCTTATCTTGAGAGAGTTGCATCTATCTGGGGACTGTCAAGAAAACAGGCAACCAAAGCTAAAGGCTTTGTAAAGTTTAGATATGCTCAAGATGTGTCTGACATTCCTCTGCACACAGTCATTCAGACAGACACAGGTCTACAGTATAAAACAATATCCAGCCCTAATTCACAAGGTGTTGCAACTGTCAGAGCATTAGAAGCAGGACAAAGTTATAACATCTCAAAAAATGTAGAGCTTAGCCTACCGACACCATTGGTAGGAGTAATCAAAGCTGTAACTACTACTGAACTAACAGGTGGTACAGATATTGAATCTGATGACAGTTTAAGAGCGCGTGTTTTAGAGCATACACAGAATCCACCAAGACAAGGCACTAAGGATGATTATATTGCCTGGTGTCGAGAGGTGGAAGGTGTAGGACAGGCATGGTGCTATCCTCAAGAACAGGGCAAAGGCACAGTTACCATGCGTATTTTAGACGATAACATGAATATGCCTGACAGCGAGCTTATCAGTAAGGTACAGCAACACTTAGATCTTATGTCAAATATTATGGCTACTGTGTATGTTGTTGCCCCTGTTCCACAATCATTTAACTTTAAGCTCAAGATCAAGCCTAACAATCTCACCATGCGTGAACAGGCTGAACAGGCAATTAAAGATGTCTTTAAAGATGAAGCTGTGCCAGGCGGAAAAAATCTATCTATCTCATCTTAATTTAGCTATATCAAAGCTTACAGACGAAATTGATCATGTAATTGTAGAACCAAAATTAGATATTCAGGCTCAAGGCTCCCAGTATCTTCCTACAGTAGGAGAAATCACATGGCAAGAGGACGATTAGGCTACAGTGCAGATGATTATTACAAGGCAATGAAAGCATTATTGCCACGTGGTCCTGCATGGGAACTAGACGACCATACAACCTTAATGTCTATGCTTTATGTAGCAGCTCAAGAGTTTTCTCAAATAGATGCTTTAATTAAAAAATTGATTGATGAGAGTGATCCTCGAGATGCACAAGTAACTTTGTCTGAATGGTTTACTCAATGGGGTATACCTGATGAATGCTTAAAAAGCATAGATAATCCAAGCATTGACTTATACCGCAAAGTTCTTGTTACAAAAATAGCAACTCTAGGTATGAGCTTTGGTGAGTTAGTTGCCCTTATTGCGCGATCTCTTGATTATCAAAATGTAAGCATTCAAAACTTCAATACTTTTACAACTCGTTCTAATTGTTCTCAGGCTTTGTATGACGATGATTGGAAAGCTTACTTTATGACTATTACTGTTGATAAATACAACAAGAAAGAGTTTACAACAGCATGGGATGCTTCACGACCACTTGCAGAGTGGGGCGATCAGTTGTTTGAGTGTATGGTTAAATCATTAGCTCCATGCCACGCTAATGTGATCTTTTTATACGGTAAATCTGAATTATAACGGAGACAATATTATGGATTTTTACATGCAAGCTAATGCTGCAGAGTCAGCACCTAAGTTATCAACTCTTACAGAAAAAGGGCACTTTACATCGGGCTCACCAGAGTTAGCAATACCACCTTCTACACCAGGCGCTGCATGGTTTGAAAGTGTAACCGCTGAGATTGTGAATGCTATTGAGAAGTTAGGTGGTACTCCATCGAGGGATAGTATTGATCAGCTAGCTGATACTCTGTTAGCTAAGTTTGCATTAAAAGCAGATCTTGAATCACCAGTACTTACAGGTGATGTTACTGTTCCTGAACCTGTACAAGATCATAACCCTGTTACTAAAGCATATCTTGTAGATTTGCTCAAGAGAATGTCTAATGTGCCTACAGGTGCTGTATTAACCATTGCCGGAGATAAGGTACCTGAGGGATTTTTATTATGTAACGGCGCTACATTATCACGTACAACATACGCAGATTTATTTGCAGTAATTGGCACTTTGTACGGTAAAGGTGACGGTATCAATGCTACATCTAAGTTCGGTACAGCTGTATTTGATGGTGAAGACGGTAATTTAATTAGAGTTACAGTTGCAACTAATGAAAGTGATGCATCAAGTTTTGATGTTACCACATATTTTAAAGGTTCATTAGTAGAAACACAGACTGTTAAAAAGGCAACTGAGCTTGTAAACAACTCATATATCACATGGGATACCACAGTAGCTTTAGTTGCAGGTGATGATGTTACTTTTACAGGTGGTACAGGTTCAACCTTTAATCTTCCAGATATGCGAGACAGATTTGCTGAAGGTGCGGGTGGTACTTATAGTGTTGGTACAGCCGTTGAGGCGGGGTTACCTAATATTACTGGCATGTTTACGACACATAACCATTTACCATATTTGAGTGGAGCTTTTTCTAGTGCTGGAACTAATGGTGTTGGTTTAGGTTATGCTTCAACAATTCCCGTCTTAATGCTAAAGATGGATGCAAGCAAATGCTCTGCAATTTACAGTAAGGGTGAAACTGTACAACCATCTTCATTAATATTTAATTATGTAATTAAATATTAGAGAGTTAGGCTGTACTGTTGTACTGTTGCCGTAGATTGATGATGAATAAATAAGAAAAGCCCCACCGAAGTGGGGCAGTTCTTTTTTGCTTATTGTTTTTCTTTTAAGCAATACTTAAGGCTAATTTTTTACCTAAAGCATTTAGAGCTAATTCGATTGTATCAATTTTAGAGTAGTGATACATACTTAGTAATCTTGTTAAATCCTGAGCTTGAACATTCATTTTTCTAGCTAAGTCAACAGGTTTTATTTTAAGTTCAATCATTGTATTTAGCAATAGTATTTTTGCTGCTAATGAGATTGGAATATTTAAAATTAAGTCATCCTTTTGTGGTTTTTCTGTAGGCAAGATTATCTTTTCATTATCTTTTCTAGCGAAATCAGCATAACCTTTAAAAATATTTAAAGCTTCAGATAATATTTCATCATCTGACCAAACTTCTAGAATTATTTCTGATATATCCCTAAAACGGATAATAATACTTCCTTCATCTGTACGAAGTAAGTTTAACGCATACTGTAACATTTTTATCGCCTAACCTAATAATGTATTAAAAACACTCCCTCTTGCGAGGGAGTAAAAGAATTATTTTTGAGGTAAACCTAACTGTTTCCTAATGACATTTGCGTATACATTAGTTATTTCCTTAGATTTATGGTGATTGATAATTGAGTACCTTCCATTTAAGATTAACTTGCAATGTTTTGTACCCTCTTTTGCAATCACCCCCTCATTTTCTAACTCTTTTATAAAGGCTCTATATTTCATAGCATTCCTTTTAGAGTTTTTAAACAATAAGCGTTGGAAATTACCAACGTTTATATTATATACAAAATTGTATATAAATACAATAAAGTATTTTAATTATTTTTAACTTTATGGAGTAAAAATCATGTCAACAAACAAATACGCATAATCCGTGTTGGCAGACTTTTCCATTCAAGGGGTGCGGTTTAGCCATTTAGAGAGGTGCTGTTTGTTTATATGAGTATTACCTCGACCAAAGAACCAATTGTATAGCGCTTGTCTTTACCTTTTAATTTTTCAATTTTCTTATCAGTGATCATAGGAGATCCTTAATATGTCTAATACAACAACTGCATATCAGTTTGATAGCAACGGTTATCTTATCGGTGAGACCATGGTTATGTCAGATCCTCTGGTGGGTGGTTGGTTAGTACCTGCCGATTGCACTTTAACCAAACCTACAGCTAAAAAAGGCTATTGGAGCGTATATAACAAAAACACAAAAGAATGGAGCTACGAGTTAATTCCTACTACTGCAGCTGAGCTTGAGAATTTAACTGTGCTCCATGAAGATCAGTCAAAGCACAAGTATGAGCTAAAGAACCTGGTAGATACTTTTGTAACTGACGATAGTGGATACGAAACTAAGCGAGATGACGATAACAACATTACTGTAGTTAAGAAAGCACCAGTGCCTGAGCCTACATTAGATAAGCTAAAAGAAACTTGATGAGCTGACAGCAGCAGGACATCAGTTTGATAATCAGCTTGTAAATGAAGATATGATCATCAACTCATCATTAGGCTTTAAAGCCAATGCTGATTTACGTTCACAGAATAACATCAATGGCTTGATTGCAGCAGGACAGGAGCCTGTAGCTTATGTGGATTCACAGAACGCTGTACATAATCTGACTTTAGCTCAGCTTAATACACTACTAGCAGAATGCATTGAAAACGGTCAGTACTTATATCAGCAGAAGTGGGCCTACAGAGCACAAATCAATGCATGTACTACTAAAGAAGAGTTAGCAGCAATCACCTTTGAATTTAAGATGAAGGACTTTGCTAATGAGTAGATACTTTCATAATCTTGCTGTATCAATTGATCAGCTAGCTAACACTTTGCTAGCTGGTTATCCTGATGAGACACTGTCAGCTCGTTCATGGAGATGCAGAGATAAAAAGAGATGGTCCATAATGGTTAAGGTGATTAACTTCTTAGCTCATAATCCACATCACTGTGAATTAGCGTTTACAAAAGAAATTGATTTGCCTGAAGACGTCTATGGAAAGTCGTGGGATAAAAAGTATTGAGAGGTGCATTATGTACACAAGATTACACGCTGTTAATGGCATTGTAGGTGAAGGTGTTAAGTTTGAACGCATCAGACGTGTCACTGGTTATCTTGTTGGTACCCTAGACAGGTTCAACGATGCGAAACGAGCAGAGGTGCGTGACAGAGTTAAGCACATGCACGCATAAAAATAGCCCCATCTTTAGGGGCTATTTGTTGTCGTACCAACCTTACAAAGATTTATAAGCCTTCTATTTATGCTGACTTTTTAGGATAAGTCAGCTGAAATCTCTCTAACTTACTTACTGATATATCAGTTGCAACAGCTGACTCATACAGCCTTGCATCTGGTATGTTATCAAGTGCCAGTACCAACTTCATAGCCTGTGCTTTGATGTCTCTCAGTTCCTTATATGCTTTCAGGATATCAGGTCTGAATAACTTGTGATAGTGAACCACATGATCAATTGCCTGAGCTTCATCATCAGACAGCAGCATTTCAGAATCATTTCTTGCATGCTCTTCTTCGGCCTTGTTGATACCAATGGCATAACCCTGATTAAAAGCACGTACGGTGATATCCAGAGTGCGTGCTAATACTTCACGATTAACACCATAAGATTCAAACAGGGCAGTGAGCTGTTCAACGTACCATTTTTTAGTTGCGGGTTCTTTGTTTTCTGACTTTGCAACATAGGCACCTTGAGCGCGAATTGAAGGTAATACTTCATTACAAATCCACTGCCTGAACTCACGGGCAATCTTAGAGTTAGATCTCATCATTACGAAGTAGAGCTGAGGCTCGGTGATCATGGTGAACTCTTTTACTCCGTAGCCAGTGTCAAAGCTAGCTACATTCAATGTAGGTAGTTCAAACTCTTTTTTAATCTGATCCACTGCATGTGTAGGGTTCTGTAAATTAAGTGACTTGCACACATCAGCCAGGCAAAAGAGCACTTCACCTTTATCGTTCTGTTCTACACGGATGTTTGAGTCATGGAAATTGTAAGAAGTTAGATTTGAGTTAGACATGATAATGTCTCCTAGTTATATATTTCTTAATTAACCCATTTATTAAGTGGGTCGGTGGTGCTAAGAAACTCGTAACTAGCCGAGCGGTGCTTATTCAATATATTCACACCACACCACCATAAAGCAAATACAGTTAGCCTAAAGGCTATGTATTAAATATGGTGAGATTGACGTGTGTCGCCAAGTCAGCGCTTTGTATTGTCGTGTTTTTGAGGCACGGTAGGGAAGTCCCTACATCGGTGATAATAGCGCAGAAAAAAGGGAGCGTCAAGGTTTTGTTACATATTCAATCTTCAACTTTTGAAGTTGTCATAACAGCAAATCTGCGCCACCTTTTAAGCAATGATCAACAAAGTCACACCATTGCTGCATTGCTTCACGTCTTTTCTCTAACAGATCACTTCTATCATAAGCTAGCTGTGTTGATGTTCCTACAGTATGAGCTAAACACTTCTCTGCAACATCAAAAGGAATATCATGATCGTGCATCCAGGTACGACCAATTGAACGTATGCCATGAGGCACAAGCTTGTCTTTAAAGCCGTGACGACGTAAAAACAATGAAGCTGAGTTGGTGCTAAAGTGCTGCACTACTTTACCTTGAGTTGCAGGGAATACATACTTACCTACTCGTGGGCGGTTAAGCAGCAAAGTAAGCATTTGCTTTGTAATTGGTACCACATGAGGTAGTTTCATCTTCATGACCTCTGCAGGTACTGTAATTGTGTTATCTTCAAAATTGATCCAAGACCATTCTAAGCTACAGTATTCATTAGGTCTTAACAGAGTGTAAAAGCCTGTAAGCAGTACTTCCCATGTAGCACGAGCTTTAAGCCCATATACCTGTAGCTCTTTAAGAACTGTAGGCAACTGTGAGTAGTGTACTGAAGGTCTGTTCTTAATAACAGTTTTAACAGGAAAAACAGAGTAGAGATTTTGAAAACGTAGCTCTTTGACGTAGCCAATGTTCATAGCATAGATGTCGATCTCTTTTATATACATGCAAATACGCTTAATGGTTTCGTATTTACCTCTGGTATAAAGATCCTGTTTTAAGATCTCAACAAAAGCTACAGGAGTAATAGCTTTGTAGTCAATCTTACCTAATGAAGGTAGGATATAGCGCTCAATACGGTTTGAGATGTCATGCCAGTTCTTTACCTTAACCTTCTTAACTTCAATCCACTCATAGTAGATCTCTTCAAATGTATGAACCTTTTCTTTAATAACAGGTGAACCTTCAAATTTAGCCTGGGCTTTTAAAAGAGATAGCTGCTCTCTAGCTTCTTTGATAGATAACTCAGGGAATGATCCTAGTTTCTTACTTATCTTTTTACCATCAGATCTAAAATTAGCAATCCAATTTTTAATACCTGAGGGTAGTATGCGCAGGTATAAGCCATTACCATCAGCTAAGTTGTATTCCTTATCTTTTGCTTGAGCTTTTTTAATTTCTAAAAATGTAAGCATAAATGCTCCTAAATTCTCCATGTGGCGTTTAGCCGTTTTTGTGACTATACATTTGTAAACGCCACATAAGCGCCACATATTATAGCATTTATTTGATACTAGCTATGATAGTAGCTCTGCTAGTATCACCGATTTTTAACGATTATTTTATTGAAAATTAAGAAAAAAAATTGAAAGGATAATTAGCTGATTTTAGATATAAAAAAAGCACCTAAAAGGTGCTATGGCGGTGAGAACGGGATTCGAACCCGTGATACGCGTTAACGTATACACGCTTTCCAGGCGTGCTCCTTCAGCCACTCGGACATCTCACCAAAATTGACCGTATAATTTTACAGTATTATTAAGATATTGCAACTTTATATTGAGTAAAAATGAAATCTATATCTTAAAAGTACAACACCGGCTCTTACAACATCGCAAGATAGTAATTCTAGAGATTGACCATCGCAAGGTTTTTCTCCTTCTTTACCTTCATACTCAAAGATTGATTTAACGCCACTCAATCCATCTATGCCAGGGTAGAGCACAAGATAAAGTTCATCGATAAGACCTAGCTTTAAGAAAGATCCGTTTAAGATACCGCCTCCACATAGGAGAACATTCTTTATACCAAAATCAGAGTATAAACTTTTAAGCGCTTTTTTGATGTCATGACCATCTTTTCCTGCAAAGGTAAAAGAGATCTCCTTTTTTCTTAAAAACTCAAGATACTCTTCACTTGCGGTGTCTTCTCCTAAGATAACAAGCAGGGTACTACCCCAGATTTCGTTGTTCTCATAGGCTATAGATCCTTTTGAGTCAAACACTGCTGTCATTTCTGCGTTTTCTCTAATACCTAAAAATGGTTTAGGATCTTTAATCTTAGTGTGAGTGTCTGATTTAAAAGGAATACTGCAATGGTGATGTAAAATTGTTTCTTTTCCTAGAATTGATAATTCAGGATTTAATTTAGCTTTAGTCTCATAATATACATCAGGTTCACCTTCGCCATTGCTGTCATATAAAACAGACCATCTAGATTCGTCTAAACGACCGTCGATAGAACTTTCCATGAGGCAAGTTACTTTTTGCTGTGTCATGTCCATAATAAATCCTCAATTCGTATTTATTACATTATAAATCACCTAAGTACTAGATAAAGAATGCCTTAACGTATAATCAAAATTTCTTTCTAATTCAGTCAGTAGACTACAAATTTGACAAATTATTTGTTGACAATATTACATCTCCTTAATATAATGCACTCCATTCGGTGATTAGCGCAGCCCGGTAGCGCATCTGGTTTGGGACCAGAGGGTCGTAG
>ERZ1034925.1034-NODE-1034-length-10399-cov-9.123840_pt1 | contig 10399 bp, 11 predicted proteins | sample MGYA00520687_ERZ1034925 | MGnify/ENA primary metagenome ERZ1034925 (study PRJEB33766, sample SAMN09781758) | gut metagenome | biome: gut microbiome | host: Homo sapiens | place: Madagascar | study: EMG produced TPA metagenomics assembly of the PRJNA485056 data... | reverse complement strand
GATAAACACCTCTTTTAAAAATTTATTATTCAGCCGGTTCTTCAACTTTTGCTTCTGTTCTGATTGAAGACTTGTCAGAACCTGTGCTTTTTTCTTTAAATTTTTGAACTTGTCTTGCCAACTTGTCAGCTAACAAGTCAATGCTTTCATACATCGATTCGCCTGCTTCTTCGCAACGAACTACACCTGTTGACATTTTGCAGCTAACTTCTGCAACGTGTTTGCCGGAAGCAGATGGATTTTTAATTACTGACAAAACTACGTCAATACCTTGAACTTGGTCATAGTGAGCAGCAACTTTGCTGAATTTTTCTTTGACATAAGTTTTGATAGCATCTGTGATTTCAATGTTTCTTCCGTTTACATAAATGTGCATGTTGAACCTCCATATAACATACTGCTTGTACATTATAACACATACTGTCGGATTTTTAAAGCCCTAATTTGCTTTTTTATAAGATTTAAGCGAAAAATCGTAGTTTTGAATGAAATTATTCTTCAATAATAAACTGTTGCAACTCAACATTTGGAGTTCCCAAAACCCTTACCAATTCAAGAACAGAGGCCTTCATTTGGCATTTTTGCGATGATCCGCTGAAAAAATCTTTGTAAAAACAACCTTCGCAATTGCACCCTCTTTTGTAACATTCAAGTGCGGTTGGTGTCCAACGCCTTACTGCAACTGCTCTACCCATATCCCTACTTCTAAACAATTTATATAATCTCCACAATTAAATATCTTACCCAAGTATGGCAACCGTAACAGTTTTCAAACTGTCAAAATCCCCACTAGAGATGAGTTTCACCTCTCTGAATTTATTATATAAAAAATAAAGGTTTGATTTCAAGGGAGCAACATGAGATTATTAAATTTTGTAACAAGCCATGTAAAGTGCACAGTACTGCCGTTTTGTAGAAGTCAACCATGTGGAATTTTAAGCTATTACATGGTTTTGCGGATTTTTCCCATGCAATCATGCGCATGGCATGGGTTTCCATGATTTTATCAAGTGTAAAGTTTTGTAAAAATATAGCACACCATGCCCGTTTTCAGGCATGGTTGTTAAACAAAACCAAATAAATCTAGCACCAAAAACCGTTCATGCCAAACATGGAAGGACCGGCAAACATAAATGGATTTCCGCAGCAACCGCCTCCAAAATAGTTACCGACAAAACCCCTTCCATAAGGGCCACAGCCATAAATTGAAGAAGTCATAAACGGATTACAACCGTACATCATTTGTGGTGATGACATAATACTTGCAAGCATTAACGCATTCGTGGTAGCCGATGTATTTCCGGTCTTATTTCCCATTGATGTTAGTGCATAACCAATATAACTGCCGGTGTTTTCTTGAATATTTCGCGCAACTGCATTTTGCATAACCCCAGTTGCAGTATTCATGCCCAAATTCATCAATGCATCAGATTTTGATGCACCATTTTTCACTGCGTCATTATAATTAAGCACATTGCCCAAAAGTGTATTAACTGTACTCATTGCGTATATTGCGTTGTCTAAACCCATAGTTATCTCTCATTTTAAGTGTGATATATATATAAAGTATATCTTGGATAAAATATTGACTCATTTTTTGTAATTGTAAACAAATATTACAAAACTTAGATTATTTACTAAAGATTTAGTAGATATTTGCCGACTAATATTACAAGGAAATGTATAAAAAAGGGATTGATGAATTATGTCTATGAGTGTTTACAATGCACAATACAAATTAGGAATTGATACAACTACTTTGAAACAGGTTTCAAATGAGATTTTGAAACGTGCTGCAGAAAAAAATAGTCAGTACAATACAAATTCATCATCTGTTAGAAATATTTTTCAAAGCACACAACAAAACTTGGGAATTGACTTGTACAAAGGCAATGTAGACACATCTGTTGCACGTCAGGTTGCAATGAACAATTCTGGTATGCAAATCCAATTGTCACAAGATGCCTTAAAATCTATTCAATATTTGAATTCTCAAGCCGTTAATAATGTTCAAAAAAATGTTGAAGGCAAAATTTCAATTGCATTGAACGAAGGTGTTGGCAACTCTCAAAAATCAGAAGCAGCTCCAAAATTCAATAGCATTATCAGCCTCGCAACCGGAAAAGACAAAAACGGTTCTGCCCCTTCATACAAAGGCGAATTCTTGTTTATCAAAAAAGATAAAGAAAAAGAAGAAGCTGTTGCTTAAAGATTGGATATTAGATGCAAAGATGTCAAGAGGCGAAGTCGGTTTCGTTAAGTTACTAAGGCACTAAGGCATTAAGGTCGTATAAAAGTGAATAAGAAAATAAGTTCATTTAGTTCGTTTCGCTCAAGAATACACTTTGGAGCAATAACACCTGTAACGAACTTATTCACTTATTGACCTTACATTATTTTTTGCCAGCAACTCTTCTGAAAGCTTTCCGAGCATTTCTATCGAAAGTTTTTCGCCTCTTATGTTTTCATCTAGTCCAAGAGAATTTAGTGCAGAAATAATATTTTCTTTAGCAAAACCTGCTGATGCTAAGCAATTTTTAATATTTTTTCTGCGTTGCGAAAATGCAGCTTTTACTGTTTTTCTAAAATGTTTGTAATCTGTCAAATCCAAGAGTGGTTTTTCTCGCACAACAAGCTTTACCAAGGCAGAATTAACCTTTGGCGCAGGGTAAAAAGAACGCCTTCCGACAAGTTTTTTAATCTCAACATCAGCCCAAAACTGTGACAAAATCGTCAAAAGCCCATATTGCTTGCCTGATGAATTTTCGTTTGCAACCATTCGACGTGCAACTTCTTCTTGCACCATCAACAAAATATCAGTAATCTTGTTGCGATTTTTGTTGTTTAAATCATCAATTTCGCCCAAAAGATGAGCAATAATCGGACTTGTAATATAGTACGGAATATTTGCGACAACTTTGACTTTGCCATCGCCAAGTTCCGACAAATCCTGTTTTAAGATGTCATTATGAATAATCTTTAAATTAGGAGCATCAAGCTTTTCAAGCTCTTTTATTGCCTCTTCATCAAGCTCAATTGCAATAACTTGTTTGGCATGCTTGATTAATTGTTCTGTTACAAAACCAACCCCTGGCCCGATTTCAATAACGGTATCATTTGGCTGAATATCTGCAAAGTCAATGATATCAGCAATTGTTTGACCGTCTATCAAAAAGTTTTGACCCAGTCTTTTTTTAGTTCTAAAAAATCTTGCCCTGTCGAAGTAGTTCATCTTACCTACTATAATACCACACACAGGTAAATGTTTAAAAAAAATTTTTTTGTTATTTTGTAGATGTTATAATTATATGGGGTAAAAGTGATATGCAAACGAAAACAAAATTAAGCAAAACTGAAATTATAGAACAATTCAAATCTGGCTGTAAACCGCAATCTGAGCACTGTATCGGAATTGAGTATGAAAGACTTCCGATATTCAATTCGACTTGCAAAGCGGCAGATTACGGATCCGAAAATGGGGTTTGCAATTTTTTAAGAAACTTTGCAAAAAACGAAAATTGGGACTATATAACAGATGATTACAATATTATTGGGCTTAAACAAATGCATGATACTGTTACTCTCGAACCGGGGAGTCAGGTAGAACTTAGCATTAAGCCTGAAAAAAGAATCGCAGATTTGAAAAACAGGATTGACAAACTGAACAAACAAATGACTCCAATTTTAGAAAAATTTGGAATTTCTTTGCTTAATTATGGTGTTTCGCCTCTATCTACGAACAAGTCCATTAGCTTAATTCCTAAAAAAAGATATCATATTATGGCAAAATATCTTTGGGGAATTTTGTCAGATGTTATGATGAGAGAAACCGCCGGAATTCAGTGTTGCGTTGACTTTGAGAGTGAAGAAGATGCAATGAACAAGTTTAGAATTGCAAACAAATTAACTCCATTTATAACAGCGATGTTTGCAAATTCACCGATTAGAGGCGGTGTTGAGACTGGTTACAAGAGTTTTCGTGCACTCAGTTGGCTGAATACAGACAATGACAGGTGCGGTTTTGTCGGGCAAATTGATGACAAGTTTTCGTTTGAAGAATACGTTGACTATGTTCTTGAAACTCCGATGATTTTTATTAACCGTGACGAGAATGCTCTTGCGTTGAATGGGAAAATCACATTTGATGAATTTATGCAAAACGGTTACAAAGACTATGACGCAGATATGGAGGATTTTAACCTTCATGCAAATTTATATTTTCCGGAAGTTCGTTTGCGCAATTTTATCGAAATCAGAAATCATGACTGTGTCGGAGGTGGATTGCAATACTCAATTCTTGCGATTTATAAAGGGATTTTGTATAGCAATTCTGCAATGTCTGAGATTGAAGAGTTGTTTAAAGACTTTGAGTACAGGGATTTTTCGGAACTTCGCTATAATGTCCCCAAAAGTGCGATGAACGCAAAAATTGGCAAATTTTATGTAAAAGATATTGCCAAAGATATTTTGTATATTGCTGAAAAATCGCTTATTGAGCAAGATTTAGGGGAAGAAGTTTTTCTTGAGCCGATAAAGGATTTTGTCTCAAACGGAATTTGTCCGGCTGACGTAATTTTGCGCAACTGGAACGGAATTTGGAACAAAGATATTCGAAAATTGGTGAAAGCAGTGCAAGGATAAACGCAGCTATCACACCAATCTCTTCCGTTCCATTTCTGCAAGTTTCACATTTTCAGGTGCCGGAAAATATTTTTTCAAAAACGCTAAAAGACTGTTGTAACTATTTTCAATAAAGTCAGATTTTTTGTTCCAACCGCAATCAAACAAATCTTTCATAATTTTCGCCTCATCAACATTTTGAGCTTTCTCGTACATCGCAATAACTTGTCCAGTCCTGTGTTTGCCGTAATGACAATGGATATAGGACTTTCCGTCATTGTTCTCAATAAGACTTGTTACTTTGGAAAAATAATCCTGATTAGGAATTTTATCCTGAACAAATTGCATTTTAGCTTCAGTATATTTTATGTTAAAAAGTTTGCAGTAAAATTTTTCGAGTTTTTTCAAAAACGGAGAACCGGCTTTTCCGCCATCACGCAAATCGATAACTTGAGTGACTTTTTTAGCCTTTAAACGCATTATTTTAGCCGGCGTAAACACAGCACTTCCACGCAAAAGTTTGTCGTCAACTTTTGTAATCTTGGTATATCCAAACATGTAAGGAATATCGCGCAACTTCATAATTTCTATAATGTTCGTGAAAATTATAATTGCCTTGATGTTAAGATTTTTTAATAATTATATTATAAATTGCAGAATGCTTTCTCTTTGAGAATTCAAGTAGTATAAAGATTACAGTTATATTCGATTACGAAGTCAAATTGCCACGATAGCGAAATGAGCAATAACTCGTTAGCGAAACAAACAGCAAAACGAGTGTTGTTTGAGCGGTAAAGTTATTCAATAGGCTGGATTACTTGCTTGCATCGTAGGCGAGTAACGAGCCGTACGAGGCAGGATACCCTTGGGGTACGCTATTCGCTCGTAATGACGATTACATAATCTGTTATGCATGTGTATAGCCACATTCGCGTTAAACGTGACTCCGTGTTCCCAGAAAAGTCTTGCAGACCGCCTGAGTTTTCTGGGAACAGCTCCGCACTCCGCTCATGTGGCGCGAGTTCACTCGTTTCAAGTTGAGCTTACAAGTTATTAGTGAATGGAGCGTGTGGCTGGTTTTGTGGAACTTTTTCCATAAAAAGTTCCCGCTGTCCGCGCAGGACATAATAACTAAATAATAAGTTTTGAGAATTACCACTACTTCACAAACAACGGTTTCACAAGAACATAAATATCGTTAAAAAGCACAAACACCAACAATGCTATCAGCAATATGAAAAACACTGTCATTACTTTGTTTGCAATCTCTTCGTCAACCGGTTTTCCCATAATCTTTTCGATTAGCAAAAATACCAAATGTCCACCGTCTAATGCAGGAATTGGCAAAATATTCAACAACGCAAGGTTCATTGAAATTACCGCAGTCAAAAGAATTCCATAAAAAATTCCTTCACTACTGATAATATCGCCACCCATTTTGGTAATCAAAACAACGCCATGCATATTTTTGAGCGGAATTTTGCCTGTAAATAACTGTTTCAAAACAATTACCATTGATTTTGTTTCGTTATACAAATAATCATAACTTGTCTTAAACGCTGATTTCATGCCTGTCACAGGGATTAAAATTTCTTTCCTGTCAAGATTAATTCCAATCAAACCATCACTTCCTGCGTAAACTGTATTCAATTCAACTTCTTTTCCGTCACGCAAAACCTTGATATCAATAGGTTTTTGAGTATCTGAAACAGCATAAGCAATATCTTTTAGACTAAATGTGCCATCAGCTTCTATAAAACTTTTGCCTTTTAATTCTTCACGAAGTTTAATTTGCTTTTCAGAAAGTTTCACTTCGTTCGGTTTATAAAGCTCAACTGTATTCAAAATATTTTGATTAAGTTCAATTCGTTTTTCAGGCTCCAAATTATTCGGAATTTTTACAATCAAACCGCTATCAATAATTTCATCTTCCTTGAACGCAGGATTTATTGCTTTCAAACTGTTGTAGTTTGTCTCGGCAAGAGTATCGGAAGTTTTTCCATCAAAAGATGCACTATACATCGCAAAAAGCTGTACAGCGTATTTTGTATCAATTTTAGAACCATTGATTTCGACAATCTTATCTCCTTTTTTAGCTCCGGAACTCCAAATACTAGCCTCTTTTGGCGCAACAATATCACCAATATATGTATCAAATTTTTCAGACGGCATATTATGCCACAAACAAGCAGTCATCAAAACCAAAACATAAGCACAAATTACGTTTGCAATTACGCCGGCAGAAAAAATTATTGCACGTTGCCAAACAGGTTTGTTCATCAATCTTTCAGGAGAATTTTTCGGGATATCAGACTCTTTGTCATCATCAGGAAAAGAAACATATCCGCCGAACAGAAACGCATGGATAACCAAAGTTAATCCACCAACTTTTTTCTCCCACAAAGTCGGTCCGATAGGCAAGCCTATTCCGAATTTATCAACTTTTGTTTTAAACATCAAAGCTGTCAAAAGGTGCCCCAACTCGTGGACCAAAATCAAAAGCCCGATTAATAAAATCATTATAATTACTGACATAAATTCTCCCTTTTTAAATTATCAATGATTAGATTGTAGCATAAAAACATGTGTCTGTATTATTAGTCAGATAAGATTTTAGAAGTCGATAAGTCGTTAAGACAATAAGGCGATGAGTTCGTTACAGTAAATAATTACAAAGTCGTCATTCTTGTATATGTTAAGTAATTCGTTGACAAAATAAGGACATTCTCTCCGAGGGAGAGAAAGAGGTTGTTAATGAGCTAGAGCGAATGTTACAACCTCAAGAGAGGGTTTGGTGAATACTATTTCAAAGATTTTTTACACCCCTCTCCCACAGTTGTAAGTCTCGCTAATCGCTCGTCAACAGCTGTGACCTCCACCCTAGGGGAGGTAAGTCACTTTTGTCAACGAATTTAGTAATTGTTCCGAAAGCCTAAAAACTTCTCCAGCAACTACCAATAAACTCTGCCGGAAATGCCACCTGATGTCATCGGTAACTCCATTACGAATTTGTTCAAATCCCCGTTTTGAACAAAATAAATTTTCCCGTTATGAGCTTCCATAATCTTTTTAGACAAATACAAACCCAATCCAAAGCCGACTTTTTGGTACTTATTTGCGTTTGAAATATATTTTTCAAACAAATGTTCCTGAGTATTCTTGTCAATCGGGGGTCCAGAATTTTCAAGCGAAATCTCAAGTATGCCGTCATGAACTTCTGTTGCGATATTAAAATCGGTATTTTCATAAGCATAATTAATTCCATTGCTCAAAAGGTTTGTAATTACACGTCGAAGTTGCTTTTCATCAGCAGAAATCATTTTTTCATTTTCTTCAAGCGAAGAACTGAAAATAAGATTAACTTTTTGTTCGTTTGACATCGACAAATGCTCTTTTATGCAAGTATTGATAAGTTTTTCAATATCGAATTTTTCTTTGTTCAACTGAATATTTCCATTGTCATATTTATACGTGTTAATCAGGGTATAGAGCATTTCTTTCATATAGTTTGCAGATTCAAGTGTAAGCGATAAAATTTCTTTTTGCGTGTCATTAAGTTCGCCAAACATTCCTTTGTAACATTGATTTATGCTGCTAATCTGTGCTAAAAGCGGATTTTTCAAGTCGTGTACAAGAGTTGCGATAAACAAATCTTTTTGGTTTTCGAGTCCTTTTTCGTGGTCAATATTTTTAGTAATCGTAACAAGTCCGTCAATTACGTTGTCTGGCCTAATAATCGGAGCTTTAATAATTCTGTACCAATGAGTTTGTCCATTAGTATCGGTTGCAGTTTTGACTTTTCTCAAGATTTTTCTGTTTTTTAGAACATAATCGTCCTCCGCATCAGTATTTTCTTGTGCATCTGACATATCAACAACTTTGTTGGAATACCTGTCTTGTCCATTAAAAACAAAATCTTTTGCATGCTTTGTGCCAAGAATATATTTTTTGTTCTTATCCTTCATATAAACAAGAACCGGCAAATATTCAAGCAAGGTTTTCAATTGGGAATTCTTTTTGATAAGTTCATTTTTAACAACTTCGTCTTTTGTAATATCGCGCGAAATTGACAAAATATATTCGACTTTCCCATTGCTAATCAAAGGAGTTGAAGTTTGTTTAATTATCTTGAATTTATCTCCCTTGTTGATTTTCAAAACATACGTTTGAGGCAAGCCTGTTTCAATGGATTTGTCAATATTATTTTTCATAATCATGGCATTCTTTTCAGAGATAAGCTCAAAAATAGATTTGCCAATAATTTCGTCCTCTTTTAAAAACTTAAAATGGTTTAAAAACGCATTATTAAAAACAAGATACTTATAATTAATATCTTTAACCGTAATAATTTCTCGGCAATTTTCCATAATTCCGCTCAGCAAAAGCGAAATCGGATCTATTTTAGTGAAAATATCAACCATTTATACCTCTTAACATTTCCGTCAAGGTTGATTTGAGCAATTTGAAGAAATATTAAGCAAAAATCAGAATAAAGTGTATACCTAAATCAAGCTTGCAACAGCTTAACAATCATTTACAAAATAGCAATTATTGATAAAAGAAATACTTTATATATACAAGAGTATAAAAACAGAGGTTTTGCTATGAGTAAAGTTGGTCAAACTCAAAGAATAATGACAGAACAGGAGTTTAATAAAAGTCCTTTAAAAGGCTTGATGTCTTATCAAGATTATTTTACAAAGGCTTTGAAAAGCAGTTCTACATTTGATTTTGCCAAAATGTTTGCACTTGAACAAGCTCAAACAACTTCTGACGATATTAAAAAATCGGTAAAAGGCTGGGCGCTTGAAAAAGAAGCTCAAAAAGACAATGCAGAAGAAGAGTATTATGCTGCTTTGGCACAATATGAAGCAATGAAAACCGGAAGTGAACAAGCGCTTAAAAATTTGCAATACGCAACAAATATGTATGGAGAGGATTCTACACAGTTTTCTGACGCTTTGAAAAAATATAATTCGTCAGATAAATCATTATTTGCTTCAAACACAAATTTGGACATTGCACGTGACAAGTTTAATTCTGCCAATATGAGTGCGTTTAAGGCATTTTTGACATCTCGTTTAACTTAACTACACAATTAGCTTGCAATTTTTCTTTTATATATTATCATGCAACTTGTAGAGTGCTTACGCCAATAATCACTCAACAAGAAAAGGAAAATTAAAATGAACTTAAAAAACAAGCAAGAAATAGTTAAAGCTTACGGTAAAAACGAAAAAGACACTGGTTCTACAGCAGTTCAAGTTGCTATGATGAGCCAAAAAATTTCTGAACTTACTGAACACCTAAAATCAAACAAAAAAGATTTCGCTACAAAAAGAGGTCTTTTGATGATGGTAGGTAAAAGAAAAAGACTACTTTCTTATTTGAAATCTCAAAATCTTGATGAATACAGAGAATTAATTAAGAAATTGGGTATTCGTGGTTAATTTTAAGCAAATTAAAAAGACTAAAGAAAAGGCTGCTATTAGTGGCCTTTTCTTTTTTGTTAGGAAAATATGACCAACCTACCGAAACAGCTGCAGTGCATACCGCTATTAAACCTAATAATGTTGGGGTAGTGTCTTGAAATTACTTCTCGTCCGTAATTTAGCAACCCCAACCTACTTTGCTATTACTAAAGAAAATAGACTCTGAATCAAGTTCAGAGTGACAGTTACAGTTAGTTGTTTTTCATGAATAGCAACAATCTTCGTCATTCTGAAAAGACAGAAAATCAAGTGTTTAGCGTAGATTTTCGTCTTATTCAAAATCTACT
>ERZ1034925.1029-NODE-1029-length-10436-cov-9.931124_pt1 | contig 10436 bp, 19 predicted proteins | sample MGYA00520687_ERZ1034925 | MGnify/ENA primary metagenome ERZ1034925 (study PRJEB33766, sample SAMN09781758) | gut metagenome | biome: gut microbiome | host: Homo sapiens | place: Madagascar | study: EMG produced TPA metagenomics assembly of the PRJNA485056 data... | reverse complement strand
CGATTCATCTTCTGCGTCAGCTGGTAGGTCATGATATCGGTTAGCGCCGCCAGCGACCCCGGCAGCGCCTTCCCCGTGGCGATCAAGTGGAAATTATAGATTCTGCATAGCCATTCTATTGCCAGCTGAACGGGGTCTGTTTTGGCAAGTTCCAGATCGCGTGCGGTCAACCAGAAGCAATTCTCCATGTTCTTAAGTTCCTGCTGCAAGCGGTCATTCTCCGCAATCAGATCAGCTTTCCTCATGCGTCTTTGCCCCCCTCCAAAAGCTGGTTGAGCATTCTTTCCGCCACTCCAAGGGCGGAGGCGACAAGGATTTTATCCCCTTCCCCTTTCAGCGCTGCGGCGCTGGTGCTGATGATCCCCAACACTTCGGCAATGATCCGTTCCTTGCTCATTTCTGAACCCTCCTGTTTTGATATTCTTCGTGGAACCGGCGGATGTCTTCTTCGGAATCGCCGATCTCCCCGGCTTCGTTGGCCTCCATGAAAGCGAATAGTTCTGCCAGCTGCTCCGTGCTCATTTTCTCAAACTCCTTGAGCAGCTCCGCCTTGAGCATTTCTTCCCGTGTAGCCATTGACAAACTTCCTCCTTTGCGGTATAATGCCGCTGTTCGTTCATTGATTGTCCCCGCATGTTGCCTCATGCGAGGGCTTTTTTTATGCCAGCACGAACCGCTTTGCCGTGGTGGTCTTGGTGTACCGCTGGGCGATCTCCGGCGCGTCCTTTTTCAGGGCGGAGGTGTCCACCCGGCTGCTGGTGACGGGCTTCCAAGTGACCTTGTAGGCCCCGGCGGTCAGGGTGTCAACGTTCTGCTCCATCATCTGGCGCTTGATATCGTCCTTGGCCGCCTCGATGGTGGCGTTCAGTTCCTCCGCCAGTCTCATATACTCTTTCAGTTCCCGCAGCTTGGTTTCCAATTCGTTCATGCTGATTGCTCCTTTCAGTGTGCCAGGCGGGCGGGGGCTTGTGCGGTGGCCGTTACAGCCGGTGCAATCCTTTCCGCCTCTTACCTTGGATTCTTGGCATTACCCGTCTCCCTTGGCCTTGGCTTGGTTCGGGGCTTTCCGTCCCTCACCGTGGCTATATCATAACACATTGCTAGCAATGTGTGAATAGAAAAAGAGGGAAAGTTTTTAACCGCTTTGTACATTGCTAGCAATAACAGAAAAGAATATAATGTCAGTAGGAGGTGAAAGGATGGAAGGAAAGCCAAAGTATTACAATCAGGCAAGGAATAAAGCTTCCCAGAAGTACCAGCGGGAGAATCTGGAACAGATCGCCATCAGAGTAAAAAAAGGAGATCGGGACAGACTGAAAGCCGAAGCTGAAACCCAAGGCCAGAGTATGGCGCAATACGTTGTTCAAGCCGTCAACGACCGGGCAGGGTATCAGGTTCTAACCCCGGCAGAGAAACCACAACAGGAAGAATAAAAAAGGCCCTCCGCCGATCTGGCGGGGGGCTTCCTGCTATCAGGACGGAAACAGGCTTCAACGGAAGTGTTGAAAGTCATTGCAACAAGCTACAACACCCGATCTTTTACCATTTGTGGCAAACGGCTTTCCCCACTGCTGGGGAAAGGCATAAAAAAGGGCGTACCGGCAAGGGGAGCCGATACGCCCAGCAGCGAAGGAAAGGGAACGTCCATGAAAAAGCAAATCCAGAGGACAGAAACATTATAATACGTCTTATTGTTTTTGTCAATAAGGGGCTTTTGACCCTGAAAGGGGGGACTTTTGACCCCTTTTGAACCCCTTATTTTCGACTTTTGACCCGCGCTAAAACCGTTGAAAAATATAGGTTTATTGACTTTTGACCCTTTTGACCCTCATTTCTATAAAGCCATTTTTTACTTATAGTTAGTTAGTTTTAACTTTGACAGTAGTTTTGACAGTAATTAGGATCGGTTTAGATCGTCTTGGATGGACAACCAGAAATAGAAATCCTTATATTTCAAGGCCTATACAGACGTAGGCCGTCTTAGATAGACTATAAATGCATAACTGGCAGTGTTGGGGTCAGGAGTTCGAATCTCCTATGCTCCACCAACAAGAAAACCCTTGAAACGTAACGGTTTCAGGGGTTTCTTTTTTGCCCGGAGAATCTTCACTTTTTGGGCCTTGACAGTAGTTTTGACAGTAATTAGCCATTTTTTAGGGCAGAACCAGAGAAAAAAGTGATTTCAAAGTCTAAGGGTCAGGGTCAAAAGGGTCAAAAGGTCTTAAACCGTTGTATAACAAGGCTTTGCTTGCGGGTCAAAAGTCAAAATTAAGGGGTTCAAAAGGGGTCAAAAGGGTCAGATAAGGTCTGCCATGCACTCCATGCCCTGTTTTTTGCTCGTGTCGTCGGCGTGGACGTAGACCCGCATAGTAAAATTCGAATTGGAATGCCCCAGAATCTTTGAAAGGGTAACAGGGTCTCTCCCACTCTGAATCCAGCGCGTGGCGAAGGTGTGCCGGAGGGCATGAGGCCCCCGGCGTTCAATCTTCGCTTTGTCGGAGTATTCCCGAAGCGCCCGCGCCACGTTGTGGCGATCCATCGGCCCGCCGGTTCTGGTGGAGAAGATATACTGTTCCCCCTTGCCAGGTTTCCCGCCCTGCCACAGCTCCCCCGCAGTCATGCGATCCACCCGCTGGGCGGCCCGCTGCTCTTTGATGATCCCAAGCAGCTTTGCATTGAAGGGAATATACCTCCGCCCCGCTTCTGTCTTCGGAGCCGTGGCAATAATATGTTTCCCGTCGAACTCGTCTTCTGAAAAGCGCTTCCCGTTCACGATATAAAGGGTCTGATTGACCGTGAACCCGTCCTTTTCCAGATCGCACCAGCGGAGGCCGCAGAGTTCCGATACCCGCAGCCCTGAACCCAGAATAAAGCGGATCGCCCGCCCGGAGGTGGTCATAGGCAACACGGAAAGCAGCGCTTCGCATTCCTCCTGCGACAGGAAAGAAACTTCTTTTTGCTCCAGCTTCGGCAATTTTACCGCCGAAGCTGGATTTTTGATAATGAGCTGATTTTCTACGGCTTGCCCTAACGCCCGTTTCAGTATGGAAAGCTGGCGGCGGATCGTGGCGGGCTTGTACTTTTTCCGCTGCTGGTTCACCAGCTTTTGAATATGATCCGGGCGGAGGGCTTGCAGCCTGATCTCCCCGATCTCCGGGAGGAAGTGAAGCTCTATGGCGGTCTTGTAGGTTTCCACCGTGGAGGCCTTGGCCGTGTTGGGCGCGTACTCGTTCACCCAAATTTTCAGCCATGTTCCAACGGTCATTTTAGACTGGTCTACATATTCCCCCCGGCTCATGTTGGCAATGACGGCGTTCAGCTTCTCCACCGCCTCCGCCTCTGTTTTGGCCGTCCGGGTGATCTGCTTTCCGCTGGGGTCTGTGTAGGCGAACCCCCAGCGGCCATCCTTCCGGCGGTATATGCTGCCTTTATGGTTCGCAGCCCGTTTCTTTTTCGGCATGGCTTTCCCCTTCCCGTGTCAGAACGGCCAATCTTCGTTGTTTATTTCTTTAGGTGGATTGGGTTTTATAATAATCTCGTCCAATTTCTCCAATGCACCGGAAAGCCAAGCTTGGAACATTTCTCCCGCTTCGCTGTTCTCTCTTGCCATTTCTTCGAATTTTATTCTTTTAGAAAAGAAATTAAGAAGCTCTTTGTTCTCTGTTCGCAATAGAACTTCTTCTGTCCCGTCATTATATTCTTCCGTCTGCAAACAGCCGGAAGAACCCGCTACAAGCGCTTTTTCCGCTTTCAACATGAGCCGGGCCACATAACCGCAAGTGTTCTTTTGCGTCTCGCTTTCCTCGCTCAAGCCACATAACCAATCCAGCGATACGCCCAGCGCTTCGGCCAGTTTTGCCGCCACTTCCAGCGTCGGAACCGTCGTTCCCGTGGAATAATGGCTCATGGCCGATTGAGAAATGTTCACCTTTTCCCTAAGTGCTTGCAACTCAATCTTTTTCTTTTTCCGTGCCTCTTTGAGCCTAGATGCAAATATGGTTTTGTCCATGTTAACGGCCTCCTTTTCGTCCTCTTGGGTCGCCTTATTTTAGCATAGACCGTCCACGTTGTCCATCGGTCGAAAAAAATATACTTGCAAAATAAGTTTATCTGCAATATACTGAATTTGCCTCAAAGAACATTTCTTTATTATTCGACAAAAGGAGGGAAATTCCATGGAAAAAATCGCTTATTCGCAGAGAGAGGCAGCCGAGGCATTGGGCGTATGCAAAGATACCATTCTGAAACTGATCCGGGAAGGAAAGCTCGTGGCGCAGCGTCCAAGCCCGAAGCGCGTCATTATCTCCGCTGAATCACTGCGGGCATACATCAATGACCGCGCTTGACGTTGCCCGCAGCTACGGTCTGCCGCTTCGGCAGAAGGGGGCCAAGCATTGGGCCTGTTGTCCCTTGCATGGGGAAAAAACGCCCTCTCTGTGCTTCTTTCCTGATGGCCGCTGGTATTGCTTCGGGTGTCACCGGCACGGGGACGCAGCCGATCTTTACGCCGCCTTGTACGGCGTACCGCTTCGGGAGGCCCTGCGGGTGGCAAGGGGAGAACCCCCGGTGCAGCCTAGGAAGCAGACTGCCGCGCAGCTTCGCCGGAAGGTGGAAACGTGGAAAGATACTCAATGGGCGGAGGCTTGCCGGAAGAAGTTTCAGGCCCAGCGGATCATGTACGGAATGGAAGCCGTGATCCCTGCGGAGAAGCTGCCGGAAGAGCCCCTTTTCTGGCAGGCCTGTTCCGTGGACGCAAGGACAACCGATACTTTAGACCTGTTGGAAAGCGCCTCCCCGGCGCAACTATTACAAATGGCGGTGAAGGACAAAAAAACATGAGCGAATATGAAACTTTGGTTGATACCCCGGAGGGCCGGGAACTGCTGGGATGGAAGCCCCTTCCCGCCGCGCCGGTGGCTCCTGCCTTTGAAACGGCATGGCTCCCCCGTACCCTGCGGGAAATGGCGGAGGCCGTGGCGGAGAATATCGGCGTTCCCGTCGATCTGCCCTCGCTGGTGGGTCTTGGGGTTGGTTCCGCATGCACCTGCGGGCGGGTGACCGTTCCTTTTAACCACGACTGGAAGGAAGTTGCACAACTCTATATCATGTGCGTTATGGAGAGCGGACGGGGCAAAAGCCCCGTGTTTCGGAAGATGGTTTCCCCGCTGCTGGAACGACAGACGGAAGAAAATCGGGGGCAGATCGTAGCCATAGAACAGGCAAAAGCAAGTTTTGACGTGCTGCAAGCCCGTAGAACCGCCGCCGTGAAGAAAAAGGACAACGACGAGGCGCGGCAGGTGGCCGCAGAGATCGCCGCTTTCCAGATGCCCCACATGATAAACAGGTTCAACACCGGCAATATCACCCCGGAGCGGCTGGCGGAACTGATGCAGGAAAACGGCGGTTCCGTTGCCCTGCTGGACGATGAAGGCGAAATGCTGGACATGCTCGAAGGACGCTATCAGGATATCCCCGACTTAGGCCCCTATCTGAAAGGGTATGACGGGAATTATCCCATCCAGATGGAACGCCGGAGCGGGCGCGTTTTGGTGGAAAACGCGAATCTTTCCATCCTGATCCTGACCCAAACCGTAGTTGCAGAAAAAACCATGACCAATCCGCGCATGAGGGGCAAGGGCTTTGTTTCCCGGTTTCTCATTGCAGCCCCGGAACCGATCCAAGAGTTCGTAGAGAGCAAGCCCCTTCCCGCTGGCGTAGTATCTGCCTATCATAACGCGGTTATGCGGCTATGGTCGATGCCTACTTGTACCGTTCCTCTTTCCCGTGAAGCAACAGACCTGTTTCGTGCATGGCAGAAACAAGTATTCGACCGAACGCAGCCATGGGGAAACTGGGGAGGATTGTACAAAGATCCGTTTGCAGATAAGCTGCCCGGTGCGACCCTCCGCCTTGCGGGAGTGCTGCACTTCTGGCAGGATCACCCGGAAGAAGAGATCACCGCCGCGACCATGCGGAACGCCATTGCCTTGGCCCGCTACTTCGTCGGCCACCGTCTCCACCTGATGGGCGGAGCAAACGGCCTGACCCCTCCGGCGGCGGATGCCCTGAAATACCTGATCGACCAGAAGCGGGCAAGCCAGAAGGAACGGGAAGTCAAACAAGCTCTTTGCAAAAGAGCGCTTTTCCGGGCAGATGGCACGGCAGCCGCAGCCCTTGAAGAACTGGAAAAGGCCGGTTATATCCAGCGGCGGCAGGAGAAGGGCAGCGGGCGGCCTGTCTGCTGGATCGACCTTCACCCCGATCTACTCCCGAAGGAAGAGGCGTTCAGCTTATGACCACTTGGCAGGCTATGAACCAGCTGGAACGGCTCGGCTACCAGTTCGAAGCCACGGCGGACGGGGTGCGCGTCACCCTACAGGGGGAAGCGCCGCCGGAATCCTCCGCCCTGTTGGAGATCGCCCGCCGCGACCGGGAAGCCGCCCGCGCCTATGTGCTGGAACGCCTGGCAGGGGCGCACGTGGCGGAGGACGGCAGCACTTATTCGGTTTTGGATGCGCTGGCGATCGCTCAAGCCGTCCGCAAGGGAGAAGCGCTGCTGTTGGGGAAGGTGGTCTTCCACCGCCCCGCCGGGAATGTTTCCGTCTATTGGGAACCGCTGACCGGCGAATCCCCGGAAGTTCTGCTGACCCGCTACAGAGAAGCCCTTGTAAACGCATTAGAGGCCCGTTTGAAGGCCATGGATGAAAGCCCCTATTGGAACCTGTCCCCAGAAGAATATAACGCATTCTGCGCCAAATACAGCCGCTATGCGGAACTGTTGAAAGGAGATTAGTACATGGCATACAAGAACAAATCTGACTGGAACAAGTACAACCGCAACTATCGCCACAAAAACCCGGAAAGAGTGCTGAAATGGCGTGCACACTCCGCCGCAAACCTGTTGAAACGGCTGGAAAAGCAGCAGACCGAACAGGAAGAAAGCAAATAATTTTTTTCGCCCCCGTTGGGAGGCACTTTTTTATATAAAAGTATATCGTCGATTATATACAAAAACAAAGAGAAAGATAAAATCAAAGGGGAAAGGAGGTGCAGCCCATGACAGAGGCGGCCAAAGAAGCGAAGCGGATTTACTACCGGGCCTATTATCAGAAAAACCGGGAGCGGATCAGGCAGCAGAATAAAGCCTACTGGGAGCGAAAAAGCCATGCCGAACAGCAAAAAGAAGGGCAATGCCGGAGAACGTGAGCTGCTGGCGATCTTGCAAAAGGCCGGATATGCCCAGCGGAACGACCAGCGCTATATAGGCGGGGTGGACAACCCAGACATTGCCTTTCAGGCAGCCGGGAAGGCCTTCCACGTGGAATGCAAGCGGGCGGAGCGGTTCAATGCCTATGCAGCCATGGCACAGGCCGAACACGACGCAAACGGCCACGCCGTGCCCGTGGTCATGCACCGCCGAAACCGTTCTCCTTGGCTATGTGTTATCAAACTCAATGACTGGCTGGCACTGCTGGCCGACAAAGAAAGGATTGAAAATCAATGAAATACGGCGTTCAAGTGATGAATATCGTCAATGCGGCCATTGAAGAAGGCCGGAGCGTTGACCAGAAAGAACGGGAACTGAAAACCAAGTACGACCGGGAGGAAATCACCGTCAAGACCTATCAGGCGGAGCTGGAACAGCTGGAGCATACCCGCAACACGATCAGGAATACCGCTTTCCAGAAGCTTCACGACGTGGCGGAGGCACACAGCGCCGCCGTTGCCAAGTGGAACGACTACAGCGGCGACCAGATCACCGAAGACGCAAAGCTCTTTGATCTCCCTCTTGCCTTCGGGGAAGAACGCCTCCAGCGGCTGGCCGAAAAGCACAAAGACAACCCCCTGATGGTGGCGCTGATCTCCCAGCGGGCGGAAAAAGAGGGCGTAAACGTGAACGGCCTTGCCTCCGCCGAAGTGCGCCGGGAGAATTTCAAGACCTACGTAGAACGCGCAGCGCGGGCCATCGACGACCCCGCCAGCATGAGCACCGCCTTTTTCCTTGAAGGTCAGGGCGTTCCCTCCAGCGTCAACGCGGACTATTGAGGGGGACTAAAACAGAATGGACGTAACAAAGATTTATACCGCCCTGAAAGCGGCCATGAACGAAGACGAGCGCGTGAATTTCATCGGCGTTCTGTGCGATCACCTGCCCCAAGCGTGGCGGGATAACGTGGCGCTGCCACTGCGGAAGATGATGGAGGAGGGAAAGTAAATGGTTTTTTATTATAACGTCGATGTGAAGAACTTTGCGAATATCATTGAGGCCGCTTCGAAGGCGTGGAACCTCTACCGGGAAATCAACGCCCATATGGAATCTAACCGGGAAGAATACGACGGCGGCCGAATTTCCCAGGCGCAGCTCCTGGAAAGCAACCAGAACGACCAGCGCCGCATGGAGGAAGCCCAGAAGGCCGCCTTGCAGACCGTGGAAGAAAATGCCTCCGCCATTCTGCAGAATGTGGCGGAAGAATCCTTCCTGAACACGGCGGACATGGACAGCCCCGACTATCGCGCCTTGAAGGTCGATGACGTTGTTCTGTCCCCGGACGATCTTCGGGCCTTGAAGCAGCGGAATCTTTCCAGCGTCCTAATTCGCCGGGAGGTGGAGAAGTACGCTTTCAGCCATGAACTGAAAGACCCCGACTTCGTCAACCGCACCAGTGAGGAAGACGTGAAAAACGCGGTGGATTCTTTCCGCAAGGCCGCGCTTGCGCAGATCAGTGATACCACCTGCCGGGGTTCCTATGGCGGGGCGTTCCTTGCGACGGTCAGCGACCCCGAAGAGCTGCGCCGTCAGCTCTTTTCCTCCGGCGTTCTGGAAAGGGTGTGAAGCTATGCCTACCGGAATGAACAGCCGGGAGAACCTGAAAAAGGGCGTAAAAACCCGGTTCAACAGCGAAGGAACGGCGAAAGCAGCCGGGAAACGGTCTGCCGAAGTGCGGCGGGAGCTGCGGGCCTTTGCGGAGGATATGCGCGAAGCGGCGACCCCTGAAAGGCGTTATGAGCTGGCAGAAAAGCTGCTTCGGAATATGCCCAAGTCGCCGGAGTGGTTCAAGCTGGGCCTGCGGGTGCTGGGGGAGCTGCCCCCGGAGCAGATGCAAGTTCAGACCGCAGCCCTCTCCGAAGCCGCCAAGGCCGATCTTGACAGGCTTTTGGCAGAAACCAAGGGGGAGATTTACTGATGGCAAGATTGAAGTCTGGCCGTTTTGCCCCCGGCGAAAGCGGGAACCCCAGCGGGCGGCCCAAACAGACCCCGGAACAGGCCGACGCAATGGAGCAGATCAAGGCGCTGGCCCCGGAGGCCGTCGCAGAAATGCGGCGGCTCCTGCTGGCGGAGGAAACACCCTCCGCCCTCAAGGTGCGCATTGCCGAGGCCGTGCTTGACCGCGCCTATGGCAAGCCCCAACAGTCTTGCACCGTGCACCAGTACCCGCTGCAAGACGCTGAGATTGTGATCTGCGGCGAGATCGAAGAAGCCCTTGAAGAACGTGCCGCAGAACGAAGGGCGACAGAAGAATAAAAAAGCCCCCGTACCTGCCGGGAGCGCCTGAAATCATTATACGGCAGGTGCGGGGAATATGCAAGAAGATTGGTGCAAGCATGACAGGCTTATTACCTTTGTGGCAAAGCGGTTCCTGCCCTTCTGCGGCGGGGCCTGCGATATGGAAGACCTGCTCCAAGCCGGGAGGATCGGCGTTCATGCGGCTATGGCGACCTATGAGCCGGAAAAAGGCGGTTTCGCCCCGTGGGCGATTTACTATATCGCGCGGGAGATCAAGAAATCCCTTGGAATCCTGACCAAGCCGCCCCTTCCAACGATCAGCCTTGACAAACCATTCGACGAGGAAGAAAAACTGACCATGGGGGAGCTTATCCCCGACCCTGCCCCCAACCCGGCGGAAATCGCCGAGCGGGAGAGCGTGGCGGCGGCTATCCGGGCGCGGGTGGAGCGTCTGCCCAGCGAGACCCAGCGGGAAATCCTCCGCCGGGTAGACTTGGAGGGTCAAAGTCAGAAAGTAGCGGCGGAGGAAATCGGCATTGAACGCGGGAACCTCTACCAGCACCGGCAGAACGCCTTCCAGCGCCTCCGCCGTGACCCGGTTTTAGTGGAACTCGCAGGGCGGAAGCTGGACAGGGAAACCAACTGGCACTACCACAAAACGCTGGGCAGCTGGAAGCGAGACTGGATGAGCGGCACGGAAAGACTTGCCTTCTGGCGAATCCGGCAGCAGGAAATAGCAGAAACAAGCTGGAAGGGCCTTTCCTTGCCCTCTGCCGTCGAACTTGATAAATCCCAAGGGTAAAAATAAAGCCGCAGGAAAGGCCCTTCTAGGCCTTCCTGCGGCTGTTTTCTATTCTCTTAGAATCCTTTCAAAGGTTTCCCGCTGATCTTCGGGAAGCTGCCTGATCTTCTCCGCCATTTCCTGCCGATT
>ERZ1034925.1028-NODE-1028-length-10438-cov-5.595107_pt1 | contig 10438 bp, 7 predicted proteins | sample MGYA00520687_ERZ1034925 | MGnify/ENA primary metagenome ERZ1034925 (study PRJEB33766, sample SAMN09781758) | gut metagenome | biome: gut microbiome | host: Homo sapiens | place: Madagascar | study: EMG produced TPA metagenomics assembly of the PRJNA485056 data... | reverse complement strand
TGACAAGTTCAGGGTTTTCAAACCACAAGCGGGCGAAGGCAAGTCTTTGTTTTTCTCCACCTGATAAGCAGGTACCTTTCTCACCAATTTCAGTATTTAAGCCTTCCGCAAGATTCTCAACCAAATGAGATAGTTGCACTTCACTCAATGCGTCCAGCATTTGTTCTTCTGACACGTTCTTTTCAAATACCAGATTTTCTTTTATTGTTCCATCAAAAACAGGAACATCCTGCGATATGTAGCTGACTCTGTCATACAAATTATTAAGGCAAATTCCACTTAACTCCATATCACCTAAGTAGATTTCTCCCTGATTGTATTTTAGTAATCCCAGTAATATCTTAATCACAGTGGATTTTCCAGAGCCACTTTCTCCTACAAAAGCTATTTTTTGTCCCCTTTTTATGAACAGGCTCAAATCATCAATAATTTTCCGTTCTTCATATTGGAACGATAAGTTTTTTATCGCTATTTCACCAATGTCCGTATTAATTGCGTTACCATTTCTTAATTGATTATCATCTTTTAAACCTAAGAATTCTTCAAATCTCTTATAGGATGCCTTGTCCAATTTATATTGAACATAAAGTACATTAAAAATAGCGATCGGCGTGTAAGCATTTTCAATCAGCGCAATGAGTGCAACTATAGAACCCACTGTAAGATTTTTTGTTTTCCATGCGTAAAATAAAATACCAATATCTAACATTGCCACAAGTAGCGCAAATATTGTAAAAAATGCTTCATGAATCATATTCATTTTTACTTTTGATGATACAATATTCTCTTTGGCACTACGAGTTTTCTTTATTTCACTCGGAAACTGTTTGCTCATACGGAATACCAACATTTCCATAAAGCCCCTGACCAGAAAATGATTGAATAGCTCCTCACTGTTCAAAATCTTTTCTTTTATTTTGTATAGAAACTTTAGTAGAATATTGGTTATTATAAAAATAAGCATATAGCCTACAAACAAAATGTAAGTAATTATTTTATCAATCTTCCAAATAAAATATACACTAAAAACAATGGTAGGAAGTAAATCACGAATCAAACGTAACCAGAAATTGAATACTACATTTCTGCCTGCGGATGAGCCATTCTCGATCCTTTGAACAAGTTTTCCAGTGCCTATTTTCTGATATTCCGTATAATCGATTGTACTTATTTTTCTAAGCGACAAAAGCTTAAAATCCAGATAAATACCATACTCCAATTTCTTTTCTGGATAATTATCCAGATAGTTCATACAATAATTTACCAGCAAAATAAGACCGTAGGTTATAACCCCTGCAAATGTAAGTGTTCCAGTCGCCAATCCGTCAATAACCTTCTGAAAATAGTCCGTCTTGTAATTAGCCATAAATGCATTAAATATACCTAGTCCAATGTAAGCTAATACCCATATTCTGTTATTCTTTAGAATTTCTTTTATATAGCGCATAACTGTACTCCTTTATATATTGTAGTTCAATCATTTGGACAGTACAGTTAACGACTGCTAGCAAGTTTATTTTCACCTCAGCACAATCTGCCAACAGTTTACATCAACTGTACTGAGTAATTATCTCGGATATATTTCATATCGTTCTCACCTCTTTCAAATAAAGTATTTCCGTTAATCTTATCATATCAAGTCCCAATATTCTAGCGCCATTTTTATAATTTGTTACCAGATTTTCTTTCCCTTATTTTCCCTTATGAGAGTTCGTAAATAAGGGGAGAACGATATAACACGATACAAAATGTAATGAAAAGGACACTTAATAGTATAGTTATAGTTTGGGTGTGATTTTAGGGCTTGCTTAATTTGAAAATACATGTATATTTATCATATAGAAATACTAGGAAATAAAAGCGCTGAAACAGGAATGACTGGAGAAAGAGATAATAAGCAGCGAGATAAACTGGGACAGAGTGAGAAGTTTTTATAGCATATGATAAAGTTACAAAGGAGACGAAGATATGGCGAAGTTGATTACACCGGAGATTTTTCAGAAGAATACAGCAGAGGATTATTTGAAAGCGGCGATCGATACGGCGGAATGGATCGATACGCTGGCAATTAAGACGGAGTATGGCAGGATCTGGCAGGCCCTTATAATGGTCCGGTTGGTGAGGCATATTTCCTTGAAGACCTGTATCAGGTGACAGGAAAACAGGAATATCGGGATTATGTATTATATGTTGCGGATGTCCTGCTTGAAGCAGCAGTAACCGATGAGAGAGGACTGCATTGGAGTGATCAGGAGGATATCACCGCAGATGGAGGATTTGTCGTATTCTTAGATATCCTTTACCGTAAGACCGGTATAACGAAATATCTGGATACAGCATGTGCGGCTGCAGACCGGATCGCTCAGGATGCTCTTCCTGCGCCAAATGGCGGAAAGTTCTGGAAGCTGCTTGATCTGTCGATGATCGATTTTGAGAAGAATACGACATTTCCGAACTGGTCACATGGAACGACTGGAACGGCATGGATGTTCGCAGCCTTATATCAGGATACAAAGAAAGAGGAATATCTGGAGCTGGCAAAGGAAGGCCTTACATACGCAATGAACATCACAGTAGGAGATGAGACCGGACGATTGATTCCATATCAGGATCATCCGGTAACAGGTCCGACGTATGACAAATATTATCTCAGTACATGTCATGGCCCGGTTGGAAGTACGCTGGCATTTCGTGAATTATATGAGATTACCGGAGAGGAGATCTACCGGAACTGGACGATCGAATTATCGCGTGGTATCGTCCGTGCCGGTGCGCCGGAGAAACATTCCTGGGGCTTCTGGAACTGCCAGTGCCAGTGCTGTGGAACAGCAGGTATTCTGGAGCATTTTGCTGCCATGTATGAATATACCGGGGAGAAAGAGTTCTATGATGATATGATCCGTACTGCTGATGTAATGCTTTCCGATTCGGATCACCGGACACCGGGACTTCGTACCTGGTATGACAGTTGGTGGAGAACGATCCCGACCAGAGTTGTGAGCTATCCGGGACTGTATGTCGGTGTGGCAGGTTGTGCATCCTCTTTGCTTCGTACCTATGCAGCGCTGACAGGTAAGAAGCTGACCAACCTGTACGAATATCATTTCTTTGAGAAGTTTTAAGCGGAACCTTATATAAAAATGTGGTAGAATACATATAGAATAATTCATTATATGTAGTACAGCCATCGTTTTATGAATGTGCCGGTGAACAGATCATAACGAGGTTTTGTCGGGATCAGTTCATGGATGCATTTGTGAAACGGTGGCTGTATTGCGATACAGAAAGGAATGAAGCTTATGGGAAGATTTTATGCACAAAAGACAGATGAAGTGACAGTGCTTGAGCGCACAAATCAGGAGATTGTCCGGGCACTTGCCGGTGAATGTATGGTGCTGCTTGAAAATGATGGAACGCTGCCGCTTGGAGCATTGACCGGAAAGAAGATCGCCTTATATGGAAACGGAGCCAGACATACGATCAAGGGCGGAACCGGATCGGGTGATGTAAATACCAGAGAAACAATCAATATTGAGCAGGGGCTGATCGAAGCCGGTGCGAAGATCGTGAATACAGACTGGCTGGATACCTATGATGCGATGATCGCAGATGAGCAGAAACGGTATGTGGCATGGATCAGAGAAAAAGCGAAAGAAGAATCAACCGCGGAGACATGGCTGATGCTGGAATATCAGTATCAGGATCCGGATATCCCGCCGGTGGAAGATACGGCTGTCCCGGCTGATGCAGCGATCTATGTATTATCCAGAAATTCCGGTGAGGGAAAAGATCGAAGTGTAACAGCAGGTGATTATCTTCTGACCGATGGAGAAGAACGTGCGATCCGGGCGCTTGCCGAACGATATGATAAATTTGTATTGTTATTAAATGTCGGTGGTGTGATCGACATGAGCGTGATAAAGAAGATATCCGGGATTAACAGTATTTTGCTGATCGGACAGACCGGAAACATGGGTGGACGGATCGTTTCCGATGTATTGAGTGGACGTACGATCCCATCCGGAAGGCTTTCCGATACATGGGCGGCTTCTTATGAAGATTATCCGGCATCCGATACATTTAGTCATCTGAATGGAAATGTAGATGATGAATATTATACGGAAGATATCTATGTTGGGTATCGGTATTTTGATACATTTGGCATCGAACCGATCTACTGCTTTGGTTATGGAAAAAGCTATACGGAATTTGAAGTGACGACCAGATCGGTGCAGGCAGATGCCCGTCAGGTGCAGATCGAGGTAGAAGTGAAGAATACCGGTGTATTTGCAGGAAAAGATGTCGTTCAGGTCTATGTGTCAGCACCGGATACAGAGCTTGCAAAACCTTACCAGGAGCTTGCGGCATTTGCTAAGACCGATCTGTTACAGCCGGGAGATGCGGAACGGCTGACGCTTACATTTGAAACGGCAGATATGGCTTCTTATAGCGTGGAGCGGCATGCGTGGATATTAGAGGCGGGTGACTATCAGATCCGTGTGGGTGAAAGCTCCAGAGATACGAAGGTGGAAGCGGTGCTTCATCTGGATGAAACAGTAGTCACGGTTCAGACCGGAGATATTCTTGCGGAGACAGAGACATTTGCGGAGATCTCTGCACCGAAGTGTCAGGAGAATATACCGGATGGTGTATTGACGATCGGGCTTTCTGCAGCAGATTTTGAGACAAAGATCATCCGTTACCCGGAGGAACAGCCGGTGCTTAAGGACACAAGACCGGATGCGGTTCTTACACTATCGGACGTGAAGGAAGGAAAGGCGACACTGGATGAACTGGTGGCTCAGCTTAGTATAGAAGAAATGGCATTACTCTGTGTTGGAACGGAACGGTTAAATGGAGAAGTCGGAAATGTAGTCGGATCTGCGTCAAAGACAGTGCCGGGTGCTGCCGGAGAGACAGAGGACAGTCTGGAAGAAAGCCGTGGAATCTTCTCACTTGTGCTTGCCGATGGACCTGCAGGACTTCGTTTGCAGCCGCATTTTAAGACGACAGCAGATGGCAAGGTACTTCCGGGAGGAGAGATATTCGGCATCAACGTTCAGCCATTTGCGGATGATATACCAGAGGATGCAATAGATTATTACCAGTACTGTACGGCAATCCCAATCGCAAATACGCTGGCGCAGTCCTGGGATATGGGGCTGATCGGTAAGATGGGCGAGCTGGTTGGTGCCGAGATGAAGCAGTTCCATGTACATCTGTGGCTGGCTCCGGGCATGAACATTCACAGGAATCCACTCTGTGGAAGGAACTTCGAATATTATTCCGAAGATCCGGTGCTTACGGGAATGTGTGCAGCCGCCTGTACAAATGGTGTGCAGAAGTATGGTGGTCAGGGAACGACGATTAAGCATTTTGCAGCAAATAATCAGGAGGACAACCGTCTGTTCTCGAATTCGCATGTAAAGGAACGGGCACTTCGAGAGATCTATCTGAAGGGCTTTGAGATAGCAATCAGGAATTCACAGCCATATGCGATGATGACTTCTTACAACCTGTTAAATGGTACACATACCGCAAATCATATCGGTATCCTATCGGCAGCAAGAAATGAATGGGGATTTGAAGGGCTGGTTATGACAGACTGGTACACCTCGCAGGATACCTCGTTCCTTGGACCGATATCCAAGGTTTATCCATATTCATCCAGCGTGTTGTGTATCAAAGCCGGAAATGATATGCAGATGCCGGGCTGTGCCGGCAACGTGCAGGATATCATCGATGGTGTAAAGAATGGCGGCGAGATCACGCTCGGCGATCTTCAGGCATGTGTAAAACATATTCTTGGTATTGAATTGAAATGCATGTAGATTATGCTTCTATGGCTACAGTGATCTCGGTAATGTAGTCTTGCGGATCTTCGGCAGTGAAGCTGTCTATAACATTGTGCTCCAGATATTCAGAGGAAGTATGGATGTTGTGCTCATGTTTAAAGGTCATCAGGCGGTCGTAAGTATCGCCGATCGTATCCCAGTGACCGGTGTGGTAGGCGGTGAGATATTTTCCTGCAGGCAAGGTATGGACAGGAAGCCCATAAGGCTTGTTATCTAACAACAGGGCGACATTATCATAGACAGCGTACTTATCTGATTCGATATGGGAAGCATGCTGGAAATATGCCATATCATAATCATTTTTAAAAGTAGAACCGACCGTTAGCAGAAGATTGATCAGGTCATCGGTTTTTCGATACAGTTCAGCATCTGTAGCGGTCGGTGCTTCTGCATAGAGATAGTAGCGTTCCGGGAAGTCAGCAATAAAGATGGCTGTCGGATCGATCTGCATAGCGAAATGGATCTTGCTCTTTTGCTGCGAGATCCATTTTTCCATGGAGCGTAATTTGGCAATCTCCGTATTGATCTGATGTTCACGTTCTTCTAATATATGGAGCATCTTTGCCGGATCACGGTTGGCAAGCTGCTGTTTGATCTCTTTTAACGGCATACCTAGGTCTTTTAATAGAAGGATGGTGTCAAGGATCTCGGTCTGATAGATCGAATAATAGCGGTAACCATTTGGCTGGGTGAGCTCCGGCTGAAATAAACCGATCTCATCATAATGAAACAGGGTTTCTTTTGTTATTCGCATGATCTTGGCGAACTCGCCGGTCGTCATATATATCTTTTTATTCATTTGATTTTCCTTTCATTTTCAAAATTACACTTGACTATAGGGTTACCCTATAGTATATGCTTGGCTTTGTCAATTAGAAAAGTGTTATAAAACGGAGAGGGCTTGTTAAAATGGGTAAATCATTAAATCGTCGCATTACGCCATGGTCGCTGCTGAGTTTTGCGGCACCGTCAATCATCATGATGGTATTTATGTCGTTGTATACCATCGTGGATGGTATCTTTGTATCCCGATTTGTCGGAAGTAATGCGTTATCATCGTTAAATATCGTATATCCCGTAGTAAATGTGGCGATCGCCATTGCCATGATGCTGGCATCGGGTGGAAATGCGATCATCAGCAAATATCTTGGAGAGGGAAATAAAAAGAGAGCATGTGAGAGCCTGACTCAGTTTGTCACGGTATGTATTCTGGTCAGCCTTGTGATCGTGGTGATCAGTCAGGTATTCCTGACAGAGATATCCAGACTGCTGGGTTCCAATGAAGTGCTTCTGGCAGACTGTAAAAGTTATCTGGGAATGGTGAGCTTATTCATTCCTGCCTGTATGCTGCAAACGTTGTTTCAGATGTATCTTGTCACAGCGGGACGGCCAACGATGGGCTTGCTGCTTATGATCGGTGCAGGTATTGTAAATGCTGTTCTTGATTACGTATTGATCGTGATCTGTGATATGGGAGTTGCAGGTGCGGCACTTGCAACAGGAATCGGTCAGTGCATTCCCGCGATTGCCGGACTTGTATTTTTCATGTTCTCCAAAGGTGAGCTTCGGTTTACCGGATTCAAGCTTTCCTTGCGGGAGCTTGGACATGCCTGCTATAACGGTTCTTCAGAGATGGTATCAGAGCTTTCAAATTCTGTTGTAACGGTATTGTTCAATCTTGTTCTGATGCGGCTTGCAGGAGAAGCCGGAGTTGCGGCTATCTCAATTCTGCTGTATGGACAGTTCTTATTTAATGCATTCTATCTGGGATTTACAATCGGGATCAGTCCGATCGTTGGGTTCCAGTATGGCGCAAAGGATAAGAAAAAACTTCGGAGTATTTATAAGATTGCGTTCCTTTTTGTGGCGGTATCGGCGGTTATTCTGACGGTTATTGCAGAGGTGCTTGCGACCTGGATCATTACGGTGTTCACACATGACCCGGCAACATTTGAACTGGCAGAGATCGGATTCAAGATCTTTGCGATCAATTTCCTGTTCAGTGGATTAAATATCACATCCTCCGGTTTCTTCACAGCCCTTTCAAATGGTAAGGTGTCGGCGATCATTTCATTCAGTCGGACATTTATCTTTACGGTGTTAAGTCTTCTGATCCTGCCGCATTTCCTTAAGATCTATGGAGCATGGCTGGCTGTACCGATCGCGGAAGCGGTGACGCTTCTTGTGACTGTGCCGTTTCATAAGGTGTATTTTATTGGCAAGGGGGAGAAGAATTATTTGAGGGGATAGATGAATTCTTTTAGACAGTTGCTTTTTAGATTCGTGTTGGTATTGTAGTTGATTCAGCATAATCTTTACACGCGGTTCCGATTCTGTTATAAATAAACTTGGAGAATTCAAATGGAATTTGAATGGTTGACTATATATGGAAGGGACAGGTGAAAATATGTTTTGTAGTAATTGTGGATGTGAATTACAGGATGGTTGGTCGGTGTGTCCGAATTGTGGTATGCGGATAGAAGAAGAGGGGCGGACTTCACAGATGAATGTGGGAACGAATCAATATGATCCGAATTCAGTACAGATGCAGGGGCAATCTTCACGACTGCAACCGCCACAGAAACCATCTTCGGGTGGTTTATCGGGATGGCAGAAATGGTTGTTGATCGTTGTGGGGATTGCTGTATTAACAGTGATTGTAGGATTTGTGGTTTATAAAGTCGAAAGCAAGTTATCTGATAATAGAAGAGATGCAGATAAGACTGTAGAGACCACGGAAGCGACGGAGCAGGAAGATACGCAGGTATCAACCGGGCAGGATACAGAAGTGACAACAGAGAGTGTAGTATCGGAGGAGTCAGATGATACGAAAGCGCCATATTCGGCAGATATGGTTGTAGATTCGAATATTTCTACCCAGGTTCAGTATGAGGGCTATACGGCAGTATATCATTTACCTCATATCAATTATGAGGGAGATGCGTGTGGCAATGTGAATGAGCAGATCGAGAAGCTTGGAAAAAATTATATGAATGAGGATGGAAATGTCTGTATAGGAATCGGCTATAAATGGGCTGTGTATGGAGACATATTATCTCTGTTGGTATCGGTTGATTTTGACTGGGATGCGACGGAATACACGATCTACAACATCAATCTGAAAAAGGATGTCATGTTATCAGAGGACGATCTGCTTGGAGCAGTAAATCTGGATATCTCGGCATATGAAAGTGCGGTAAGAAATGCGTTGGATCAGTATTTCTGGTCATTATATGGTGAAGATAATAAATCAGATGAGGCGTTGAATGAGACTTATAATCAGACAATCGCAGATTCAAATATCAAGGATGCAGTACCTTATATCAATAAAGATGGCGTATTATGTGTCTCAGCGAAGATTTATTCTATCGCAGGTGCCAATTACTATTATCATATGGTAGAGGTACAGGAGCTTGAAGATTCCTGCACATTCAGCGGAGAAAGTGTAGAATATGATCCAAATGCAAATGTAGATTACAGTGCAAATGAAATTCAGACTTCAGATGACTATATTCTGCCAAACAGTGATTCGGAATACATATCGGACAGTGATCTGGATGGTCTGACAGCAGATGAATGTCGCCTTGCGCTCAATGAAATATATGCTCGTCACGGAAGAAAGTTTAATGATCCGGATTACCGGGCATATTTCAATTCCAAGAGCTGGTACAATGGAACAATCGATCCGGATGATTTTGACGACACCGCTTTATTTAATAAATATGAGCTTGCAAATAGAGACTATATCATCGACTATGAGAAGCGGATGGGATATAAGTAGAAATATGCGATCGGATGAAGTCCGCCAATTCATGATTTATCCGTTCGTTCTTTTCTTCGGCTTCCATATATTCCGGTAGTGGCAGATCCGGCTGACATTCACCGCAGATGTCGATGCCGCATATGGTTTCACGGCTTAAGATAATGCCAAGCAGATGTTCCAGCATGTCAAGCGTCATGTCGCCCTGATTCCAGTTGGTTTCTGTGAAACGGGGCGAGAGAACATCTTTATCAATAGAAATATAAAATGGGACACCTGAGAGGATGTTAACTGATTTCTTTCGGGCGGTCCCGTTTTTTAATTCTTCAGCGGAAAAAGTCAGAAGACGGTCTTTGCGTACCGCATTAATCTGGGAAATGTCGGATGCTTCCGGCCCAATCAGAATTAACTGTTTCAGATTCGGGTTCTGATCCAGAACAAGTCCTGCCCAGTCGCCACAGCTCATCATTCCGTTAACGAGTGGCTGCTGCATATCTGTATGGTGGTCGAATACTACGAGCGAGAATGATTGTTTGATCTGGTCGGTGGTTATCTTTGTTATATAATGAAAATTTCCGGAATCAATAAAATGAATACCTTTAGTGCCATATGGCATGATTCGTCTCTGAATCTTGGCAGCAGCTTCATCTGAACAATACAGATCACAGCCTTCGATGTCAGAGCAGTCGATCCAGTGAAACCGTGGGTTATCCTTCATATCTTCATCGCAGTATACATGCGTAAAATCCAGGATGTAGTTGTTTGCTTTGTTATTCATGGGTAAGACTTCCTTGTAGATGTTTTTTGATTATAAGTAATTGTT
>ERZ1034925.1027-NODE-1027-length-10450-cov-7.806349_pt1 | contig 10450 bp, 12 predicted proteins | sample MGYA00520687_ERZ1034925 | MGnify/ENA primary metagenome ERZ1034925 (study PRJEB33766, sample SAMN09781758) | gut metagenome | biome: gut microbiome | host: Homo sapiens | place: Madagascar | study: EMG produced TPA metagenomics assembly of the PRJNA485056 data... | reverse complement strand
CCCTAACCCTCCCTCTAAGGGAGGGAACAGAGTCGGAGCTCTAAGTGAGTGAATAATCCTTTTCACTCGCTTCGCTCGGGAAATTCACGAATTTGACAATTTACCAAAATCTTTTCAACAAGAAATTGAGCGTGATTACGAAGTTATTTATAATGGCAAAAATTAAGCCAAAAAGTTCGTATTTTTATCTTTTCTAACCGTATTCCAGTTTTTTATGAATGCAATAGCTCGTTTAATCGGGTTTTTCGAATAATTTCCACTATTTTTGACAGTTTGTTCATATCTGTCTATTGTTTTGGCGGAAAGCGATGTAATTCGTCGTTTCCCAGTTTCTAGTTGTCTAACAAGTTTTCTGTTTTTGTCTGCATAATCAATCGCATCAATACCGCGAAAAAAATTGTCGATTATTGGGGTAATTTTCATGTTCTCTCTCTATTTTCATATCTATTTTATATCAAAAATATAGAAATGAAAATAAATTTTAAATCTTAGTTTTATTTAAATCACACACATCAATTCCATCAAAGAATTTTTCCATCGGCACTTCCAACACTTTTGCCATTTTGTATAAAACAATTGCCGTTGGAGATGTCAAACCCTGTTCCAACTTGCTAACATAACTCAAACTCATATCAATCATTTCTGCAAATTTTTCTTGCGTAATATTTTTGCGAATTCGTTCAATCTTAACGTTCCGACCAAATTTAAATTTAATACTTTCCTTCATTAACGAATTATATAACCTTGACAATTTTTAAATAAGTGAATATAATGACATTATTAATAATATATTGATACTAGATAGTAGTATTTTGATAGGTTATTTATGAAAAATAAAGCTTTCACATTGGCAGAAGTTTTGATTACGCTTGGCATAATCGGCGTTGTTGCAGCTTTTACACTTCCTACATTGATTAGTAAATACCAAGAACACGTAATAATATCTAAATATAAAAAAATGTATTCAACGCTTGCAAATGCATATAATCTTGCAATTGCAGAAAATGGCTCTCCCGATCAATGGCAAGTAGAAACTCGAATTGATTTTTTGAAAAAACTTGAACCTTACCTAAATGTTTCAGAGAAATGTTATAATAAAGTTGGTTGTACAAGTATGGGAGATTACGTTTCTCTTTCTGGAGAAATAATGTATGGAAATATATATTCCTCAACCGGCTATTCAAAACTTCGTTTGAACAATGGTTTTTCTATTTTCATGCTTAGAAACCCGAGTTCGGATTGTATTTATACATACACTGATGAAAATGGCACAACTACAACAATAAATAATATTTGTGCACAATGTTATGGAGTTATCACAAATACTAAATCTACCAAAGAACATAATGTTTATGGCAAAGATTTTTTTGCATTTGATTTTACAAAACAGGCTGTAATGCCAACGGGATATAAAACAAGTGATAATATCGTAAAAGCAAATTGTAATAAAAGCATTCATGGTAGTGGAAATGGTGATACTTGCGGAACTTGGATTTTAAGATATCATAATATGGATTATTTAAAATAAATTATAGTCATTAATGTTTTAAATAATTTTCAACAGTTTGCACGAAATCTTTTGTTTCTTTGATTGATAATATTAAATCTTCTTTGCTTATAGCATAAGTAAAATCGTAATCAGATTTTTGTTTATTCGTGAAAGCTTCTTTATATATTTGTAGTAATTTATTATCAAAAATCTTTTCATCATAAATGTATTTTTTATTGAACTAACCCATTAATTGAGAATGTTTTGAGGTTACAAAATTATTTTTATAAGCCAATGCTGTTACAATATAAAAAATTGCATAATACAGTCGATTTTGACAAGTAGAATAAAATCCATTTTCAAAATTCGATTCTGCTGCTAAAATTGCATCTTGCGCTTTTAAAATAGCATTGTCAACAAGAATTTGCTTGTCATACCCCATAATAAATTCCTTTATCCACAACTTGTTCATAGTAGATAGGATTTTTTTTCAATTCTATCATTGTCATTGGGTGTAAATCGAGTGTAATATCCATTTCGGCTTCAAATTTTCCTATCAATGACCACAAATTCATTCGCTCTTCTCTAGGTAAATCGGAATTAAATAATGCCACTAAATCAACATCATTTTCTTTATTTGCACACCCAGTTGCATAAGAGCCATATAGATAAACTCCATTAAAATCAGAAAACAAATCTTTTATAGACTTATTCAATTTTAATATAATTTTGTCTATTTTTTTCATATTCTAATTATAATATTTTTCAATACATGTTATATTCCATAAAAAATCGAACCCCTGAATAGGAGTTCGATTTTTTGTTTTTATAAGGTGATTTTGATTATTTCAAAATTATTCCTTTGTATATTCAGCATCGATTACGTCATCATCATTCTTTTTGTCTTCTGTTGATGATGAAGCACTTTCAGAGCTTGCTGCTGATTGTTCATCTTTTTGAACAGCTTCGTAAGCTTTTTGTGAAATGCTAAACATTGTTTGTTGCAACTCGTCAGACAATTTTTTCAATTCTTCTGTCGGTTTGTTTTCGTCCAATGCTTTTTGCAATGCTGCTTTTTGTTCGTCTAATTTTGATTTGTCTGCTGCATCGATTTTACCTTCAAAATCTTTTACAATTCTGTCAGCTGAACCGATTAAGCTTGTTGCGTTGTTTTTAATTTCAGCTTCTTCTTTTTTCTTCTTGTCTTCTTGAGCGTTAGCTTCAGCTTCTTTAACCATCTTATCGATATCTTGTTCAGACAAGTTAGAAGAGTTTGTGATTGTGATTTTTTGTTCTTTGTTTGTAGCTTTATCCTTAGCTGAAACGTTTACAATACCGTTGGCATCGATATCGAATGTAACTTCGATTTGCGGAATACCACGCATTGCAGGAGCAATACCTTCAAGTCTAAACATACCTAGTGATTTGTTGTCACGAGCCATTGGTCTTTCACCTTGAAGAACGTGAATATCTACGGCTGTTTGGTTGTTTTCAGCAGTTGAGAACACTTGTGATTTAGAAACCGGAATTGTTGTGTTTCTAGGAACAAGCGGAGTCATAACACCACCCAAAGTTTCAATACCCAAAGTCAATGGAGTTACATCAAGAAGAACGATGTCTTTAACTTCACCAGCAAGTACACCGGCTTGGATAGCAGCACCAACTGCAACAACTTCATCAGGGTTTACTGATTGGTTAGGTTCTTTACCTGTGTATTCTTTAACCAACTGTTGAACAGCAGGGATACGAGTTGAACCACCAACTAGAACTACTTCGTTGATGTCGTTTTTAGTAATTCCGGCATCTTTCAATGCGTTTTCTACAGGAACTTTACATCTGTTCAAAAGGTCACGGCTCAAATCTTCAAATTTAGCTCTTGTTAAATTCAAGTCTAAGTGTTTAGGTCCGTTAGCGTCAGCTGTGATGAATGGCAAGTTGATATTTGTTTCCATAACTGATGACAACTCACATTTAGCTTTTTCAGCAGCTTCTTTAACACGTTGCATAGCTTGTTTGTCACCTTTAAGGTCAATACCTTCCTGTTTTTTGAATTCTTCGCAAATCCAATCCATAACTTTTTGGTCGAAGTCGTCGCCACCTAAGTGAGTATCACCAGATGTTGAAAGAACTTCGTGAACACCGTCACCGATTTCCAAGATAGATACATCAAATGTACCACCACCTAAGTCAAATACAAGAACTTTTTCTGACTTATCTTTTTCAAGACCGTAAGCCAAAGCTGCTGCTGTCGGTTCGTTTACGATACGAAGAACGTCCAAACCTGCGATTTTACCGGCATCTTTTGTTGCTTGTCTTTGAGCATCATTGAAGTATGCAGGAACTGTGATTACAGCAGATGTAACTTTTTCTCCCAAGTAGTTAGAAGCATCGTCAGCCAATTTTCTCAAAATCATAGCTGAAATTTCTTGCGGAGTGTAATCTTTCCCGTCGATGTTTACTTTGTAATCGTCGCCCATGTGTCTTTTGATTGAAGCGATTGTTTTATCAGGGTTAAGGATAGCTTGACGTTTTGCCAATTGACCTACCAATTTTTCACCTGTTTTAGAAAAACCAACGATAGAAGGAGTTGTTCTGGATCCTTCTGCGTTAGCTATAACTGTCGGTTTGCCACCTTCCATAACGGCTACAACTGAGTTTGTTGTACCTAAGTCAATACCAATTGTTTTTGCCATAATTTATTATCTCCTTTTCAATTAAATTTTGTTTTGTTGCAAGTGATTAATATACTCACCTACAATCTATATTATTATATATAACACTGTTTTTTGAAAAGGTTGAAAAAATAAACAAAAAATTAATATTTTAAGAAAATTGAAAGGTGAGAAGTGAGAAGTGAAAAGTTCGTTACAGTGCTACGCACCAAAGTTATTATTGAGCGAAGCGAACTAAATGGTCTTTTCACTTCTCACCTTTCACCCCTCTCTTTTCACTAATTATTCCAACACACTTCCACCGCCTTCAACACCAGGCAAACAAACCCCAAATTGACAATTTGAATTATAATCACTCGCAGGTGGATTTGCAGTTGCATTGTTGCTTTCTGTGTTTATTAATTCGTTATGATACGGAGTTACATAGCTCGGTTGAAACGCATTAGGTTTTTGAATTTCTTCTATTCGATTAGGAATATATTTTTGTTGCAACGGCTTTGTGTCATAAATCGAAAACGCCGTGCACGCACCACCCTCTATCGGACAAGTCGCAAAAACAGGTAATGCTCCAGCCGCAAGCATTAACACCATAATAAAACCTTGTATATTTTTTAAATTTTTCATATCTTACCAACCTTTCAATTAGTCTACATATTTAGCATAAGTGACAATTTGTAAATTTTCATTCCCCGAAAGTAGCAAAAAATTTTTTGACCGTTTTTCATGTGAACAAAAGGAGTTACATTTTTATGAATAATAATATTAGTTTTCAAGGTAAAAGTTTTATATGTGCAGACCCTAAAAGATTTAAAGAGGTCGTAAGTAATCCTGAAATTCAGCGAAGAGTGGTAAATGCAGAAAAACAAATAAAAATAAATAATTGGAAAACATATCTTGCAGAAGTTGAGCCGGATAGTTTTACAATTGTATTAAAGTCTGATAAAGATGGTCGTATAGAACATGTTCCAACATCTAATCCAAGTGAAGAAATTTTGTCGAATTTGTGTGACAGAATAGATGACCTTGCCAAAAAAGCAAAAGGAAAAATTACGGCTTGGATTATCGGAGGCGATAGTATTGAAGCTGCTAATGGAACAAAAACAATTGATACCCTTGATAAAGTTGCAGACGTTGTTTGCGATAAACCGAATATTGATGCTTCTATTTTAGTTGGGAACAAAAATGGACTGGAAAATTTCACCATACATTCAAAAAATGATGAACTGGAAATCGGTTTAGGAAATTCATTAAAATTAGATAAAAATTCAACTCCGGAAGAAAATCTTGAGCAATTATTTGATATTGTTGAATTGAATAATACAGAGTTAAAGATGGACTAAGATTTTGATTTAAAATCCCATTTTGCATGTTTATCTTTTTTTGAAACGTTTTCCAACACCTTGCAAAATGGCACAATTGGTTCCATCTTATATCCGCAATCCTCGGACAAAGCCCCACCCATAGAAAAAAGTTCCTCTTGTGGATAACGTCTACAAATTCCTGGGCGACTCCTATGAATTTTGCATTTGTGTGTTTCAGGGTCCAAGTTCTGGCACTCAAAAATCAAGCCAATATCATCTTTGCCTATGATTTTTAAATATGTGTAAAACCTATGCAAATATTGAAGTTTTTCAAACTCTTTTTCATCTTGCACAACATGTTTGTAATGTTTTACATAAATCTGTGTGCAACATTTTCCGCAAGCCTTACATTTGCCCGTTCTATAATATTTGCGCCTTAAAATCTTTGACAATATGAATTTTCTTAAACCCTCAAGCATAATTACATAATATCATAAAGTTTTGTAAAGTTTTAAATGTTTTTAGGCAAATATTTACATTCACGTGAATTATAAAAAATGTAAAAAGAATACGTAACCTATTTTAAAATATAAACTATAACATAACCAAAATAACCAACCTTGACCTCTTATTCCAAAGAGGTCTTTTTTTTGCGGACGAAGTCCGCTTCCCCCTCTGTACCAATATTCATTCCTACTTCAAATATTGGTGTTTTGCAAGTGCCGCTCGACCCGCCCACTAGGGATTGGTCTAAAGTACTTCATATTCATGTGTTAATTTTTGACGAAGTCCGCTCCCCCCACTGTAACAACATTCATTCCTACTTTATATTCACAGTTTTTAATTAAGACAAAGTGCGCTCCTCCTCTGTAACGAACTTATCGTCCGTTTAATCTTGGTAGGGGGGGGCGCCGACTTGAATTGAATTTTATAAAAAAGAGGCACATAAAAATGTACCTCTTTTCATCAATATATTTTTACATAACTATGAAAAATATCTTTTCAACAAGCCATCAAAGCCTTTGCCGTGACGAGCTTCGTCCTTAGCCATTTCGTGAACTGTGTCGTGAATTGCGTCGTAACCCAATTCTTTTGCTCGTCTTGCAATTGCAAGTTTTCCTTCGCAAGCGCCTTGTTCTGCTTCTGCACGCATTTCAAGGTTTTTCTTTGTAGAAGCTGTAACTACTTCGCCCAACAATTCTGCAAATTTTGCAGCGTGTTCAGCTTCTTCAAAAGCATATCTTTTATAAGCTTCTGCAACTTCAGGATATCCTTCTCTTTCAGCAACTCTAGCCATTGCAAGGTACATACCAACTTCTGTGCATTCCCCTGCGAAATGAGCTCTCAAACCTTCCATTACTTCTTTGTCTTCAACTTTGCCGTCGCCAACTTTGTGTTCACAAGCGTAAACTTTACCTTCTGCTGTGTTAATTTCTTTAAATGTTGTTGCTCCGCACAAAGGACATCTTTCAGGAGCTTTATCGCTTTCAGTTGACCAACCGCATACTGTACATACAAATTTAGCCATTTTCTACCACCTTTCTTATAAAAATTAGCCTCTTTTTTCTACATGACTAATTCTACAATAGAAAATTTCTTTTGTAAAGTAGGAATTATTACTGTTTTTTTAAAATCTTAACAATTGCGGGGAGTGAATAGGTTAATAAGAAAACAAGTGAATAAGTGCTTTACAGATGCTTCGCATCAAAATAAATTTTCGAGCGTAGTGAGCTAAATTAACTTATTTTCTATTCACCTATTCACCTAATTAAACACTCAACACAACTTCTTTGCGTTTTACTTTTCTTGTTGAAGTTCTTGGCAAAGGAAGAGTTCGCACAACAATATTAACCGGTCTTTTGTATGGAGTTAAGCGTAATGACAACTTTTTTACTTCGTCCTTAATCAATTTTTCAACAGTGTCATTATCATATTTGTTTAAAACATCATTTGTTGGAACTGCAACGGCTGTGATTTCTTCTGTGCCGTCTTTTGCGCCAAAACTACGAGATGTTCCAAGCACACAAACTTCTGCGATATAAGGGCTTTTTTCTAGCACCGCTTCAACTTCTTCCGGAAAGACCTTTTTGCCACCGGAAAGAACAATCATATTTTTAATTCGACCTGTGATATAAATATGCCCATTCCTGATTTCTGCAATGTCACCTGTATGGAGCCAACCATCAGCGTTTAAAACTTCTGATGTCATTTCTGGCTGGTTGTGATAACCCCGCATTACAGATGGTCCTCTCAAGATAAGTTCGCCTGTATTGGCGTCAATTTTAGCTTCAAGACTTTTAAGTGGAGCACCGACTGATGCTAAATCTCCACGTCTGTCAACGTTTACGGACACAACAGGGCTTGCTTCTGACAAGCCGTAGCCTTGATAAACTTTTATGCCAATTCTTTCAAAAAACTCGCCTACGGCCAAATCAAGCGGTGCGCCACCTGAGATACAACCTGAAAAATGTCCGCCAAATTTTTTGTGGATTTTGTTGAACATTAATTTTTTCAACCTGTAAGATGGTATAAATTTTGCAAGCGCATACATAAGTTTGAATGCGGTTTTTACGTGTGCCGGAGAATTTTTAAGCTCTGATTCGATAGCGGTTTTCAAAAGTTTTAAAAAAGCCGGAACTACAATCATAAATTCGATTTGTTTTTCACGCATTATGCTCAAAATATCTTTTGGCTTTAGGCTTGGTGTGTAGTAAACCGAAAATCCAAAATTCAAAAATGTCGAAAATCCGACAGTCATTTCAAAAAGGTGATTCATTGGCAAAATCGACAATATATTGACATTTTCGTATGGCAAAATTTTGTCTAATGCGTATTTCAGGTCGTCGAGTTGTGCAAGCATGTTTTGGAAAGTTATCTCAACTCCTTTTGGAGCACCTGTTGTGCCAGATGTGTAAATTATGAAAGCTACAGATTTTGAGCTTCTCAATTTCCATTTATAGTCATAGTTATCAGGCAATTGATAAATGCTTTTGTCCTCAATTCCGCAAGCTGGTTCGTCCATAAGAATAATTTCTTTCACAGACGGAATTTCATTTTTCAAAAATTTCGCCATCTCATAATGTGCGGAAGATACCATAATTACACTGGGTTCGCAGTCTGAAAGTATTGATTTTAGCTCATATTTAGTCAATTTTATATCTAGTGGCACCGTAACCATTCCGGAAATAACTGATGCGAAAACACAAGCCCCGTATTCCGGTTTTGATTCTGAGATAATTGCGAGTCTGTCACCTTTTTGGACTTTCAATTCGTTTATCAAGTAATGCGCGATTTTACGTGATAACAAGCCAATTCCGCTGTATGTAAACTCTTTCCAGCCATATTTGGTTTTCATGCCCAAAGCAACTTTGTCTGAGAACTTTTCTGTTCTTTCATGTAATAACATTAATACGTTTTTTTCTCTTAACCCCATAGATACACTACCTTTCAAGACCAATTTCTATGAATAGAATATTATCTTTAAGATGAAAAGTCAAGAATATTAAGTATTTTTGTGGTAAGTTAGATGCGAAGATGCCTAGAGGCAAAGATGCAAAGTCGGTTACAAAAGCAGATAGCAGCTAGGAAGTGAGGCAGCTAAGCGTAACGCCATTAGTGCCCTAGTAACTTAGTAACTTTATCAAAAGAGGAACAACAATGAAACACGTATATATCGAAACAATGGGTTGCCAAATGAATAAATCAGATACCGAAAGAATGCTCGGAATGCTTTCTCACTTTGGCTATGAAGAAACAAAAGATCCTGAAAAAGCAGATTTGTTAATGGTAAACACCTGTTCTATCAGACAACTCAGTGAGGATAAAGCTTTCAGCCAACTTGGTGTTTGGGGCAAGTGGAAGCAAGATAGAAATCCTGATTTGAAAATCGGAATGTGTGGTTGTGTAGCTCAACAAAAAGCAAGACAGGTTTTTGCCCGTGCACCTTATGTTGACTTTGTTTTGGGAACTCATAAGATTTATTCGCTTCCAGAAGTTATAAAAAGAATTAATAATGGTGAACGAGTTTGCGAATGCGAAGAAACAAATAAACCTTCGCAAAATCCTGAAAATTACGAAATTAACCGTGTAAAATCAACAAATGCGTGGATTAATATAACAGAAGGCTGTAATAATTTCTGTACTTATTGTATTGTTCCATACACTCGTGGTCGAGAACGTTCAAGGCTCCCTGAAACAATTATAAAAGAGGCAAAAGACGCTCTTAATGCAGGGTTTAAGGAAATTACATTGCTTGGACAAAATGTTGACAGTTATGGTAAAGATTTTAAAGATAAAAATTACAGACTCGCCGACTTGTTAAAAGAATTAAATGCGCTTGAAGGCAAATTTAGAATTCGTTTTGTAACGTCATATCCGACAGATATTACAGATGAATTGATTGAAACTGCAAAAGAGTTGGACAAGGTTTGTGAGTACTTCCATATTCCGATGCAATCAGGAAATTCGGAGGTTTTGAAAGCCATGAACAGACGTTATGACAGAGAAACTTATGCGAAAATCGTGAAAAAAGTTCGTGATATGGTGCCTGATGTAACTATCACAAGTGACTTTATCGCAGGTTTCCCAGGAGAAACGGAGGAACAGTTCCAAGACACATTGACTGCAATTGACGAGTATGAACTTGATTATTGCAATGTTGCAGCGTATTCTCCACGAGAAAAAACAGTTGCTGCAAGATGGACAGACAAATTTATTCCGGAAGATGTTAAGGACGAAAGATTTCAACGACTTAATGATAAAGTTAAAGAAAATTGCTTGAAATCAAACTTGAAATATGTTGGTCGTGAAATGGAAGTTTTGGTTGAAAACTTTTATGAGCACAAAGGACAGATGATTAATACAGGCAAAACTCGTAATTTCAAGACGGTTCATATTCCTTGCGATACGGATTTGACAGGGCAATTTGTAAACGTAAAAATATCTGGTGCGAAAACTTGGTATTTAAAAGGTGAATTAATCTAGATTAA
>ERZ1034925.1021-NODE-1021-length-10483-cov-15.370157_pt1 | contig 10483 bp, 8 predicted proteins | sample MGYA00520687_ERZ1034925 | MGnify/ENA primary metagenome ERZ1034925 (study PRJEB33766, sample SAMN09781758) | gut metagenome | biome: gut microbiome | host: Homo sapiens | place: Madagascar | study: EMG produced TPA metagenomics assembly of the PRJNA485056 data... | reverse complement strand
TATATATTTTGCAGCGAAGCTGCCACCACAACCCTGAACCCATCAACCTGAACCCATTATCTTCCACAATATTTTCTGAAATCACAGAACCGGCACGCCGTCGGAAGCTCGTTCTTTTTCATTTCACAGCGACGCGCAAAATCACGTGCCAGGATCCGCCTTGCCGTCTCATCGAATTCTTCCATCCGTTTCTCCACGCGTTCTTTGCTCATAGGAAAAACAACACATGGATCCTCGGCATCACTGGTGAAGTACAGGACGAGCCTTTCCACGGAGCGTCCGAGTTTCGTTTCGACAAGGTAGGCATATACCTCGAGCTGGCTCAGGTATTTCTCCATAAGGGGACTATCCATCGGCGGTTTCTTTCCTGTCTTGAAGTCTATGACCCGTACCTGATCCCCATTTCCCGAGAGAAGATCAATGGTGCCGTTCAGAATGTAGTCATCTTTGACCAGCTCAAGAGGGCATTCGGCAGCAAGCGCATCCTCCCAGTTCCCTTTACGGAAATCCACATATCCACGAATCTCTGAAAAGGCCTGCTTCAGTTTTGCCTCAGGGAGCCAGCTATTTTCTTTATCAGACAGGGAAATGTAATTCGCCATCATCCAGCCGTAGATCACAGAGGGCGTTACGCGATCGGCCTCTCCGCGAAGGGCAGCGCGGTGGATATCCTCGATCGTTTCATGGACAAGCTCGCCGTACATGGCATGGCTCCCCTGCGTGCCCGCAAAGCGGTAGACGCGATGCCAGAGATACTTCATCGGACATTCTTCATAAAGGGCGATCTGCGACGTGAAGGCGAAACGCGGCTTACATACATTCCGCCCCACCGGACGGCATCGAAGATGCTGGTAGTCTGCGGCCTCCGCATCGTACTCAGGAAGCTCATCCATGAGCGGACGGAAAACCTCGGAGATCTCATTTTTTCCCAGCGGGGACGCAAGAACGAGGAGTGTCTCTGCACGCGAAAAAGCCGTGTAGTATTTCCGCCAGAAGTCGAAGTCCTTCGTATCGTTCATCGGCTCGCAGGGCTTTCTTCCTGCGGTCGTCTCCACCACACGGGTGATCAGGTCACTTTCTGCCTGCCAGCGAGGATAGTCCTCGAGCGACGGCACGATCACGACCGGATACTCCAGCCCCTTCGACTGGTGGATGTTCAGAAAAGATACGGAGCCCGAGGGCGCATAGCGCTCCTCATCTTCGTACTCATTGACGCCATTCTCAAACCAAAGCCGAAGATAGCGGGAGAAAAAGAGCTGCACATCCGCTATCGTTTCCTCGCCATGCCCATGATTTTCCGGCAGGAAGAGTCCGAAGCGCTGGATGAGGCGCGTAATGGCGGAGAGATTTCTTGCCTCATTCGACTCGCCCTTCACCGCGTCATCCAAGAGGCCTGAAAAAGGCTCGAAGGCAAACATTTGATAAACCAGGTGCAGGAAGGAGAAAGGAAGCTTCTTTTCATAAGAAATGAAGCTTTTCGTCCGGTCGATCCAGTCTTTCAGTGCCTTATGCTCCGGCCGCGCAAGCATCATGTTCGCGACGCCCATACAGGCCAGGTACAGCTCGAGGATCCCCTTCGTCTCCTGCATCTCCGTCTCCTTTTCCATCGCATCTGTGAAATCAGGAAACAGCAGGAGGAGCGCGCCGATCAGCCACTTCACTTCTTTTCGTTCAAAAAACCTGCCCGCCCGCGGTGCATAAGATGAGATGCCCCTTCGCGAAAGCTGGCTCTGCAGCACACGGGAATTCTGGCTCTTCACAGAAGAGCAGAGCACTGCCACCTGATTGTAGTCGGAGATCTGCCCCCGCTTCTTTAGTCCTTCGATGAAATCAGCGACCCTCGTATAGCACTCCGTCCGGCTTCTTCCCGTGATGCGAAGGACCGGCGTCCCCTTCTCCGCAGAAGCAGCCTTGATCTCCCCTTTCACATAGCGATAGAAACGCCCATCGGGCCCCCGCCACTTCTTCTGCCGTTTCATCCATGCGATGCAGAAGCCGACAATTCCCGGATGCGAACGATAATTCGTATCCAGCTTGCATGTATGGCATGTCTCATAGGTCTTCGAAAATCCCAGAATATTTCCGATGGACGCCCCGCGGAAGCGATAAATGCTCTGGTCATCATCCCCCACCACGAAGATCTGCTGCGAAGATCCTCCCAGAAGACGGATGAGCTGCTCCTGGATGAAATTCGTATCCTGATACTCATCGATCATGATGTACCGGATCCGTTTCTGCAAGCTGTCAAGGATCTCCGGATAGGAAGAAAGAAGCGCATATGTCTCCTTCTGCAGGCGGGAGAAATCAATGAAATGCCTTTCCTCTTCGAGGCGCGTGTACTTCATCATCATCCGTGCGAGCACTTCTATGCGCCCGCCCAGTTGATTCCCGCATGTCCGCCGCATCTCTTCCGGCAAGAGCAGCTCCTCGGAGAGACCATTCACATAGCGGCAGATCGTCTGGCACTGATGCCATGGAGAAATACCGATCAGCTTCCCCTGCTTCAGATAGGAGTCCTGTATCACACGGCGAAAATTCGGGATTGCCGCAAATTCTGAAAGATGCTCATACACCAGGTACTGCTGCTCGAACTGATCCACTGCCAGATAATTTTTCGGAAGATGCGTATACTCCTGAAACTCTTTCAGGATCTTTCGGCAAATGTGATGGAAGGTACCGATGTACATCTCATGCAGATTCACCTCGATGCCCGCCTTCGACAGCACATCCGTGAGACGCGTCGTCAGCTCCTTCGATGCCTTCTGTGTGTACGTGACCAGCATGATCTCTTCCGGCTTCACCCTCTTCTCGCGGATGAGGTAAAGCACGCGCTGAATGATGGTATAGGTCTTTCCCGTCCCCGGTCCCGCGATCAAAAGCGTGGGACCTTCGGAGAGGATGGCAGCTTTTTGTGAATCATTCATAGAGAGGACTCCTTTTGGAAATAGTGACTGGGAACTAGGGACTAGGGTCAGCAGGTATAATGGGTTTTAAGGGTTCAAGGGGTTCAAGGTTTAGGGTTCAGGGTTCAAGGTTCAAGTGGTTCTAAGGGTGGTACGGTGCATCATCATCTGGAAGCGCCGCGGAGTTTTAGAATATACGTTATTCGCAAAAGATGAGAAACCTGTGAACCTTTGGAACCTTCAGAACCCGCTTAACCTATGAGGATTCGCATAAAGGATAGATTGTTTTTTCTGCTTTCTAACTTAAAGGGTTCTAAGGGGATAGTGCGGCACATTGAACCTCTTGAACCCATCTCCCTTGTCACCCTTCACTTTCACTACGTCCCACCACCATGAGGATTCCCAGCACGGGCAGGCAGAGGACATAGGCGAAGGAATAGCGGAAAACAGAGGAGGCCGGCGTGGAGAGGAGGAGAGTGGCTGTATTCACTAGAAGCGGCAAAAGCGCCCAGAGATATTCCTTTTTCCCCTGTCTGATCCAGACGAGCCCCAGAAAGAGCGCAATCCAGAGCGAAAGCCCTGTCCCGATGAAATGGCTTCCCTCATAGGAGACATTCGCCAGCCAGGCCTTGAGCCAAAGCGGCATCGGGAAATCCCCCGTCGCCCTGCGGTCGTTATCCGCCGGTTTCATATCCTTTGTATTCTCATCCGAAAGCGCCCAGCCGAAGCGCGACTGCACGCCATACTCGAAGGGATCCAGATTCCACAGGGCATATGTCTCCGTCAGCCAGCCTTCGACATAAATCCGCGGATTTCTCAAACCGGTATCCACCCATGCCAACAGGAATTCTTTTTTCTGCCCATTCAGCCAGTTTCTATGGAAATGGTCATGCCACTTTACAAAGTCCACGGTATAGGGTGAGTATTCTTTCTTCCACTTTTCTTCGGTGAGAAGGTTTTCCATCAGCGTTTTCGTTTCCTCGCTTCGCTCACCGCCAAGCACCATCGTCCGCCCCAGCTGCTGGAGCGGGATCGCCATAGACTCCTGAAAGAGCGGCTCCCAGTGATGGGTGCGCTGGATGACCTGTGCAGGGACAATGGAGATCAACGCAAAAATCATAAAAAAGAGGAGAATCTCCTTCCGCTTCTCCAGAAAAAAGAGAGCAAGGGATACCAACAGCGCTACAAGGAGGCCATTGCTGCGAAGCAGCATCGCCAGAAGCGCCGCAGCAAGGATCCAAAGAGACGCCCTCCCCCAGGGCTCCCCTTCCGCGCGCCGAAGGAAGAGCCATACAAAGAAGAGCAGCCCCAGCGAGAAAAGGCCATCCCGCACTGCCGCGATACTATAATTTCCCACCATCGGAAAAAAGAGAAAGTACCCGTACAGCCCCCATCCAGCAAGATCATGCACACGTCCCTTCACCCAGAAGGCAAAGGCGGTAAGCCCATAAGAGATCAAAAGAAGCTGCAGCAGAGAAAAGAAGAAGATGACCGGCTCCCGGCTCCCCAGCACCTCCTTTCCCCAGCCCGCACCATAGCCGTATATCACCGAATACAGCCAGGGAAACTGCACGCTTGCATAGAGCGGATTCTCCATCATGAAGACCGTGTCATTCATTCCCGGCGCCGGATAAAACGAGAGAAGAAAGGGCAGCTGCCAAAGCACCATCAGAAGAAATGCAGGAAGAACCCATGTCCGATCTGCTGCCGTTCTCCTCGAACAAGAAAATCTGGAAAGCCGATCGACCAGTTTTGGCAGTAAAAGAGAAAAGAACGCCGTCCCCAGAAGAAGGATCGGCACGTCCCAAAAGTCCAGGAGCGCGCGCCCTGCCTCTTTGAGCTCTCCTGCCCGATCCAGACAGTCTATCTTCACCGTGTACCAGAGTGCAGCCGCCAAGAAGAAAGAAAAGCATATATATAGGTAAGAAAAGCGTGTCCGAAACAGTTTCATAAAAAGCTCCTAGATTGTAAACGTGTTCGCTCCGCGGAGCATCTCCCCATGCATCAAGAAAGAAAGTTTTGCTCAAATTAGGAATGAGTGTCTAGGGATTAGGGGTTAGAAGTCTCAAGTCACTAGTGACTGGAATGTCAGCTCATGGCATCGCCACTATTTATACTCTGCGGCGCTTCTATATTATTATGCGCCGCACCATCATTTCGCATTTCTCATTTCTAATTTCTCATTCAAGCGAGGTTTTCAAATGTAATCAAAAGAACGGCACGCCCCAAGGGCTAACCCTGAACCCGCAGCCATTCCTCTTTTCCCCCATTATATCACGCGACCTTTCCACCTATGCTATAATATGGTGAATCTCATGATTTCTTATACAGAAAGGAGGCCCTTTATGTATGGAGAAAAACAAGTCAGAGCCGCCCTTGCCGGCAAAGAAGTCGACCGCGTACCAGTCATGCACCTCTCCGCATTCGACCAGGATCCGATCTCCCTCGCCGAGGCAGAAGTCGATCTCACAGAAAAATATGACTTCGACTATATCAAGATGATGACGAAGCTATATATAAAAATCCATATGAACTCTGATTCTGCGATTGAATCAGAGTTTCCTTAACACATGACGTTTTTCTCCGCTCAGGATGACGAAATGTGCCGCACCACCCCCGCTGAACCCTGAACCCTGAGCCTCACCTAAAAACCGCTGTCCGAAACCATTCGGACAGCGGTTTTTTCTATTCGTGATTCAATTTTCCTTTCAGGTCATGGTCAGTCATCGCGCAGACGCAGGAATCAGACCAGACATTCTCGGCCGTCTCGATCATGTCGATGATCGTATAGATCGGAAGGATGAGCCCCATGATGCCGATCGGCGCGCCGATACCGCTCATGAGGGAAAGCGTCAGGAAGTAGCATCCCATCGGTACGCCTGCATTGCCAACAGCTGCGAGTACTGCGACGATGAGCCATGTGAGCATGGTCGTCATCGAAAGCTCGATCCCCGCATTCTGCATGACAAAGAGCGAAGTAATCAGTATGAAGGCTGCGCATCCGTTCATGTTGATGGTCGTGCAGATCGGAAGTACAAAGCGGGAAACCGCTGGATTCGCCTTTAGATTCTTCTCCGCCGAGGCAAGCGTCACCGGCAGTGTGCCCGCAGAGCTCTTGGTGAAGAGAGCGACTGCAATGGCAGGAGACATTTTCTTGAAAACATCGATCGGATTCAGTCCACGAGCCAGAAGGAAGAGCGGCAGGACAAGGAAGAACTGGATCCCGTTACTTGCCATGATGACGAGCGTGTATTTCCCGAGCGCCCCTACGATGACCCCTGCTTCGATCTGGGCGGAGAGCTGCCCTGCAAAAGCCAGAATGCCGACAGGAAGAATGGCGAGAAGCGCTTTGATCAGCGTAAAGAGAAGCTCCTGAAAACCAAGGATGCCCTTCAGGAGGACTTCGCGATTCTCCGTCTTCGGCATGAAGGCAAGCCCGAGACCGAAGGAGGCTGCGATCAGCATGACAGCAAGTACATTGCCGGACAGGAATGGCTGCAGAATGTTATTCGGGATGACATTCAAGATGTGGTCATAGTATGTGACCGTTCCCAGCTTCTGCGGCACGCTCGAAGCCCCTGCACTCGCCAGATCCGTCGGCAGATTCCCCGGTGTCACCCAGAGATACATCGCAAGCCCGATACCTGCCGCAAAGACGGTGGTGAGAAGCGTGTAGACGACCGCGTGTGCAAAAATACGACCGGTTTCCTTCTTGCCGCCGAGTGCAGCCAGTGTCGTGATGACAGCGAGCGCAATCGTCGGTACCGCGATGAACTGGAACAAACGGGTGAATACCGTCGCGATAAAATTAAAAAGCTCATTCAAAGGCTTGATCCCGAGCCAACCCAGAGCGGCGCCCACGACCAATGCCAGGATCCAGAGAATAAACTGCCGTCCCTGCTTTTTTGTCTGGTGCTCTTTCAGCACGCTCTGTGCTAAGTTTTTGACATCCTCATTTTTATTCATATCATTTCCTCCTATCATTTCCTACTATGGCGATCAATGAAAAAGAGTTCAGAGGCGGGTTCTATGGATGCAGCAAGGCTCGCGAAACATTGCCGCATCAGGCAAGATCTTCATTTCAAACAATAAAAAAAGCCCTTCCTCCCCCATGGGACGAAAGACTCGTGATTCTCACCCAATTTCACCGTTGCGTCACCGCATCGGCCTCTTTAAGTCCAAACAGACTCTGATCCTGTAACGGGAATCCCCGGGAGAGCCTACTTCTTTTCGGTCTCCTGGCTCTGAAACGCACTTCAGCAAAGTTTCTCTGCCCGCTTGCACTGTCCGGACTCGCTAAGAGAAGAAATCCCTGCGTACTCTTTTTCTTCATCGCTTATTGGACATACTATAGCATAGATAAAGGAATGTGTCAAACCTCTGTAAGAAAAATAAGAGAATACAGTGCCCCGGTCTCTATGTCCCCTCGTCAGATGCTCTCTTTTTTCGATCTGCCATTTTTATACTCTACTCTTCCCAACTTTCCTCCACTTATGGTCAGATATGAAAAATAATGTCTTTATTTTTTAGAAAGGAGACGTTCCCTCATGGGTATGCTCAAAGAATTCAAAGACTTTGCCCTCCGCGGCAATGTAGTAGACATGGCAGTCGGTGTAGTCATCGGCGCTGCATTCGGAAAGATCGTTTCTTCTTTGGTCAGCCATGTCATCATGCCTCCTCTGGGCTACCTTCTGGGTGGTATCGATTTCTCCAACCTTTTCATCCCTCTGAGCGATACCCCGGTCTCCACGCTCGCCGAAGCAAAAGAGCTCGGCGTCCCGGTCATCGCATACGGAGAATTCCTGAATGCAGTCATTGATTTCCTGATCATTGCTTTCGTCCTCTTTATCGCCATCAAGCAGATCAACCACTTCTTCCCGAAAGCTCCGCCAAAGGAAATCAGAAAGTGCCCCTATTGCAAAGAAGCGATCGCAGATGATGCGACCCGCTGCCCGCACTGCACGGCACAGCTCTGAGACGCCTCTTTCGCCAGCAAAGGCGGTGTGACAAAAACCTGTATGTTTTGTCACACCGCCTTTTTACATTCGATTTCCCCATGAGACGCCTAAAGCCTCCCCGAAGGGAGGCTTTTTAGAGGTGTTTGGAGTTGTTGAGAAAGATTTGTAACAATGAGTGGAATCATCACGGCCAATGGTGATTTCCTTTTGTTTACGATTCTATATTACCTCACATCGTCCTCATTGTCAAGTATTGTTTATTATTTTCAGAAACAATAATTAACAATCATCCTTCATAAACTTCAAATTCATCCTTGCCGGCGCCGCAGACCGGGCATACATAGTCTGCCGGCAGATCTTCAAACTTGGTTCCCGGGGCGATGCCATTGTCCGGATCACCTTTGGCTTCATCGTAAATCCATCCGCATACAGTGCATACATACTTTTTCATAGTCGTTCCCTCCTTTGGGAAAACTCACAGGGGGCCGCATGTCGGCTTCCCTGTAGGAAGGAAATGTCGGTGCGACCGCAGCTTGTGATTTTGCAAGAGTGAAATTCTCAAGCGCTCGGCTCCGTATTTCCCTTCTTTCTATATTTACATTTCTCTATATATTATTATATCACAATATTCAAATAGTTCAATATCGAATGATATGTTTTTTCCCTCGCCAATAGTCTTCTCCTCATCCCCCATTGACCAAAAGGTCCCGACCTTATATAATAGGTATCGCAAGCCATGCGAGCGTGGCGGAATTGGTAGACGCACAGGATTTAGGATCCTGCGCCTTGTGCATGGGGGTTCGAGTCCCTTCGCTCGCACCAAAAAAAGCACTGTGGATCTCACAGTGCTTTTTTATTGGCAGTCACCTTTTTCGCTAAAGCCGATCTCTCAGAAATTTACAGTCTTCCCATAGTAAGCACATTCGAGGATCTTTGCCATAGCTTCCGCATCTGCCTCACGCGGGTTCTCCGGAGTGCAGGCATCGAGGACGGCATTCTTAGCGATCGCATCCTTCTTGGCAAGGTACAGCTCCTCCGGCACCCCATAGTCTTTGAGTGTCAACGGGATGTCCATCTTCTGATTCAGTTTCTGGATGGCCTCCTCATAGGAAATGACAAGCTGTGCATCTGTGCGTCCCGGAAGTCCGGCCACGCGAGCGAGATCGGCATAGCGCGAAAGGCAGACTTTCTTATTGAACTGGATAACATACGGCATCAAGATGGCATTCGCACAACCATGCGGGATATGGAAGACGGCACCGATCTTATGCGCCAGAGAATGTGTGATCCCCAGAAGTCCATTCGAGAAGGCCATGCCGGCAAGGCACTGCGCGATATGCATTTTGCCTCTGGCTTCCTTGTCTCCATGATACGACTCTACGATGTTGTCAAAAATATCGGAGACAGCTTGCTTGGAAAGCGGTTCCGTGAAGCCATTCGCAAACTTTGACACATAGGCCTCGGTCGCATGTGTCAGCGCATCCATCCCTGTATGCGCGGTGAGCTTCTTCGGCATGGTGGACGGGATGTCGAGGTCAAGGATGGCAAGATCCGGCGTCAGGTTGAAATCAGCGAGCGGATACTTGATGCCTGTCGAGTAGTCGGTGATGACAGAGAAAGCCGTGACTTCTGTCGCAGTCCCCGATGTGGATGGGATAGCGACGAAGATCGCCTTCTGACGAAGCGGCGGCAAAGAGAATGGCTTTTTGATCTCATCGAATGTCAGATTCGGATATTCATAGAAGACCCACATGGCCTTGGCTGCATCGATCGGTGAACCGCCGCCGATCGCCACGATCACGTCCGGCTGGAATTCTTCCATCAGCTTCGCGCCCTTCTGCACTTCTTCGATGGATGGATCCGGTGTGATACCTTCGAGCGTATAGGTGGCAAGTCCTGCGTCCTTCAGCACTTTTTCAATCTTCTGAAGGAAACCGCCTGCCCGCATGGAATGACCACCGGTGCAAATGAAAGCTTTCTTGTGACCCTTCAGCAAAGACAGCTCATCAATGGCTCCATGACCACAATAAATATCTCTAGGTAATGTGAAACGGAACATAGTGACTCCTCCTTTTGGCATAGAATCATACGGAAGGATGGACGATCAGGATCTCTTGATCGAAGAAATTCTGATCTGCCCTTCTTCTTATAGTATACACTTTTTTATGCAAACCGGAACATGTATGCTTATTCTATATGAAAAAGTCATTGGAAATGAGTTAAAATCATACATATAGGAGGCCTATCGCCCTCTGTATGTTAATGCTATTAAGTTAAGGAAATCGTTAACTACGTAACGTCTTGCTTCCCCCTTCGGGGGAAGTGCCGAAGGCAATATGTGCAAGCGAACTGGATTTTTAGGAGCGTAGCGACGCTAAAATCCAGTGAGACGCCATTTCGAGCGTAGCGAGATGGGGCATGCTAGCGGTATAGTGTGCTATGTTGAATAGTCCGATGCTATTGATATTTCAACACTTTCATGCAATACCGTTACGTAGCCCCCTCTCCCCTTCGGGCAGCTCCCCCGATGGGGAGCCAAGAACGTTCTTCTGCTTAACTTAACAGCATTCCCTAGAGGGGAAGGCTGCGATACGAGAATACCATCTTCTAAAAAAGGCGGCG
>ERZ1034925.1018-NODE-1018-length-10496-cov-11.094148_pt1 | contig 10496 bp, 8 predicted proteins | sample MGYA00520687_ERZ1034925 | MGnify/ENA primary metagenome ERZ1034925 (study PRJEB33766, sample SAMN09781758) | gut metagenome | biome: gut microbiome | host: Homo sapiens | place: Madagascar | study: EMG produced TPA metagenomics assembly of the PRJNA485056 data... | reverse complement strand
AGGTATTATTAATATTAGTAGTAAAGATGATAAAAAAACGGTAGATAAGAAGACAGATAAAGAGACAACTAAAGAAAGTGAAAAAATAGAAGTTAGTAAAGAGGAATCCAAAAAAACATTGGAAAATTATGTGTATAATCAGTATAATAATTTGGTTAATGATTTTTCTGAAGATTACAAAATTGTGTTAGCAGTAGAAAAAACTGAAGGTGTTAAAAGAACTAATACATGTAAAGAGCTTTTTGGAAATGACATAAATTTTGAAATTAGTAGTAGTCTTTCTTTCTTTATAAAAGATAAAGGAATTTGTTATGATGACTATGAAATTGACACTGACTACAGTAAATTTTATTCCTATGAAAGTGTTAATAAAACATATGAAAAATTATTTGGAAAAGCGATGAAAAAGAAGACGGTTGAATCTCCAAAAAATAATACTTCGGTTATTTATGGTTATTCTAAATCAAAAGATGGGTATGTAGAACTTTCATGTGAGTGCGGTGATTTAAGACCAGAGGAAATTAATTATATTTATGATTCATATGAAATGGACAATAAACTTCATATAATATTTAGTTATTACACATATTTTAGTGATGGAACAAAAGCAATGATTACTTTAACTGATGCAAATGAAAATAAAATAGAGGTAAATTCTGATGATAAAGGTAACTTGCTAGAAAGTACTAAAGATATATTTGAAAAAAATAAAGATAGTGTTGCAAAGTTTGATTTTATACTTAATAAAGACAGTAATGGAAATTATATATTTGATAAAATTGAAAAGGTAAAATAATAGACAAAGATTATTAATGTAATTGTTAATAATCTTTTTTTGCTGTATAATTATGATGGAAGAGGGTGCATATTATGAATAATGAGATATTTGAAGTAATAGAAAAAGAAAAGAGAAGACAGCAAAATAAAATAGAGCTTATTGCATCTGAAAATTTTGTATCTACTGATGTACTTAAAGCACAAGGAAGTATATTAACTAATAAGTATGCAGAAGGGTATCCTTCTAAAAGATATTATGGTGGATGTGAATATGTTGATATAATTGAAAATTATGCAATAGATTATTTAAAGAAGTTATTTAATGTTAAGTATGCAAATGTTCAGCCTCATAGTGGTTCTAGTGCTAATATGGCAGCTTATATGGCTTTAATAAATAAAGGGGATAAAGTACTTGGAATGGATCTTAATTCTGGTGGGCATTTAACACATGGACATAAGCTTTCGTTTAGTGGTATGGACTATAATTTTGTATCATATGGGGTAGATAAAAATACTGGACAGATTAATTATAGACAGGTAAGAGAAATTGCTTTAAGAGAAAAACCTAAACTAATAGTAGCTGGTGCATCAGCTTATCCAAGACAGATTGACTTTTCTATTTTTAGAAAGATAGCTGATGAAGTTGGAGCTTATTTAATGGTTGATATGGCCCATATTGCAGGTCTTGTTGCAGCTGGTCTTCATCAAAATCCTTGCTTATACGCTGATGTTGTAACATCTACTACTCATAAAACATTAAGAGGACCTAGGGGTGGAATTATTCTTACTAATAATGAAGAGTTAGCTAAAAAGATAGATAGATGTGTTTTTCCAGGTATTCAAGGTGGACCTTTAATGCATGTTATAGCAGCTAAAGCAGTATGCTTTAAAGAAGCTTTATCGCATAGTTTTATAGAGTATCAAAAGCAAGTTATTAAAAATGCTAAAGTATTATGTGATACACTTAAGATGGAAGGATTTAAAATAGTATCTAATGGAACTGATAATCATATAGTTTTAGTAGATGTTAAATCATCTTTGAATATAACAGGTAAAGAAGCGGAAAAATTACTTGATTATATAGGAATAACTTGTAATAAAAATATGGTTCCTTTTGATTCTACTACGCCTTTTATAACTAGTGGTATTAGACTTGGAACGAGTGCTATGACTACTAGAGGTTTTAAAGAAAAAGAGTTTTTAGAAGTAGGAAAAATAATTTCTTGTGCACTTAAGAATACTGAAAATGAGGAAATATTGTTAGATCTTAAGAAAAGATGTGAGCGTCTTTGTCTAAGTCATCCAATATATGAGGGAGTTTCTTATGAATAATATAATAGATGGTTTAATGATCAGTAATAAGATAAAAGATGAATTAAAAGAAAAAATAGAAAAGTTAAATATAAAACCATTACTTACAGTAGTACAAGTAGGTGATAACAGTGCTAGTAATCTTTATATAAAAAATAAAAAGAAAGCATGCTTATATGTAGGGCTTGATTTTAACTTAATAAAATTTGATGATGATGTAACAGAAGAAGAAATAATAGATAAAATAAATGAACTTAATCGAGATTTAAGTGTAAATGGTATTATTGTTCAGCTTCCTCTTCCAAGTAATTTAAATGCTAACAGAATAATTAGTTATATATCACCTTTAAAAGATGTTGATGGATTAACTAGTCAAAACGTTGGTAATTTATCACTTGGAAATGAAGCTTTAGTATCATGTACTCCTCTTGGGGTAATGGAATTATTAAAAGAATATAAAGTTAATTTATCTGGAAAGAATGTATGCATAGTAGGAAGAAGTAATTTAGTTGGTAAGCCATTAATTCAATTATTGTTAAATGAAGATGCAACGGTTAGTGTATGCCACTCTAAAAGTTATGATATAAAGCGTTATACCTCATTTTCAGATGTATTAATAGTTGCAGCAGGACATGCTAAGCTTATTACAAAAGACATGATTAAAGATGGAGCTGTTGTAATAGATGTTGGAATAAATAAAGAAAATAACGTGTTATCTGGTGATGTGGACTTTGATGAAGTATCTAAAAAAGCTTCTTTAATTACTCCTGTACCAGGTGGTGTTGGTCCAATGACAGTTGCATGTCTTTTAAAAAACGTAGTTAAAGCATATGAAATGCAGCATTAGGTTTAATTATGAGAAGTAGTTTAGATGATATATTTATTTCTAATTTACCTACACTTGATTTACATGGAGAGACAAAAGATTCATCTAGAGTATTATTAAATGAGTTTATTTATGATAATTATGTTCTTAAAAATGAAAAGATTGTTGTTGTTCATGGTAAGGGTAAAGGAATATTAAAAGAAGAAGTTAGAAAAGTACTTAAAATGAGCAAATATGTCTTAGATTTTCATATAAATAACTATAATGATGGTTGCACGTTAATTTACTTAAAGAAAAAATAGTCTTATAAAATAATAAAAATACGAAAAAAGTTGACATTTGAATGCTTTTGTGGTAGTATAAACGCCATCAAATGCCAAAAGGGGGAATTTAGGATGGAAGAAAGAAGAGGTTTTACCATAAAAGATTTATTAATTAGATTAATATTAATCATAATTTTTATATTCTTACTTATATGGTTATTTCCAATGCCAGATTTAAAACCATTAAACTATCAAATATTTGCAGATAATATAGACAGAATGAAGAATGTAGCTAAAAGTTACTATACTGTAGAAAGATTACCTGAAAATATTAATGATTATAAGAAAATGACATTAGAGGAAATGATAAATCAAAATTTAATATTACCTTTAATGGATTCTAATGGTAAATATTGTAGTACAAAAGATTCTTATGTAAAGGTAACAAAGCTTGAAAATGAGTACATAATAAAGGTAAATTTATCTTGTAGTGATAAAGAAGCTTATATTATAGAACATTTTGGATGTTATGATATATGTAGTGATAAGTGTAAAGTGCTAGAAAGTACTACAACAGCATCTATGGTTATTAATGATAGAGTAACTAAAAAAACAGTTAAGAAAACTACTAAGACTCCAGATGTTATAACAACTAAAAAACATTCAAAACTTTATGAATATGAGTTTATGAAGAATGTATGTACTGAAAAATTTGATAAGTATGTATGTCCTTCTGGATATTACTTAGCTGGTTCAAATTGTATAAAAAATGGTTCTAGAGTTGTTAGGGTAGATGCTAATAAAAAGGTTACTAATGTTACATCAACTGATACAAAAGATGCTAAAGCAGTTATAACAAGTGATTCTAAAAAAGTAGATGCTAATAAGTCTACTAAGACAGTTACTTCTACTATAAATGCTAATAAATCAAGTTCTGTAACTGATGAAGTTTTAGTAAAAACACAAAAAGTTACAGCTACTAAGTCTTATTCATATGATGTTAAGGGTGCTGTTGGTACTGTAAAGACAACTTATGCTGATTATATTACTAATCAAACTTATAGTGTAATTACAGCTGATAAATATGCTACAGCATATAAATGGACTTATGTATCTACAAGATATTCTAATAATGGTGCAGAAGCATTTGAAAATGATAATGAAAAGTTAGTTTTAGTTGATACTTATCAAGAATTAACTTGTGATACATGTTTTACTACTGTAACAGTTTATAAATATTTTAGATATAGAAAAGAATATACAAAATTTACTTATTCTTGTGATGCATATCCAGGATATACTTTATATGATACTAATAAATGTAGAAAAGCTACTGGAACAACTAAGTCTTGTCCATCAGGATATACTGATTCTGGTAGTGGATGTAAAAAATCTACTACAACATATAGTTGTTCTAAGTATGGTTCTGCATATAAATTAAATGAAAAAGATAAGACTTGTACAAAGACTATTACACATTATTCTTGTCCTGCTGGAACAGAGAAAACTAATGATGAAAAGTATTGTACTAAGAAAGTATATGGATGTCCTTCTGGTACTACATCTATAGGATCTGGTAAGTGTTCTAAAACTATATACTCTTGTCCAACTAATACTTCTGATAAAACATATACTTTAATTGGATCTATATGTTCTGTTAAAGAAAAGAAAACAGTTTATACATGTCCATCTGGAACTGTTAAAACTGATGATGAAAGATACTGTGTTAAGACAACTTCATCTACTAAATATACTTGTGAAGATTATCCAGGATATAATTTAACAGGTAAGAAGTGTATTAAGACAACAGTTACTCCAAAAGTTACTTATTCTTGTAATAAAGGTTATACTTTAGATGGTACTACATGTTATAAAACTGAAAATACCACTGATACTAAAGGTGCTGAAAAAACTTATAAGACAGAATGTAATAAAGAATATAGATGGTCTACTAGTACATCTATAAATGGATGGAGTTATACTGGTAACAAACGTTTATTAAACTAATAAAAGGGGTTAAAGAAGGCTTTAAATTAAGTCTTCTTTTTGTTATAATTTAATTTAGAAGGTGAATAGTTTATGTATGTAGAAGTTTTAGTTGAAAATAGAGTATCATCTAATGATATGACATTTACTTATCATGTACCTAGTAATATAAAAGAAGATTTAGTAGGAAGAAGGGTTTTAGTACCATTTAATAATAGAAATATTGAAGGATTTGTTCTTGGTTATACTACTTATAGTGATGAATATGAAATAAAAGATATTATAAAAATAAAAGATGAAGAGAAAATACTAAATGAAGAGTTATTAAACCTTGGTAAATTTATGAGTAATAAGTACTTATGTCCTTTAATATACTCATATCAAGCTATGCTTCCTAGTGCATTAAAAGCTAATCATAATATGTCTTTAAAAACTAAGAAAGTGTCTTATGTAAAACTAAATGCTTCTGCTAAATTAGATAATATTAAGGGCAAGAGTATGCTTGATATTATAAGGTTATTAAAAGAAAATGATTGCATAAAAAAAAGTCTTATAAAAAGTAAGTCTTCTCTTAAAAGGTTAATAGATTATAATATAGTTATTGAAGTAAAAAAAGAAGAATATAGAAATGTAGAAACTAAAGAAGTTAGTAATAATATTACTTTAACTAAGGATCAAGAAAAAGTTTCTAACATAGTTAAAGGAAACTTAAATAAAAGTGATACTTATCTTTTATATGGTGTAACATCTTCTGGTAAAACAGAAGTATATATAGATATAGTAAAAGAAGTTATTAAAAATAAAAAAGGTGCAATTATATTAGTTCCTGAAATTAGTTTAACACCGCAAATAACAGCAAGATTTAAAGGGGTATTTAAAGATAATATTGCAATACTTCATTCTTCTTTATCTGATGGAGAAAAATATGATGAATATAGAAAAATTTTAAGGGGTGAAGTATCTGTTGTAATAGGAGCTCGTAGTGCTATTTTTGCACCTATTAAAAACATAGGAGTTATAATAATAGATGAAGAGCATTCTGAAAGTTATAAACAAGAAAATAATCCTAGATATAATACTTATGATATAGCTAAAGAAAGATCAAATACTCATAATTGTCCTATTATTTTAGCGAGTGCAACTCCTAAAATAGAAAGTTATGCAAGGAGTATGAAAGGTTATTATAAATATTTAGAGCTTTTAAATAGAGTAAATAAAAAACCTATGCCTAAAGTTACTATAGTTGATATGAAAGATGAAATTAAAAAGGGGAATATGTATTTTTCATCTGTTTTATTAGATAAGATGCATCTTGCATTAAGTAAAAAAGAGCAAGTAATGCTTTTAATTAATAGAAGAGGATATTCTAATTATTTAACTTGTAAATCTTGTGGGTTTGTTTATAAATGTCCTAATTGTGATATTACTTTAACGTATCATAAAACTTCTGATATGCTAAGATGTCATTATTGTGGATATGCTACTAAAAAGGAAGATAAGTGTCCTAATTGCAAGGAAGAGTCTTTAAGACAAATGGGTCTTGGTACTGAAAAAATAGAAGAGATGTTAAAAGAAAAGTTTCCAGATTCAAATATAGTTAGAATGGATAGGGATACTACTACAAAAAAAGGTTCTCATTATAAAATTATTAATGATTTTAATGATGGTAAGTATGATATTTTAGTTGGTACTCAAATGATATCAAAAGGACTTAATTTTCCTAACGTAACATTAGTAGGAGTAATAAATGCAGATATGAGTCTTAACTTGCCAAATTTTAGAAGTAGTGAAGTAACCTTTAGTCTTTTAGATCAAACAACAGGAAGATGCGGAAGAGCAGAAAAAGAAGGAGAAGCTATTGTACAAACATTTAATCCAGATCATTATAGTATTGTTTGTGCTGCAAATCATGATTATAAAACGTTTTTTAAACAAGAACTTATGATAAGAAAAAGATTAAATTATCCTCCATATTGTTTTATAACACTTATTAAAATAACAGCTAAAGATTTTAATTATGGTATTACAGAAGCTAAAAAAATAAGCGAATATTTAAGAAAAAACTTAGATAGTACTACTGTTTTAGGACCAGGTATGGCAAGTATATTAAAAATAAATAATCTATATAATTTTGAAGTTATATTAAAATATAAAAAAGATGATAAATTATATAGTATGCTTAAAAATATAATTAAAATATATGAAGGAAATAATAATATTAAAATAGAGATGGATTTTGATCCAAATAATTTATAGGAAGGTATTATGGATAATAAAGCTAAAAGAATTATTGATTTTTATTTATATGTAAATAAATTAAAGTATAAAATAAGAACAGGGTTTGTAGAAATAGGTATAACAAAAGAAAGATTAGAATCAGTTGCTGAACATATATATGGATGTTTAATGTTATCTATTGCGGTAGATAGTGAATATGATTTAAATATTGATATGTATAAAGTATTAAAGATGCTTACTATTCATGAATTAGATGAAGTTTTAAAACCGGATTTTACTTTACGTTCTGGTATAACAAAGGAAGAAAAAATAAAAATTGGAGTAGAAAGTGTTAATATTGTAGCTAGCACTTTATCTTCTAGGGATGAGTTAATAAGTTTAGTAAATGAGTTTAACGAGGGGAAAACAAAAGAAGCTAAGTTTTGTTATTTAATAGATAAAATGGAATGTGATATGCAAGCTAAAGTATATGATTTAGATGGGAATTTCTTAATAGAGAAAGCTAAAGTAGATTTAGTATATTATGGTAGTAGTGCTAAGAAAATAGAAAAAAATGCTAAAACAGCTAGTGACTATTGGATTTTATATGATAAACCTAAATTTAAAAATGATAAAATATTTAAATTATTATGTGATGAACTATTAAAAATAAAAAGTGATGAAATTAGTTAATAATTTTATCATTTTTCGTTATAAAATATAAAAAAATAGCTTGTATCATATAATAAATATGTGTTATAATAACCATGGCTTTTCTAGAGGAAAAGAAATACACACAAATCTGGATTTATATCTCGAGTGCCCGAAGAGGGTGAGCATATAAAGATGAAAGGTTTGGAGGTTAGAACAAAGGAGGAAAAAGAAATGCCAGTTGTATCAATGAGTTACTTGCTAGAAGCAGGTGTACACTTTGGACATCAAACAAAAAGATGGAATCCAAAGATGAAAGAATATATCTTTACTGCAAGAGACGATATTTATATTATTGATTTACAAAAAACAGTAAAGAAAATTGAAGAAGCTTACGCAGCTTTAAAAGAAATTGCCGCTAATGGTGGAAAGGTTATATTCGTAGGAACTAAGAAACAAGCTTCTGAAGCCACTGAAGAAGAAGCTAAAAGATCTGATAGTTACTATGTTTCAAAACGTTGGTTAGGAGGAACTTTAACTAACTTTAGAACAATTAGAAGAAGAATTAACCGTTTAGATCAAATTGAAAAGATGGAAAAAGATGGTACTTTTGAAAAGTTACCTAAAAAAGAAGTTGTTATGATTAAAAAGGAATACGAAAAGTTAAATTCATACTTCTGTGGTTTAAGAGAAATGAAAAAAATTCCACAAGCTATGATTATCGTAGATCCTAAGAAGGAAATTAACGCAATTAATGAAGCACATAAGTTAGGAATTCCAGTATTTGGTATCGTAGATACTAACTGTGATCCAGATTTAGTTGATTATGTTATCCCAGGTAATGATGATGCTATTCGTGCTGTTAAAATCGTACTTGGTGTATTAAATAATGCTATATGTGAAGCCTATGGAAAACCAGTTGAAGATTATATAACTGAAGAAGATAAAGTAAAAGCTTCTGCTAAAGAAGTTGCAAATGATGTTAAAGAGTTAGCTAAAGATGTTAAAAAAGTAGTAGAAAAGAAAGTTAGCGAAGTTGCTCCAAAAGCATTAGAAAAAGCTCATGAAGTTAAAGAAACAGTTAAGGAAGCAGTTAAAGAAATAGCTTCTGATGTAAAAGAAGAAAGTGTAGATTTAGCTAAAAAAACAGTTGCTGAATTAAAAGCAATGGCTAAAGAAGCTAATATTGAAGGATATTCAAAGTTAAAAAAAGATGAACTAATTAATGCTTTAAGAAAATAATTTTAGTGAGGAGATTTAAAGATGAATGCAAGTTTAATCAGAGAATTAAGAGATATTTCTGGAGCTGGAATGATGGATTGTAAGAAAGCTTTAGAAGAAAATGGTAATGATATAAAGAAAGCTACTGAATGGTTAAGAGAAAAAGGTATTGCAAAAGCTGCTAAAAAAGCTGGAAGAATTGCTGCTGAAGGATTATCTACTATTGTAACTAATGGTAATAAGGCAGTTGTACTTGAAATTAACTGTGAAACAGACTTTGTTGCTAAAAATGAAAAGTTTGAAAAGTTTGTTAATGATGTAGCTAATACTATTTTAAATAGTGATGCTAAAACAAATGAAGAAGCTTTAGCTCTTCCTTGTGAAGATGGTACTTTAAATGATTATGTTACTAATATGACTGCAACTATTGGAGAAAAAATATCATTTAGAAGATTTGCTAATGTAACTAAAGAAGATGATGAGAACTTTGGTGCTTATATTCATATGGGTGGAAAGATTTCTGTTTTAACTATATTAAAAGGTGCTTCTGAAGCTGTTGCTAAAGATGTATCTATGCATGCTGCTGCAATGCGTCCAGAATTTGTTAAAAAGGATGATGTTCCAGCTGATAGATTAGAAAATGAAAAGAAAATTTTAACTGAGGAAGTTATTAGAGAAGGTAAACCAGCTAATATTGCTGAAAAAATAGTAATGGGTAAACTTAATAAATTCTATAAAGAAGTTTGCTTAGAAGAACAAGACTTTGTTAAAGATAACAGTGTTACTGTTTCAAAATATATAAGCAATAATGGTGGATCATTAGTTGATGTTATTAGATTTGAAGTTGGTGAAGGTCTAGAAAAACGTCAAGATAACTTTGCTGAAGAAGTAGCTGCTCAAATGAAAGGCGAATAATTATGAAAAAGTTAGTGGTTTTGTTATTGCTAACTTTTTTGTTAATTACTGGATGTAGTTCTGTAGAAGTAACAAAAGTTGATGATGATATAAATACTGATGCTTTAAAATTTAGTAAAGAATATTCTTTAGTTAGTGAAGATAATGTTTTTGAATATTATACTTATGATAATTTAATAGATAAGATAGAAAATGGTACAGGTGTTATTTTCTTAGCGTATCCAACTTGTAAATATTGTGATTTAACTGCATCTTTACTTGATGGTATATCAAAAGAAAAAGAAATAGAAGAAATATCTTATTACAATATTAAAGATATGATGCAAAAT
>ERZ1034925.1017-NODE-1017-length-10501-cov-16.125790_pt1 | contig 10501 bp, 20 predicted proteins | sample MGYA00520687_ERZ1034925 | MGnify/ENA primary metagenome ERZ1034925 (study PRJEB33766, sample SAMN09781758) | gut metagenome | biome: gut microbiome | host: Homo sapiens | place: Madagascar | study: EMG produced TPA metagenomics assembly of the PRJNA485056 data... | reverse complement strand
AAATAATCTTTGTTTTATGAAATATTCCTCATATCTTTGCATTCAGATAAAACAATTACGGAAAGATATAAAAGATTCCTGCCAACCAAATGGCTCTTTGCTTTCGCTTTAACTCAATGGCAAAGATATGAAATCTATTTATCAATTCATAATCAAATGTTAAAAACTTTTGACGTTTTATCCATGCTCCAGTACAAGGAGGGTAAAAAACCAAGTGCGGCTGAAGTTTCAAGCCGCGTGGGACAGCCGCCTACAGGACAACCTGAACGGGCACACCTGCGGATGCAGAGAAAACCGAGGCAGCCGGTACGCACGGGAATCTAAATCTTCTATAGTGCGTATGTCGGAACGGCACTAAGTCGAGAGTGCACCATCAGTGGCGCACTGCGGTCTCAACTCCGCGTAAACGACGAGAGGTGCATATATAACCAGATAAACCAGCATACCATGGGCAGCAAAGTAAAAGTAATCGCAAGTTCGTATTTCACGACCGTCACGGCTGACAGCCTTTCGGCGTTCTACGGCAAAGTCAAGGAAGCGGAGAAGAAGTCAAGGCAGAAGGCACAGCTCATTTCGGGGATAGTCCAGTTCGTCAAATACGAATACATCGACATTCCGGATGACGCCGATGACCAGGAAGGCCTGGCCTCCAAGCCGTCTGAAGAGTAGTTTTTTTGTGTGTCAATAATATGTTTTGAAGCCCTTGTGGGCAACAGGGCAGGGGGTTGCAGCTTCCTGCCCTTATTTATGGAACTAACATAACTCAATATACAGGATGAACAGAGAATATCTAGAGAAGAAGCAGTGGACGAAACTGCTTGAATCGCTGGACGACGGACCTAACATCATCGTATTCGAATCAGTCAGGGATATGGAATCATGCCGTTCCATTGCATCCTACATCAATATGAGGTCGGAAGACACGGTGATACGTTCGTCGCTCCACAAGAAACAGCTCATAGGCAATTTCTTCAAGGCCCCGAAGCCGAAACCGGGAGAGTGCATGACGCAGCGCGACGCATTCCTACTGGAATCTGCGCGCTATCTCCCGCCTGATGCTTTCACCGAAAGCTATTTCGACGGATTTGAGACTGACGAGGGCAGACGCAAGGCGAAAATTCTCCTGCGCACCAAGAAAGGGGAGGAGAAAATGAAACAGATGTTAAAGAAAAAGAAATGAAAGAACCCAATTACCCGAAGCTCTTCGCCTGGGTATTCGCGATAGCTAGCGTCACGTACCTCATAGCGGTGGAAGCGACAATCACCTTTGCGGACTTCCTGTTTGTCGTATTCAGCGGCACGATGTCGATATGTCTTTTCGAGATAGCAAAGAAAGAAGATAATGAAGAACAATAAAAACATCAAGAAAACATGATTGCAACAATAATATCATCATTGGTATGCGCCGCGATTGCGGCCTGTCTCGCCTACGCATGGACGGCAAGGCATTACCGGCAGACAAGGCAGGATGAAACAGGGGATTGGGCCATCAGGTGGGTTACTGTGGAAAGGGCGCTCCCGAAGGTGGGGCGTTCCGTGCTGGTCGCAATAAAGACCGCGGACGGAAAGAGATACAAGACTGCATTCTCACGCCTCTGCACCGACGGAAAATTCTCCGTGTCGGAGTTCGGAGAGGTCGTGGCATGGGCGGCAAGACCACGTTACGCACCAGACAAGCATATACCAAGTAAGAAAACCATAATAAAAGAAAACCCAAGGCAGAAGCAAGCCTGCGAAGGAGAGCAATGCTGATTCTGGTTATTGCACCCCCTCCCCGTCCGGCACTGGATAGTCCCTTCGGGGAGGGTCATCGGAGGTAAACCGCGGATTGTGGCGCACCGCGGAGCATATAGCCTGACTAAAGCATCAAAAGCCTCGCGGTCAGGTGAAAGCCCAGGATTGCAGTACGGTTCGAATCCGTACCCTCCGACAAAGGGCGGGCAGTGATGCCGCACCCTCATTTACTCATTTGTTTGTTTATATCAGAATAGAGCAGGGCACCGAAGCTCCGGCAGTTGGCAGTGACCGGATGAAACAGGCAACGCTCGGAGGTTCGAATCCTTCCGGTGCCCCGATTATCCAATAATTTCAATTACGGCCTAAAGGAAGGCCGGGCGGTGAGAGACCGTATGTTTTTGTCAATAGCTTCACGCGGCTGATCCCGCGTGCTTGGGGAACACAGTGGTGCCTGGAGGAAGCCTAAATCGGACAAGGTATTTCTCCCGTCCGGGTCGTGACCGGAGTTCCCCGCAAGACGCCGTGAGGCGTGTATGGTGGAGGCTGTGTGGTCATTAGTTCGTTGAATTTCTTCATAATAGGTTTTATGTTTTTCTAGCCTCCACTTTTTTTCGACAATCAAAAATCAATACAATATGACACAGGCAATAAACATTCGCGTCAGGACGCTTATAGCCGAGACGCGGGCACGGCTTGACGAGCTGGAGATGCTGTGCGACACTGACCAGGTGATGTCATGCTCCGAAGCTGCGGAATACCTCGGTGTCGCTAACGGGACGATAAGCAGGTACATACAGGCCGGGCGTCTCCACAAAATCAAGCGCGGTGTAAGGACCGGAATCTCCATGTCGGAGGTCGAGAAACTGAAGAGGAAATAGCCATGAAATCCGGAAAGTCCGCGGTTATGCTCGTGTGGAACGCGAGAGACCAGAAATGGGAAGAGGAGACAATCTTTTATGAGAATTGCGAGAAGCTCTTTAGGCATCTTGCGCGCGTCCACAGGCTTGAGAAGCGTATCATCGTCCCGAAGAACACCAGGCTCATCCATCTGTGGGAGGAGTGGGTCAAACGTCCCATGACTACGGCGGACAGGAAGAGACTGGAGAAGGCAAAGAGAATGCCGTTCTCGTGTTTCACGGAAGGGTACATCCGCACGTACGAGACGGACGCCGCGCTTGAGAAGCTGGACGAGATAATGCGCCACACGTATCTCCGCGAAGAGGCGCGCCTAGGAAACGAATAATCAAAATCAATATGGACAACAATTTGGAAATTTATCAGCGTACCGCCGAAGTCCCGGCGGAGGCGCAGAAAGAAATCACCGCGGGGAAGCTGAAGGGCAAGACCGACATCAACCCCATGTGGCGAATCAAGACCCTTACGGAGTTGTTCGGGCCGTGCGGAATCGGCTGGTACACAAAGATACTGGAACGCTGGGTAGAGCGCGACGCCAACGAATCGTCCGCGTGGGTGAGAATTGAAATGTTCGTGAAGTTCCCCGGCACAAACGAGTGGTCTGCACCCATCGAGGGCATAGGCGGCTCTAAACAGTGCGGAAAGGGACAGGGCGACGGAATCAACGACGAGGCTTTCAAGATGGCGGAGACCGACGCAATTTCGGTCGCCTGCAAGAAGCTCGGATTCGGCGCGAACATCTACTGGGCAAAGGACAGGACGAAATATTCGCAGATGGAGGAACCACAACCAGCGAAGAAGCCGGCTCCGGCAGTCCCGAAGAAGCCGGCTCCGGCAGTCCCGGTGAGGAAAGCGGACGCAGAACCCGACACGAAGGCGCTAGAGGAACTCGCACTGGCCGACGCGCTGCGCGACGTGGACGAGGCAAAGAACGCGAAGGAACTTACGGAGGCATGGGACAGATGGAAAACGGCGTTCGGCTCCAACGAGAAACTGCGCAGGGCGATAGCGATGTCTCCGGTAAACCCAAAGAACGGGAGGTCAAATGGATAACAATCTGAAAAAATGTGAGGGTGTCATATTTGACGAACTCACGCACAGCTATTTCTGTGGGGAAAGGATGCTCATCGGCGTCACTTCCCTCATGTCGAAGCACGGACTTTCGCCTGACTACGGCACCGTCTCGCCGGAAGTCCTCTCGAAGGCGGCAGCAAAGGGGACGGCGATCCATTCACAACTGGAGGACTACGACAACGGCGTGGCAGTGGTCGAGGACGAGAATCTGAAGGCATACAAGAAGCTCAATCTCCAGGTGCTCTGCTCGGAGTACCTGGTCTCCGACAACGAGGTTGTCGCCACCTTCATCGACAAGGTGCTTGACGACTACTCCCTTGCGGACGTGAAGACCACTTCGGAGGTCCACACGCACGCGCTTGAGTGGCAGCTGTCAATCTGCGCGTACCTCTTTGAGAGGCAGAACGAGGGAATCAAGGTCCCTGCGCTATACTGCATCCACGTGCGCAACAAAAAAGCGAAACTCATTCCGATAAACAGGCTACCTGACAGCGAGGTCGAGAGGCTGATAGGCTGCGAGGCCAAAGGCGAGGAATTTACGGAAATCCCTCTGGAGACGGCGGTGGCGGAAATCATCTCGGAATCCGAAGAACTGACGCTCACGAAGAGCCTCGAAAGCATCGCGGCCTTCAAGCAGAAAATCAAGGAGGCGGAAGAGGCCATTTCGGAAATTCAGAACAGGCTCTACAATCACATGAAAGAGCACAACCTGACCGAAGTTATCGGGGAGACGGGAAAGTTCGTCAGAACGGCTGAAACTACGCGAATTTCGCTTGACACGAAAGCTTTGAAGGAGAAGAATCCGAAAATATACGAAAAATACAAAGTCGAAATCGCCGTCAAAGGCAGTATAAAATTCAAACCCTACAAATAATGGCAAACCTTAACAAAATAATGCTGATCGGGCGAGTGGGCAGCGAACCCGAGGTCAGGAATTTCGAGAACGGCAACAAGATAGCGAATCTCTCCCTTGCCGTCACAGAGAACTACAAGGACAAGAACGGGCAGTACGTGGACAACGCCACATGGTTCAGGCTGCGTTTCTTCGGACACGCCGCGGACACCGTAGAGAAACACCTGCACAAGGGGGATTCAATCTACGTGGAAGGACCTATGGTGCAGAGGGACTACACCAACAAGGACGGACAGAAAGTAGTAAGCTGGGAAGTCAAGGTGATGAATTTCCAGTTCCTCACGAAGAAGGGCGTCTCTGAATCAAGGTCGACGCAGGAAGTCGACAACGACATGCCTTATTTCGAGTAGACATGAAACTGAATCTCGTGAACACGCCGAGAGGTTTCCTCGTTCCGGAATCGGACGCCGACTATGACGGCAAGGCCCGGCTCCGTATCGGGGAAACCTATACGGCGGAAATAAAGCTCGTGAGGAATCCGGAGTTTCACAGGCTGTACTTCCAGATGCTCCGCACCGCTTGGGAGTTCCTTCCGGAAGCCGTGAGGTCTGAAAAGTTCCACGGCAACCAGGAGGCATTCCGCAAGTGCATGGAGATTACGGCTGGCTATTATGAGGAGTTCTATTCGCCGCGCTTCAAGGACTGGGTGCAGGGACCGAAGTCGATAGCTTTCGAGAAACTTGACGAGACGGGATTCAGGGAACTCTACAACGGCGTGAGGGCTGTCCTCGACAAGATACTGACGCGCTATATCCCGATAGAGACTTTTGAACAATACTTTTTGAAATTTTAGGAAATGGAAACAGGTTACACGGTCGTCCAGGATTGGATGCTTGAACTTGATCTGGACTTGAGGAGCACATTCGCGTTCGCAATCATATACGGCTTTTCCCAGGACGGAATCTCCGTATTTTCAGGAACGCACAAATACCTTGCAAACAAGTGCAAGTGCAGCAGAAGGACCATCATTGACGTGCTCCAGAAACTTGAAGAGAAAGGCTATATCGAGAAGATCGAGAAGGTGGTGAACGGCGTCACGTTCTACGACTACAAAGCCGTGTGTCGTGAACTTCATACCCCGTGCAAAAATTTCACACCCCCTGTGCAAAAATTTCACACACAAAATATAGAAGATAATAATATTAAAGAAAAAGATAATACTATCGTATTATCTCAAAAGAAAGAGAGCGACAAGCCGGATTTTTCAGGATCTTCCATAGGGGCAGAAAAGCCAAAAGAAAAAAGTTGCGCCAAAAAAGAAAAGGGAAAAGAGAGGTTCGACTTTGAGGCCGCCCTTGTAGCAGAGGGCGTGTCTGAACAGACAGCATCCGACTGGCTAGAGGTAAGGGCTAAAGTTGGTGGCGTGAATACGCTCACGGCATTCAGGTCTGTCAAGAAGGAGCTGGACAAGGCTAAAGCCAACGGCGTCAGCGCAGACGAATGTATCGCCATGGCGGTCACAAGAGCCTGGCGCGGATTCGAATTTCGCTGGTACATGAACGAGATAAACAAGAACAACGGCAATGGAGATAAACAAACTGTTGATAGACGAAGAAGCACTGACGTTTTGGATGTGCCGATCGAGGAATACTACAAGTCGTTTTAGGCTGCCCTGCTCAAAGGAGAACGTCGAAAAGGTATTGAGGGCCGCTGTCCGCTCGGAGGTCTCTTCCAGGGGCGGGGAACCGCAGCTCGACGGGGAGACGGCGGAGATTGTCTCGCGTGTCGCCGAATGCCTCACCTCCGATTCGCGGAAATTCGGACTGATGTTCAGCGGGCAGTGCGGCAACGGCAAGAGCACGATGACGCGCGCGGTTGCACAGGCGGTCAAGTACTTCGCGCAGCTGGATAAATTGGACGGCATCAATCTTCGGATGCTCGTTGTCAGCGCAAAGAGCCTGGTATCATGCAAGCCGGAATACCGGGAGGAGGCGCAGAGATTAAGGCTCCTGGCGATAGAGGACCTCGGCAATGAACCGGCAGAGAGGAACGACTACGGAAACATAACGAATCCTATCGTGGATTTGCTTGAGTTCCGCTACGACAATCAATTATACACAGTCATAACGACGAACCTTACACCGCAGCAGATAACTGACAAGTACGGCGTGCGTATCGCCGACAGGTTCAGGGAAATGCTTGACATTGTGGTGTTCAAGGGATGTTCATTTAGAAAATGATATGAAGATAAGAGTTTGCACATGTTTCAGCGGCTATGACAGCCACAAGATGGCGGGGAACGCGATCGTCGTGGATTGCCTGTTCTACATCTTCAGGAATCTCTTCATCGGAACGCCTGCTGAAGAAAAGACCACGTTATTCTAATGACTATCGAATGGAAAACTGTCAACGGAACAGCATCCGGTGAGGTAATCGCAGAGGTGACGTATTACCAAGTACGCCTCAAGAGTGGAAAAACAATGTTTGTTTCAAAAAAGGATACAAAAACAAAGCAAGATGAAACACATAGGGATTGACCCCGGGACAAACGGGGGTATCGCAGTGCTCGATGATTCGGGCGCTGTAATTTTTTTACGGAAAATGCCGGAGACGCCGCAGGACCTGATTGACACGCTCCGCCAGTTCGCGGACGATTCGTGCTGCACACTTGAGAAGGTCGGCGGTATGCCGGGCAACGGCGGCATGGCGATGTTCAACTTCGGAAAGGGCTACGGACATCTGGAGATGGCGCTCCTTGCGCTGAAGATACCGACGGAAACCGTCACGCCGCAGAAGTGGGAGAAGACTTACCAGTTGGGGACTTCTAGGGGCGTAGGCAAGACCGAATGGAAGAACAGGCTGAAGGCTAAAGCGCAGCAGTTGTTCCCCGAGCAGAAGTTGACGCTTGCAGTGTGCGATGCGCTGCTGATAGCCGAATACGGCAGAAGAAACAGAAAATAATCAAATAATTCAATTATGGAAAACAACAAAGAAACGAGGATGATTTCATCCGATGAGATTTTTTATGCGGTCCTGAAGGACGGAACGATTGTCAACAATGTCAAGAGTTTGCTGACCATTGACAAGCAAGACAAGTTGCAGTCAGCATTTGTGAAGTTGTTAACTGCTGACACGGACATTCTGAAGGACATTGAAAGTTATACTAACAGCGAAAAGACGGTTTTCTTGGTAACCCTTCCTATCGCGCGATTTTTATCGTGTAAAACTAAGGAAAAAATATTAGATAAACTTATATCTAGCCTTTAAGGAAATTGCAAAACAATGAAAAAGACAATCACAAAGGAACAGGCAAAGGAGAATCTCAAGGCCTTCCGCAAGGAACTCAAGGACAGGGCATGGAAGCGCATCGCCGGATCGAAGATTCCCGACTTGGTCAAGGTCGGCCTTCTGATGTCCAATGCCCTGTCTCTGATGGCTGCGCAAATTGACGTGATGATTCGCGCGGAACTCAAGGCAGAGGGCGTGAACGCAAAGACCACCGGAGGGGATGGGGACATAATTTGCGGCATGAAGAACTACGCAGAGAAGACAAAGGCTGCGGAGTATTGGTTTGAGCGCGACCTGAAGCCCTATATCGAGGACTGCACGTTCGGCAGCTACGGCGTGAAGGCATACGACGACTTCAACCACAGCTCCGCGGAGGTCATACAGCTTCTGATGCTGTGCGTGGACAGGGGAGAAGTTGACGGCGGCATGGAAAAGGTCTTCCGGTCGCTGCAACGCCTGAAGAAGGGCACGCGGTTCTCCGACGAGGACATTGCGAGGTTTGATTTTAAGGAATAAAATTATGGACCGCGAAATGCTGCTTCGCGCCGTGGATTATGTCCAGCGCGGAAAGAAAAGATGCGAGGAGGCAGCCGAGAATCCCCTAAACCAAGAGCCTGTGAGTTCTTATTACAGGGGTAAGGCCAAAGCCTTCAGCGAGGTGCTAGAGTTTTTAGAATTGATTGACAAATGAAAGTAAGAATAAAGAAACTTAATGACAACGCCGTGATGCCGACAAAGGCACACACGGCAGATGCAGGCTTCGACCTGTACTGTACAAGCAAGGAAATTGACTGGACCAAGCGGCAGATAGTTTGCCACACAGGGCTGGCATTTGAGATTCCTGAAGGCTATGTGGGGCTTATATTCCCACGCAGTTCAGTGAGCAACAAGCCCCTTATGATGGCCAACTCGGTCGGTGTCGTGGACAGCTGCTACCGAGGCGAAGTGACGGCGAAATTCAACATTACGGACACACGGCAGAACGCCTTTACCCATTATCAGGAGGGCGACCGAATCGCGCAAATGATAATTATCCCTTATCCGGAAATTGAGTTCGAGGAGGCTGACAGCCTTTCCGACAGCGACAGGGGAACAGGAGGATATGGTTCGACAGGGAGGTAGTCATGAAGTTTGAAGCGACATTCTCGGAGCACGGCAGGGTCATGACCAGGACCTATGACAAGCCGGACGCAACCAAAGAGGACGTGATTGAATGGTTCGGGTTGCGTGAAAGTGATATTGACTGGTTCAGAATTAAACAAATCAACGAAAAAGATCAAATCATGAAATACGATTTTTCAAAATGCAATAATTTGCAATTCAGAGCGAAAGGTAATGAGGAAGAAGTAATGACAGGCTATCTAAAAGTTGCGAAAGAAGGAGAAAAATGTGTGGTGTATATCTTCAATGATCGGAAAGAAGATGAATCTTTAGATAGCAGTCTCCAAATTGTAACAAGAAACTACGAGCGTTGCGAAATCATAGAAGATTTTAGCAAATGGGCTGAGAGTGCTGAGCTGGAAATTATCCCGCGCGATCCGGAGACTTACACCGACTGGAAGGTGGGAGATAAGGTAAAACATAATAAAAACGATCAAGTTTTCACAATTCTTGCTGTTTTGGGTGAGGCGATTATCCTGTCAAAGGATTCGAACTTGTCTATTACAGCATTGGCAACAGCCGATGCCTTAACAAAGTACAACAAACTCGTTCTCACGGACTACGAGAAAGAACTTATACACGCACAGGAACTGGAGAAGAAGAAAGAGTGCCCGTTCAAGGAGGGTGACAAGGTGCTGGGGAGAGATTCGGACACCTCTTGGAAGTTTGACATTTTTCAAAATTATGAAGAAAATGCATGTTATTCGTATGAATGTCTTGGCAGTGAATACGAGATGTGCATTCCTCTCAACGAGCACACGTGGAAGCTCTTAGGTACAACTGACGAATACAAGGAAACAAACAACAATGAAAGTCACTGATTGCGCTGAATGCCGATGCTGTATGTCCGAATGATAAGCCCGAACTGCGCTGAGTATTTCTGCACCTTTGCAAAATTCAACCATCCTGCAAAGGATATGAGGTTCGGGCGAATTATCCGGATAAACAAAGTCAAAAAATGTAAAAAAAGAAAATATGAAAGAAAAGATAATTGCCTATAAAGGCTTTAACAAAGACCTTACTTGTAGAGGTTTTCAGTATAAAGTTGGGAAAGAATACATAGAAGAAAAAGTGTCAATTTGCAATAGTGGATTCCATGCTTGCGAGAACCCGTTTGATGTTCTTGACTTCTATGGAGATTCTCTTAACAATAGGTTTTGCAAGGTTGAGCAGTCAGGGTTAATCGAAAAGGACAATAAGAAGCAGGTGTCCTCAAAAATCAAGGTTGTAGCAGAAATTGGCTTTGCTGGATTGTTCAAAGCTGGTGTAGAGTGGATTAAGGAAATCACTAATCCAACGCATGTCATTAAAGAAACTTGGGGTAATAATGATAAAAATAAGATAGGTTCAAGCGGATATTCTGCGAAGATAGGTTCAAGCGAAGATTATGCGCAGATAGGTTCAAGCGGAGATTCTGCGAAGATAGGTTCAAGCGGATATTCTGCGAAGATAGGTTCAAGCGGAGATTCTGCG
>ERZ1034925.1009-NODE-1009-length-10594-cov-103.352026_pt1 | contig 10594 bp, 14 predicted proteins | sample MGYA00520687_ERZ1034925 | MGnify/ENA primary metagenome ERZ1034925 (study PRJEB33766, sample SAMN09781758) | gut metagenome | biome: gut microbiome | host: Homo sapiens | place: Madagascar | study: EMG produced TPA metagenomics assembly of the PRJNA485056 data... | reverse complement strand
TTTTCTCATTGTGAAAAGGGCATAAGCCTATGTAATTCGCTCCACGCTTTTTCAGAGGAACGAAAGCCCCCACCACGTCCGCTATTTGAGCTGCCTCCAATATTTTGACAATATCCTCGTGCTTTATCATCGCCTTGCAATTTGTTGCAAAGGTAGGACAAAAGAAAATAACATCAAAGCCTATCATGAAAAAGCCTTTCCGATACTTCGGAAATGAAACGCCGAAAGAATTTCGTCAATCGGCGTTTTATTTTTCCGAAACGGCGTTCTGCGATAATGGAATGCCGTCTCGGTATGCGGAAAGGGGCATTCGTTACTTGGAATATGCGATTGGAAAATGTGTTTGCGGCTAAAAGTTCACAATTACTTAATATGAGGCTCGCAGGATTTTGTTACCTTTGCAGGGAATTATATTGAGAAAGACGGAAAAGATGAAATCGAAGAACGATATGTCGGCTTTTGCCGCTTCTATTTTGAAAGTGTTTGCCTCAAATCCTGCTTCATGTTTGAATTGCAAGCAGGTGGCTTCACGTCTCGGCATTACGGACAGAGGAGGCAAAGAAATGATTCATAATCATCTGCAAAAGATGGCAGAGGATAATATAATAACGGAGCAGGAGAGGGGACGCTTCAAGCTGAACCCCAAATATATCACAAGCAATGCTCTGCCTGAACATTACATCGTTGGAACGGTGGACATGAAACAAACGGGCAAGGCTTACGTGATTTGCGACGAGGGCGGCGAAGACGTGTATATAAACATGAATAATACGAACCACGCTCTGCATGGGGACAAAGTGAAGGTGTATTTGTTCCCTCGGCGTAAGAAAAGGAAGAGAGAGGGGCAGATAGTGGAGATTTTGCGGCGTGCAAAGACGTCTTTCGTCGGTGTTGTGCAGAAACACGGCAAGTTTGCTTTCCTTGTGTGCGACAGTAATACCATGCCGGTGGATATTTTCATCGATTTGAATGATTTGAACGGTGCAAAAGACGGCGAGAAAGCGTTGGCGGAGATAACGGATTGGCCGGAAAATGCGAACAATCCTTTCGGTAAGGTGATAAAAGTCTTGGGAGCTCCGGGCGAAAACGACGTGGAAATGCAGTCCATACTGTCGGAATACGATTTTCCTTTGTTCTTTCCCGAGGCGGTGGAAAAGGAAGCGGAGAAGATACCTTTGGAATTGCCGAAGGCAGAGGTGGCGAAACGCAGGGATTTCAGGGCGGTAACCACTTTCACAATCGACCCTGTCGATGCGAAGGATTACGATGATGCCTTGTCGTTCCGCCGTTTGGAAAACGGCAATGTGGAGGTCGGAGTGCATATTGCCGATGTTACATATTATATAAAGGAACATACGGCTTTGAATGAGGAGGCTTACCGCAGGGGAACGTCGGTTTATCTTGTCGATAGGACGATTCCCATGTTGCCCGAGAAGTTATGCAACGGCGTTTGCTCCCTGCGACAGGACGAAGACAAGTTTGCATTCTCGGCAGTATTCGAAATGAACGAGAAAGCCGAGGTTTTGAACGAGTGGTTCGGCAAAACCGTAATCCGTTCCGACCGACGTTTCGCCTACGAAGAGGCTCAAAAGGTGATAGAAACTGGGGAAGGCGAGTACTCCGATGAGATATTGTCGCTATGGGCATTGGCGGAACAGATGCGGAAGCGTCGTTTTCGGGCAGGAGCAATAAACTTCGAGAGCATAGAAGTGAAGTTCCGCTTGGACGAAAACGCCAAACCGACGGGCGTATATCTGAAAGAGAGCAAGGAAGCCAACTGGTTGGTGGAGGAGTTTATGCTGTTGGCGAACAAGCAGGTGGCGTCTTTCATCGGCAAAACGAGAAATAAGAGCAAGGCAAAGACCTTTGTCTATCGTGTACACGACGAACCCAATCAGGAAAAACTTGCAACCTTCAAGGAGTTCGTGGGCAAATTGGGATACAGTATCAACGATAAGACGCGAAGCAGTCTGACGAAAAGCTTCAACAAATTGTTCGATCAAGTTGCCGGAAAGGGCGAAGAGACGATGATAAGCATGATTGCCCTTCGCACAATGAGCAAAGCATATTATTCTTGCGACAATATCGGTCACTATGGCTTGGGTTTCCCGTACTATACCCACTTTACCTCGCCCATACGGCGGTATCCCGACGTGATGGTTCACCGTCTTCTGGAACGCTATCTCGACAATCAACCCTCTGTTGAGAAGGAAACCTACGAGCAAATGTGCGAACACTGTTCCAATATGGAGAAAAAAGCCTCCGATGCGGAGAGAGCGTCCGTCAAATTCAAACAAGCGGAATATCTTTCCGACAAAATCGGTCAGGTTTTCGGCGGAACCATCTCCGGAGTCAGCAAATGGGGCTTGTATGTCATGCTCGACGAGAGCAAATGCGAGGGTTTGGTGCCGATGAAGGAGATAAACGACGATGTTTATGAGCTCGACGAGGATAATTTCCGCCTTGTCGGCAAGACGAAGTCGAGGATTTACCAGCTGGGACAGCCTGTCAGGGTCAAGATAGCAAGTGTCAACCTGTTCAAAAAGCAAATGAACTTCCTTTTAATGCCGAACGAAGAAGCGTAAACGGCGTAATCGAAGAATTAAACACACATAATCATATATGAGAATTTTATTATTAGGCTCCGGAGCGAGGGAACACGCCATGGCAAACAAGATAAAGCAAAGCCCACTCTGCGAAAACCTCTATATTTCGCCCGCAAATGCAGGCATGAAGGACGTGGGCGAATGCCTGAACCTCGGAAATGAATTTGAAAACATAAAGAATTTTGCCGTGGAACGGTCAATCGACATGTTGGTCGTGGGAAACGAGCAACCATTGGTCGAAGGCATAGCGGACAGTTTTGCAAATGACCCCCGTACAAGCCGCATTACGGTCATCGGACCGAAGAAAGCCGCCGCCATGTTGGAGGGCAGCAAGGATTTTGCGAAGCATTTCATGTTCAAATACGGCATTCCGACAGCCCGCTACCGCAGTTTCGGCAAGCAAGAGCTCGAATCGGCAAAGCAATTCCTCAAAACCCTGTCCGCACCCTACGTTTTGAAAGCCGACGGCTTGGCAGCAGGCAAGGGAGTCATCATTTCCCCCACCTTGGAAGAGGCAGAACGGGAACTGGAAGCGATGCTATCCGAGGGCAAATTCGGCGATGCCTCCTCCAAAGTGGTAATCGAGCAGTACCTTAGCGGCATCGAGTGCAGCGTTTTCGTACTTACCGACGGCAAACACCACATTGTCCTTCCCGAAGCGAAGGATTACAAACGAATAGGCGAGCAAGACACAGGTCTGAACACCGGAGGCATGGGCAGCGTCTCCCCCGTGGCATTCGCAGACGAAGCCTTCATGCACAAGGTCGAAGAAAGGATAATCCGCCCCACCGTTTCCGGACTGCAAAGCGAAGGATTGGAATACAAAGGCTTCATATTCATAGGACTGATGAACGTAAACGGCGACCCGTACGTAATAGAATACAACGTCAGAATGGGCGATCCCGAGACGGAAAGCGTGATGCCGAGGATAGAAAGCGACCTTGTGGAAGCCTTCATGCTCGTCGGCAGCGGCGAATTGGACAAATACACCCTCGAAGTGAAGAAAGACCACTGTGCAACGGTGATGTTGGTCAGCAAAGGCTACCCCGAGCATTACGAAAAGGGCAAACTCATCACCGGAACGGCGGATTGCGACCGCTGTTACCTCTTTCACGCCGGCACGACGGCGAACGAGAAAGGCGAACTGCTCACCGCAGGCGGCAGAGTGCTTGCCGTAACCTCGCTCGGCAAGACAATGGAAGACGCCTTGGCGAACTGCTACCGTCAAGCGGCGAAAATCCGCTTCGAAGGCAAAACCCTGCGACGCGATATCGGCAAAGACCTGTTGAAATACCAAGAATAAAACCCCCGAAAACGATGAAACAATACCTCGATTTGCTGCAACGCATCATAGACACGGGCGTACCCAAGCACGATCGCACCGGAACCGGCACCCTGTCCGTCTTCGGCCACCAGTCAAGGTTCGATTTACAAGAAGGATTTCCCCTTTTGACCACCAAAAAGCTCCATCTGCGAAGCATAATCCACGAATTGCTCTGGTTTCTCAAAGGAAGCACCAACATAAACTACCTTCACCGACACCAAGTCAGCATTTGGGACGAGTGGGCGGACGAAAACGGCGACTTAGGCCCCGTTTACGGCAAGCAATGGCGAGCATGGCAAACGGCAGACGGCAGAGTGATAGACCAAATCAGCCAAGTCATCACCCAAATCAAAGAAAACCCCGACTCAAGACGCCTTTTGGTAAGTGCATGGAACGTCGGCGAAATCGAAAAGATGGCATTACCGCCCTGTCACATCGTTTTCCAGTTCTATGTCGCCCGAGGCCGCCTCTCATGCCAGCTTTACCAACGCAGTGCCGACGTATTCCTCGGCGTACCCTTCAACATCGCCTCCTACGCCTTGCTTACGCACATGGCAGCCCAAGTCTGCGGACTCCAAGTCGGCGAATTCATACACACACTCGGCGATGCCCACCTCTATCTCAACCATATCGAACAAGCAAAACTCCAACTCACCCGCCAACCCCTGCCCCTGCCCACCCTCAAACTCAACCCTTTCATACACAATATCTTAGATTTCAAATACGGAGACATCGCAATCGAACACTACAACGCCCATCCCCACATCAAAGCCCCCGTATCCAAATAACCAAACACCCGAAACCATGATCAAACTCATCGTAGCCAAAGCCTCAAACGACGTAATCGGCGACCGAAACACCCTCCTGTGGCACCTGAGCGAAGATTTGAAATACTTCAAAAGGCAAACCATCGGTCAAACCGTCCTGATGGGACGCAAAACATGGGAAAGCCTGCCCGTCAAGCCCCTTCCCCACCGTCGGAACATCGTAATCAGCACCCAAGACGGCTATTCCGCCCCCGGAGCCGAAGTCTTCCACACCTTGGACGCCGCCTTGGACGCCCTAAACGGCGAAACCCTCTACTGCATCGGCGGAGCCACACTCTACAAGCAAATCCTGCCGCACTGCCACGCCCTTTACATCACCCAACTCTTCAAACCCTACCACGGAGACGCCCATTTCCCACCCCTCGACCCCGCAATCTGGCACACCACACGCCTCTCCCCCGTGCTGCACGACCAGAAAGAAAACGTAGACTACCGCTTCGAAGTCCGCGAACGCCGCATTTGAAACACGAAAACCCCGCAATGAACACTGAAAACACTGAAAACACCGATTGAAAACCCGAAAAACAAACACCGTTTTCGCCGAAATCAACAAAAAAACACTACCTTTGCACCACGCAAACGCCGAAAACGAAACAAAAGAAAAAGGTTCGTAGAACCTGTATTTGATTTTTTCATTTTATTTTTGGGGACGCCGCAAGGCGTCCTTTTCCTTTTCACCACACGAAAACGAAACAAACCCACCTCAAACACCCCCGTTTCCCCACACAACAACCCCCGTTCCCAACCGGAAACCGCCCGAACATGACAACAAAACCCAATACCACAACCGATAAACCCGACACTGCGACCACCAACCGCCAAAACCCACCTCGCAAACCCCATAATTCACAACCATTTCGGCACTCTGAACCTCACTTTCGCCATATCGCCGACCGCAAACACCACATTCACAAATGAATTCCTGCGAACAAAACATGAAAAATAAAGAAAACGAAACACGAAAACTCCGTTTTTACAATCCGAACAACCATTTTCGAGATGAAAAGCCCGATTAAAACCACTTCCAACCCTCCGAACCCGATTCGCAACCGCCAAAACCCATCTCGCAAATCCCCTAAATCGCAACCATTTCGGCACTTTACACCGCACTTTCGCCGCTTTGCAAACCGCAAACACCACATTTGCAAATGAATTCCTGCGAACCAACACAGAAAAATAAAGAAAACCAACCCAGAAACCGCCGCATCGCCCACAAATACAGCCGCAATCAAGAACGCAAAACCCGAAAACAAATACAAAAAAAACCTGAAACCCCAATTCAAACCCTCCGAACCAAGCTCCGAAACCCTCAAACCGAATTCCAAACCCCAGAAACCAACATATAAATCGGTAAAACCCACCACAAAAACCCCAGTTTCCAACCACAAAACCCAGCATTCAGACCTGATTTCGCCCCTTTCAACCACGCAAAAAGACGAATTACAACAATCATTTCACAAAATTCACACACCGCAACCCCCAAACCTTAACCGCAATGCAGGAAAATAAAACCGACCTTTCGGCGGAATTTAACACACATTTCGCCGTCCGAAAAACGGAAAACGGCACTTTTCCACACAAAATCGAAGACCCCCATTTGGAAAACGCCGTTTTTTCTTGAGAAAACGGCGTTTTTAAAGAGAAAAACGGCGTTTTCGGATGGTGAAAACGGCGTTTTTTTACCTCGAATTCGGCGTTTTTCCATCCTAAAAACGGCGTTTTCCGACTCCAAAACGCCGAAAGCCCTGATTGACAACGCCTTACTCAACTCCTTATATTTCGCATAATTCACGGCAAAACGGCACTCGGCGAAAAAGAAACGCCGTATCGAGTTAAAGAAATTGAAATTTACAAATTTCCGAACGCCGCATCCACCCCTAAATCATAAAGAAACCAAACACGAAAACCCAGCAACCACACCACCAACCGCCGTAATCGCACCACCATTTCGCCACCTTGGCAACAAAAATGCAAGAAATCAAGCATGTACACGCCGCAAATACACCACAATTTTGCCATCTCCGCACCACATTTTCGCCATTTTCGTACCGCATTTTCACCGCAAATAAACATCGCAATCATCTGAATAACACATAGAAACCGCCGCAGCCACGACAGAACATGCCGCAATCAATCATGAAACCGCCGCCACAGCACAGAATTTTCGCCGCAACGCACCTCGCAAACGCTGTTTTGAATGTGAATTTTGCTGTTTTGAGTGTGGTTTTCATCGTTTTTGAACGTGGGTAAGGCGATTTTTAACATTGTTTTCGCATGTTCGAGTGTGGGTTTGGCGGTTTCGGCAGATGGGAAATGTTGATATAAGGTGTTGATTTGCTGTAAAATGGAGGTGAGAACGGTGGAATGCTTTGTGAAATTCGTGAAATCATGGTTGGAAACGCCCGAAACGCACAACGCAACCGCCGTAACACAATGAATTTCAGCCGCAACCACACCACCAACCGCCGCAATCGCACCACCATTTCGCCATTTTGGCAACAAAAATGCAGGAAATCAATCATGTACACGCCGCAAATACACCGCATTTTCGCCATTTTCGCACCACAATTTCGCCGTTTCCGCACCGCATTTTTGCCGTTTTCGCACCGCATTTTCACCGCAAATAAACATTGCAAACGCCTGAGAAACAGGTGAAATCGAGCAATCTTGGTTTGAAAGCTGCATATCCGAGTTGGGGAACGGTCGATTTGTGTGTGGACTTGCCGAAATTTTGGTTTGAAAATGATGGAATGGTGTCGTGAAGTTGGGGAATGGTGTGTGAAAATGAGGGAATGGTATGTGGAAGTGTCGAAATTACAGTCCGGAAATGAGGGAATTGCGTCGTGAAGTTGGGGAATGGTGTGTGGAAGTGGGGAAATGGGGTTGGGAATGGGGAAATGGAGGGTGCTGAGGGGTGTTTTTCGTGTTCGGAACGGGGGATTTCGGTGTGTTGGGGTGTGCTTGGAGGGGGAAAAGGTCGATAGTGCGGCGGGCTTTCGGCGGTGTCGGAGAAATTTCCTACCTTTGCAGTCCAAAATATATTATGATGGAGACAAGGTTAAGCACAATAGAGGAGGCTGTCGAGGATTTCAAACAGGGAAATTTCGTTATAGTGGTCGATGATGAGGATAGGGAGAATGAGGGAGACTTGATTATAGCTGCGGAAATGGTAACTGCGGAGAAGGTTAACTTCATGTTGAAGCATGCAAGAGGGGTGCTTTGCGCTCCGATAACGATGTCTCGTTGCAGGGAATTGGAGTTGCAGCATCAGGTTATAGATAATACTTCTGTTCTCGGTACGCCTTTTACGGTTACGATCGACAAGTTGGAGGGTTGTTCGACGGGGGTTTCGGCTGCGGATAGGGCTGCTACGATCAGGGCTTTGGCTGATCGGTCATCGACTCCGGGTACTTTCGGACGGCCGGGACACATCAATCCGTTGTATGCTCAGGAGAACGGTGTGCTGAAACGGGCGGGGCATACGGAGGCAACGATTGATTTGGCTCGTTTGGCGGGGCTTTATCCTGCGGGGGCTTTGATGGAGATTATGAATGAGGACGGAACGATGGCGAGAATGCACGATTTGATGAGGTTCGCAGAGCGTTATGGTTTGAGGATAATCACGATAAAGGATTTGATTGCGTACAGAATAAGGACGGAAAGCCTTATTAACAGGGAGCAAGAGGTCTTTTTGCCGACGCAATGGGGCGATTTCAAATTGATTGCTTACACGCAGAAGGATAGCAATCTGACGCATTTGGCTTTGAAAAAGGGCGAATGGGAGAAGGGAGAACCTGTGTTATGCAGGGTGCATTCTTCGTGTGTTACGGGTGATATTTTCGGTTCCTGCAAGTGCGACTGCGGAGAGCAGCTGCATACTGCCATGCAGATGATAGAGAAAGAGGGTAAGGGCTTGTTGGTTTACATGAGTCAGGAGGGCAGAGGTATTGGTTTGGTCAACAAGTTGAAGGCATATCATCTTCAAGAGCAGGGAATGGATACGGTGGATGCCAATTTGGCATTGGGCTTCAAGGCTGACGAAAGGGATTACGGCATCGGGGCTCAAATATTGAGGGATTTGAATGCCACGAACCTCAGGTTGATGTCCAACAATCCCAAAAAGAGAAGCGGATTGGAGGGGTATGGAATAAGGATTTCGGAAAATGTGCCTTTGATTATCAGCCCTAACAAATATAGTGAAAAGTATTTGAAAACCAAGAGGGAGAAAATGGGTCATACGTTGCCGGAAAAATAAACCGGAAGCGAAAGATGTCATAACCGAAATAAAAATACTATATTTGCAAACGGTAAACACGGCGAGAAAGATGGGAGAGGCAGAGGTACTGATAGGGAAAATAGAAGCCAAGGTGGAGGAACTCATCTTGAAAAACAAAGATTTGGAAGCCAAGTTGGCTCTTCTGGAAGAGAAAAACGACCTGTTGGGAGAGGAAAACGCCGTATTAAAGAAAGAGAAAGAAGATTTAGAAGACAGAGACATAACAATAAAATTAACAAAGGCAATAGAGCAGAAAGAGGATATAGATGAATTGAGGGCGAGGATAAACGAATTGTTGCAGAAGGTGAACAAAAGTTTGGCTTTGTTGGTTGCAATACAAAATAAAGACATCGATTATGGACGGGGAGATGATTTGTATAAATGTGGAGTTGGCTCAGAGAACGTACAGGGTTAATGTTCGGGAGAGTGAAAGGACCGTGTTTGAAGATGCTTCCAAGATGATCGATGAAGCAATAAGAGGTTACGAAGCGAAGTATGCTTATAAGGATAAACAGGACTTACTTGCCATGGTATTGTTGCAGTATGTTACGGCATTCATCAAGCAGAACAGGACGCTGAACGATAACAACAGGACGTTGAATGAACGTTTGGAAGCAATGCTTCAAAACCTTGAAAAGAGTATTTGACAAACCAAAAGAACAATATACCGCATCGATTTCGTTGCAGTCTGTAAACTCAACACTAAAACAATAACGAGTTAAGCTCATTTTGGAGAAAACAGGCCTCATTTCCGTAAGGAAATCTCTTTGGAGACGGTGGAAGTTTGACACGAAAGGCACTCAAATCTTTTTATTTCGGAGTTTACTATACTCCATAACGGGTTGATGCGGTTTTCCTTATATCCCAAGTCCGGTTCGGAATGTTCCCCTCCCATGCTCGAAGGCTTCAATAAATAACTAATTTATAACACAAACACATGGTAGTAATCTATATTGTCATCGGATTGGCGGTCGGTCTTGGGGTCGGAATAGCTTTATCCGCAACGAAATTGAGAAACGCTTTGGAGAAGAAAAGCGTGCAGGTCTTGAAAGAGGCAGAGGAGAAATCCGAGATTTTGAAAAAAGAAAAAATTCTGCAAGCCAAGGAGAAGTTTTTGCAAATGAAAGCCGAGCATGAGAAGCAGGTGCAGGAAAGAAACAACAAAGTCATGCAGGCAGAGAACAAAATCAAGCAAAAAGAGCAGGCTCTGAACCAAAAAGTCGAGGAATTGCAGAAAAAGAGTACCGAATTTCTTGCTGCGAAGGATAATCTCAACAAACAGGCCGAAAGGCTCCAAGTACGCCAACAGGAAGTCGAGAAAGCGTACAGGGAAAGTATAACGAAATTGGAACAAATGGCAGGTTTGTCCGCCGAGGAGGCAAAGGCACAACTGATAGACAGCCTGACGGAAGAGGCCAAAAACGATGCGGCAAACAAGATAATGGAGATTGTGGAAGAGGCAAAGTTGACTGCCAACCAACAAGCCAAGAAAATCGTCATCGAATCCATACAGAGAACGGCAACAGAGAACGCAATAGAAAACACGGTTTCTATTTTCAAC
>ERZ1034925.1008-NODE-1008-length-10602-cov-4.726463_pt1 | contig 10602 bp, 10 predicted proteins | sample MGYA00520687_ERZ1034925 | MGnify/ENA primary metagenome ERZ1034925 (study PRJEB33766, sample SAMN09781758) | gut metagenome | biome: gut microbiome | host: Homo sapiens | place: Madagascar | study: EMG produced TPA metagenomics assembly of the PRJNA485056 data... | reverse complement strand
ACGGCAGCCGCGCCAGATTCCGCAGACGGGGAGCCACTGCGCCCAGTCCCAGCCTTATGTGTATTCCGCCTTGCGTCCGGCGCCGCGTTTCGGGCAGACTTCCGGTTTGCTGATCGCATCCGCCCAGCCGGTCAGCGGGCAGGTGATGAGCGGAACATCCGCTTCCGAGGGGTCGAATGGGGCGAGGCGGACCTCCAGATGATTTTCCCCGTCCTTCAGAAACTTCGAAACGTCGAGGCGGCAGGGACGGTGCATGGTCTTGTGCTTGTCCGCGAGTGTTCCGTTGACGAAGATTTCCGCAACATGTGCAAGTCCGTCAAAGACCAGTTCAAATTTCTTTCCTGGAGCGGGAGACGCGGGGAAGTCGCGGTGCCAGCTCCATGTGTGATCTCCGATCCAGCGGCATTCCTTGAAATTCATTCGGATATTGGGATCCGGGATTACGCCTGCCCGCATCAGATCCAGATGAACATCGCCGGGAACCCGCGCGGGGAATTCCCGTCCGTCGTCGCAGACAAGACGCCAATCGCCGTTCAAATTGTAACTTGTATTCATATTCGTGCCGTTTTCCTGTTTTCTTTTCGAATTTTTCAAACTGTGGAGGGACCAGTTTTTCCCAGAAGAAAACTGGTCCCTTCAAGGGAACTGCACCAATCGCAGTTCCCTTGTCCTGTATCCGTTCTGCCGTAATCAGTCTGCAGGCTGAATCTCCACGGATTCCATGATATGCACCGATGGAACTGTTACCGTGGCGATCCCGTTTTCATAATGCCAGTCCGCATTTTTGCCGGAGGGCATGAGGCGTACTGAATCGGGTGCTTTGGCAAGGCGCAACCGCAGCGAGACAGGTCCAACCGGCGGAATTTCATCAATCATGCGGCGTTCCGGGCTGAATGCAATTCCCGAGCTGCGGTTGCCGAGATGAATGTAAAGTTTTTTGTTTTTGCGGCGGAAGATGATTTCAATTACCGTTGGGGCTTCAACTTCAATTGCGCGTTTCGGCATCAGACGCTTGAGTACACGTCCCATAAAGCGGCGAGCTTCCGGCAGGCAGTTGTGTCGCTTGTAGCTGCTGAAGATGTCTGCAGGAACAGCTGCCGCGAATCCTTTCCCGTGGGCTTTCATGCAGAACGCAATTTTATCCGTTTTGCATGAAGGATTTTCTGAGTCATAAGACAGAAAGAGATTTTCCGCTCCCTGTGCATCCGCTGCGGCTGTGCCAAGTCCCCACTTTGCGCTTTCCACAGGAAAAACGCCATCCCCGTCCGACAGATAATAATAGGGCGTTGCATCTTTGACCAGTGGTTCGAATGACCACGGAGCCCCCTTAAATGAAGATTCTGTTTCGACCGACCAGTCGGCAAAGCCGAAATAATCCGCTCCGAAATTGGCGATACTGTCAACTCCGGCAACCAGGAGGCGTCCGCCGTTTTCCACATATGTTTTCAAAGCATCGGTCACTTCCGGTTTGAGTTCTCCTGTTTCAGGAATGACGACCATCGGGAAATCCTTTAAGCGGGGGAGAAGTCTACGGGCGTCAAGCAGATCGACTCCGTAATGGTTGTCAATGAGCATTGAAGTCGCAGGAGTTGACGGCAGGAAGATCCAGTTTTGAATTCCACGTTCTTCTTGAGAATCACTGCGTTCATGAAGCAGAGCTATTTCAGGGACTGTTTCTGAACCGCGGCAGAAGGATTCGCGAGCCTTGATAAAATCTCTGACTTTACGGTACTGGCGCATACGCGAATTCACTTGTTTTGAACTGCGGACACGCGGTGCGCATTCACAGAAAATATAGCGTCCGCCGCAGGCAATGACCGGAGTCGCTTCCTGACAGAACATTTCCGGAGTTTTGACAAAATAGTCCGGAGCGGCAAGATTTGTCCAGCACATCAGATCCCACGGTTTGCCGCTGTTGGCGAACCAGCGGGATTCGAAATTCGTTTCTTCGGATGACCAGCCGCCTCCCCAGACGTCGCCGGAAAGCCAGTCAACAGAGACATCTCGTGTGGTCGGGTGGTAGGTGCTTCCCAGCCAGGCACTGCAGATGCGGAAGTTCGGGGCGACCGCTTTTACGGCATTGGAAAAGTATTCAACAGCATCCTGTTCAGTGTTCAGGTGAAAGAAATACCACTCTTTCCAGTACTTGTCGCCGGGCTTGGCTGGAATCTCGGTGATTCCGGTGCGGCGTATGAATTCTGCTTTGCATTTGTCGCACCAGCACCCGCGGTATCCCCACGAATTGCCATCAATCCATGTTCCGTCGACATTATAATCGACAGCAAGCTCAATAAGCTGCGGAATCATCAGCTTGTCCATGTAGCCGGAGCGCAGACACATCCACATATCGCGGAAATTCTCTGTGTCGCGTTTGTCTGCTGGAGACGGAACAGCCAGCCATTCCGGATGTTTTTGTCCGGCAACCAAATCAAGAAAACCGGAGTAATGGACAATCAGCTGAATTCCGAGACGGCGTGAAGCTTCGCGCCATGCGGCAACAGCGTCGAGCTGCAAGTGAGGGGCAACTGCCGCATCGGGAACTTTGCTGAACCAGGATGTATATCCGCGATGACCTTTGCCATCCACCTGAACCCAGTCGGGCATAAGAATGCGGAGACTTTTTTCCAGTTCATCTGGAATTGCTCCAGCCCCGGCGTCGAGGTCAAGCTCTCCCAAGTGCAGATCCGTATGATATCCGAAACTGCTCTCCGGGCTCAAAAAATCTTTTAGTTTTTTCATGTTTGCATCCCTTTATATTAAAAAGCCGTTCCCGCGGAGGGACGGGAACGGTTCCGGAGCGTGTCGCGGAGTTATTCGCTGAATTCTTCCAACGAGATATGTTCCGGGCCGACGAAGTACTGAACTCCGCCGGTTACGTTAATTTCTCTCTCCGGAATGGAAATCTTGTTGCCGAGGAAGTCAACAGCTTCCGTAACATCACCGTCAATGGTGATATTCATTTTTTTCGCGGAGTTCGCTGTGCTGAAGCCATACCAGACAGCCCAGACTTTTTGGCCGTCGGGACGCGTCCAGTTCGCAAGGCGCAGATCGCCGATTTCCTCAATCACAGGGACTGTGGAGCCGCCGGGGAGCATGCTGGTCAGGGTCTTGTAAGCATTGTATGCAGGTTTCGCCTTGTACTGGCGGTCAACCATGCCGAAGTGCGATTCAAAGAAGTTTTCCTGCGCAAGGTTGTCATGGAAGAGATACCAGAACACGCGTTCCACTCCGCATGCAAATGCGTTGATGTAAGTGCGTGCAAGCATCATTGCCTGAACGTCACGGGTGACTCCGAAAATGTTTGTCGAAGTGGAGGCGATGATATTGCCCTTCAGATCACTGTTGAAACTGTAAATCGCGGCAAGAACTCCCTGATATTTATCGTCACCACCCACAACCATCGGAATGAATTCGTCTCCGGCGGCGAGATTGTAAGCCGTCAGGAAGCGCCCGACTTTATTGTGATCCTTCGCCGGCCAGTTAAAATCTTTCTCAAAGCCGGGAGCTGTGCGCTGATAGGTTTCCTGGTACGGAACAACACCTTTTTTCGTCCACCAGGATTCCCATGCAATATGGAAGTCTTTCAGGTGTTTGTCGTTGACCTGAATAAGCTGGTGTCCGCCTTTGCCGTCAACTTTGATCTCAAAGTAAAACGGAAGACCGGAAGGAAGAATCAGGGTTCCACCCATTTTAACGTATTTCAGAAGTGCAGGAATGCTGGTATCGAGAATCCGCTCATGATCTGATGCAATCAGCAGCGGGTACTCATCAATCGAAAGATTCTCAAGCTCTTCACTGTTGATGTGACGGACTCCTTTGAAGCCGGGAAAATTTTCTGCGGTGAAATTCGCGCAGCCGTCATATCCGGCTTTCGGTTCACCGAACAGAGCAATTGTGCATTCGGCCGGATTCATGCCGAGACGTTTTACCGCCGCGGGCAGAACTTCGCGGTAGAAAAACGGAGTTTTCCCTGCCGTCCATCCGGTCTCCGTAATCCAAATCGGCTGATTCAAATTACGTTCTTTCATAAACTCCTGCAGAGGTTCAATCATTGCCTTCAGAGATTCCGGCTGACTGCAATACGGGTGAATATTCATAATATCGAAATACTTCCCCGCTCCGGCTTCCAGAGATTCTTCAAAATAATCCAGCGGAACTCCGGCAAGACCGTTGTAAAGAATCTTGACTTCCGGATCCACCTTCTTCATTTCGGTGTAGGTAACCTTCAGAAGGGCCGCGAGCTGCTTGGCGTTCGGGTTCCAGTCCGCGCCGTTGTTCGCTTCATTGTAGACTTCGTAGTATTTGATTTTTCCGCGGAATTCCTCTGCGCACTGGCGGACGAATTTTGCGTAGGCGTCCAGTTTGTCCCAGTGTTTGCTTGCCCATTCGGGGGCGACCGGTCCGATGATTGCAAGCAAATCAAGTCCCTCTTTCATCGGAGAAAGCATCAGCTCTTTATATTCCGGCTGAAAAAAGCCAGGTTTGGTCTCCAGATAAAGCTGGTCAATATCAAAGCGGACAAGATTTACGCCGGCTTTTTTCATCAACGGATAAAGCGCAGGGGCATCCCATCTTTCTTCGCGAGTTGTATGACAGCAGACTCCATACGGATCTGCCGGAAGGCGTTTGGGCGATTCTTCTGCGGATATTACCGGCAATGTCGCGGCTGAAAGGGCGAGAGTGAGCAAAGTTCCCCATTTGGATATTGCTTTTTGCATATTAAGCTCCTGTTTTTGTTTGATTATGGGGAACCCTGGAGTTCCCCGATGAAAATACTCTTCGGTTAATTGATCTGGTAGCGGATGATATTGTTCCACCACATCGGATACGGGATCGGTTTCAAAGAGCCGGCATGACCGTCAAGGAAAAGAACGTTGCCTCTGCCGTTGTGCAGATCGGAAATATTCCACGGATAGTCATTGTTCCATTCACAAACCGGTCGGACGGAAAATGCTTTCCATGTGCTGTTGTACCAGTCTCCCAAATCAGAAAGGGTGCTTGGCATTTTCATGGAAGTGACTCGAAGACCGTTCAAGTAGCAGTTGAAGCCGTAGTTGTATTTTACGTTTGCCCAGTCTCCTCCCCAACCGTTCTTATCGACACCTTCAAGGTAATTGGTTGTCTGATATGTCGTTTCGCAAACCAGAACATCGTATTTCCCTTTGTTGTAACCGACCATCAGCTGCATATACCACGGCGGAGGCTGCGGCCAGCCGAAGTCTTGAACATGATTTTGCGTTCTGCCCGTGGTACTGCAGTTATAATCTCCAAGCGGCATATAATCTTCATTGTCTCCAGTATAAAGAGCCATAAAAGTTCCATTTTGTTTCAACTGACTCATACACTTGGCGGCAGAAGCAGTTTGTCGCGCCTTCTGCAGTGCAGGCAGAAGCATCGCGGCGAGGATTGCGATAATCGCAATTACCATAAAGAAAACTTGTTAAATATACATTATTTTATGTAATATATAACTATGATAGATTCTCCAGAAACCGGCAGAAGTCGCTCCGATCAACCGCACTTGTATTGTCCGGAATCCCCCAAAAACAGAATACGGAATTCCCGGTTTCCCGTCAGATTCAGCAGGGCAACACTGTCACGTAGAGAGTTCAAAATTGATTCATCCATAATCAACAATCCGTTGAACTCCGGTGGATTCAACAGAAAACCTGCAACTGTCTGTGAATTGGGAAATCCTTCCTGTTTCAAAACCTCAACCGCACTGTTGGTCGGCGCCAGTACCAGCGGATTTTCTTTGAGACCCCGTGCCAATTCTTTCAAAGTCGATGTCTTTCCGGAACCGGCAACGCCGCGCAGTAACGTGAAACGGTCTCTGCTCCGCAAAATCCACTGAATAACTTGATAATGTCCCAAATTTTGTGATGGGACGTGTTGTTTTACAGAGGTGCATCTGCCCTTTATTTTGAGTTGCTCAAAATCCAATCATAAAGGAAACGCAGATGCAGGGTAAAATTAGCATGGAGTTGTCGTTTTGTCAATCAGAAGAAGGATTTTCTTTGGGTGAACTTGTTGTAAAACTGGCTGATGTGCATGAACGCAAAGCATTCGGGGAACTGCTGAAGATGATCTTGCAGATGATGCAGGAGATCCTGATGTATCGTATTTTTCATGGAAAAATCGATGCAATGAAGTGTTGTACCGCCGGTCATCTTCGCCTCAATGGTAGCTTCGAACGGCGTATTCTTACCAATCTTGGAGAATTCAAAATGACGTTCTGGCGTGTGAGCTGTTCTGCGTGCAAAAAACTTTTCGCCCTTGCAACGATTCATTCACTTGGGGCGTTACCAGACGAAAACCAATGAACTTGAAAAGCTAATTGTAGAAGCAGCAAGCGAGACGAATTATCGGCGTGCGGTCCAGGAATTGGTGCGTGATGGAAAGCTGCCGGTATCATTTCATACCGCGCATGGTTGGGTGTTGCGCACTGATTGCGATGAAATAGACATTTCAAAACGAGTGATCGGAACTACCCCGATTCAGATTATGCCAGACGGAACCAGATTCAAAGGAGCAGGTTGTAATGGCGAGGCACGTAAAGGCGATTTGAAGGTGGTTATCGGGATTACCACCCGTGGAGAAATATTTCCGCTTGGAAGTTGGGCTGGAACAAGTTGGGATACTATCAGCAAGCAATGGAAAGAACAGGGAATGAAGTTTCCTGATGGCAGTATTTTGATCTGTGATGGTGAACTTGGATTGTCCGAAGCATTTGCCGAATATGCTTCGGAACAGCAACGTTGCCACTGGCATATCAATCGGGATTTGTATCACGCAATGTATCAAAATGGTGGACGCAAGGTGGATTCCAAACCAATTCAAGAGGCTTTGGTCGGAGCGCTGGCGATCGAATTGCCCCAGAAAGATTTTAAGCAGGTATCTGAACAAGAAAAAGACGATATCGAGGAACGAATGGAGAAAACAGAAGCTGCCATTGATCAACTGATCGGATATTTGCAAGGACATGGGTATGAGGCGGCGGCAACCTATATGCGACGGGCAAAAATCGGTATGTTCGGTTATATTCGCCGCTGGCTGAAATGGGGACTGATCTTTCCAAGAGCTTCCTCGATGGTCGAAAGGGTTATGCGGGAACTTGGACGTAGAATTAAGAAAATTGCTTATGGGTGGAGTGATAAAGGCGTAACGAAAGTTGCGAGAATCATATTGAAAAGATTTGCAAACGCCAGTGAATGGGAGGATTACTGGCAAAAAAAGATGGAAATTATCGGCAACGTCGTCATCGGCGTTGGAAATTACAAGTGTTTTTTTTACAGAATTTGGGACAATAACATGTAAAAGATAAGACTTCATCTGACAAAACAAGAAAAAATGCTATATTTAAGAGAGCATCAAAAAGAGAAAGCTATCATGTATAGGTGATGGAGCAAAATAACGCGAAAGGCGGTGGAAAAAGGACTCCTTGTCAAGTAAATTGTTTTTACCACAAAAACAACTCAACAAAGGAGTCCAAAGATGTGGAAGAAAGATAGCACAGGAACGACAGAAAGTCAAGTTTCCAAGAGAGTCATCATTGGAATTGACATGGGAGGTAATCTCTGGGCGACGGTCATTCATGACTGCGTGATGAGGAAAGACCGTTACTATGGATTGAAGGATCGGGATAAGAAGCGGAAAGAAGATCGTTTTTACGATTTGCTCCGTGAATATCTTGGTCAAGGATACGCAGTGGATGTGTTTTATGAGGCAGGAAGGTATGGATTCGCTCCGGCGCGGATCATGCTGCAGCTGGGCGCGAAAGTCCATATTCTTCCGATCAACAAATTGAAGGTGATTATGTGCGGGAAGGTAATAAAGACGGATAAGCTGGACGCGAAGTTTCTGAGCGGACTGGATCCGGAGGCCGGTCTGCCGGAAGTTTACATTCCTACGGTAGAGCAGGAAAGCCGCCGCGATGCCGAACGGGAACTTGTCCGGCTGAGTACGGCAATCAATCGTGCCAATGCGCAAATTCTTGCTCTGATTGCCCGCACCCCGCTGGAGCATCCGCAGATTCATCGCACGAGTGAAAACTGGAAAAGGCAGGTGGCGGAATGGTCGAAAGATTCGGATTGGAAAAAGCAGCCTCCGTTTCTGCTTCTGCGCTTGAAAAATTTGATATCGGAACTGGAGCTTTTCGAAAAAGAAGCGGATTCCTGGGATCAGCTGATCCAGCTGCAGGAAAAGAAAGATGAGATGAATTCGAAGAAGCCAGACAATCGGGATAAAACGCACGAAACAGTCAGGAAACTGAAACAATTCAAATCGATCGGTCCGGATATCGCGAGATGTCTTGCGTGGGAAGTGGCGGACTGGGAACGATTCGGAAACGCGAAAAAGTTCTCCTCATTTTTCGGAATGACCCCGTGTCCGTTTTCGAGCGGAACGATCAATCGAGAACAGGGAATCAGCAAAGCGGGAAGAAAATCATTGAGAAAGAAGGCCATTGAGCTTGGCTGGCTTTGGGTCCGATGGCAGGGAGAAAGTCATCTTGTGAAGAAATGGAAAGACCGGTTAGACCAGAAAGGCAGAGTCCGGCGAATGGCAATTGTAGCACTGACTCGTCAACTTCTGGTGGCCCTCTGGAGATATGTTGTCAAAGGGAAGCCGATCGAAGGTGCAATCATGAACGATCCAATAATGAAAGGATAAATTAGGGTGAAACGAACTCGTTTTTTCCTTGGCTGACAACAGCCGATCGAAAGGTTGAGAATTTCATCGTTCATTTGAAGGAGAAGAAAAAGAATCAAAATTGAACATAAGGCCATCTCCCCGATACTTCCTGCTTGCAGAGAAGCATCCGACTTTTAAAGCCTGAGAACCTGAGTTCACGGAAACGCATGAGATAGATTATCAGCGAAAGAGATTCCTCTCTTTCGGGTCGATAGAAGGTCGGGACCGATTTTCGGCAGCCCGGGCGGACGTGAAATGTTCAAAAGAGACAAGAAGCAAAGGAAAGAGAAATCGTTTTAGAGGTCGGTGGGTACAAAAAACTTTCCGTCCTTCTAAAAAACGCAAAAAAATAAGAAAAAGTGGCAAAAACTGCTTGACAAAACCTATCATAGAAGGAAATATGACAAATCATCAGATGATGTCGTAACTTCTACAAATAACAATAACTTCACTTTGTGCTTTTCTTTTTTCGCTTCCGTTGAACGGAATAAATTTCTCATTCAACGGCTGATACAATCCCTTTTCCCGTTCCACTGCATTTATCGCATACTGTTCCGTTTCCATGACCTTTTCCGGTACCAGATAATTGCCCGGCAAACGGTACTGTTCCCGATGATTTGCCAACGCCTTTTTCAAACGTTCAAGAGGAATACGCCCCAGATTCTGCGTTAAAATCTCCGCAATGATCTGTTCCTCTTTCAACACACTAACACGCTTAAAAAGCTCCGGCAATATTTCATCAATTATTTCGTTCAAATTGATATTTTCTTTTGTTGACTGCCGTTCATACGCCTCATGTGCCACTTTTTCCAATATCTCCATTTCTTTCCGGGAAAGCTGTTCCAACTGATAATTCCGCACAGATTCCGAATCAGATTCCGTCAATTTGAACGACCTTGTTTCCAGCGATATTTCATGTCGTTCCGCCGCAGTCAGAGTACGACCGAGATACTGCTCCCGCCGTGCAATCTCGTCATCAATATCCCGTGTCCGTTTGGAAAACCGTTCCTGAATCTCAGGTGAAACGCCCTTGATCTCAAAGCCTTTTACATTTCCACGGAAATCAAAACTTTCCTCAATTTCATAGCCGAGCTTCCGGCATTCCATCGCAAACATATTCTAGTAAACTCTGCCGCAGTAACGGATCGCCCGGCACATTTCAGAATTTTCCAGAGCCTTGTAAATACCGTCCTTCATTTTCGTCACATTACAGACCACATTATGCGTATGCAGTTGCGGATCAAGAAGTCTGCTTGTATCGTGCTGAAAACTGGCATAAATCATATTCCCGGTAATCTCATGGTTCTGCGTATTGACATTCGCCCCGTTGCGAATCTGGACCGCCGCAAAACGTTCCAGTTCTTTCATCGCAAAAGTAACCGATCTCTGGTGCGCTTCAATCAAACGATTATCAAACAAACTCATAACCGAAACCGACTTCTGCGCCGAACACTGAAAGTCGTAAAAACAAATCCCGCCCGCAACCGTCCGCTGTGTCAATTTATGATGCGTAACAGGATTGATATTCTGCTGAAATAAACTGAAAACATCCGCTGAAACCGTCTGATTCGCAATCCCGAAATCCTCTGCCAGACAACCATGCCAGATTCCCGCCATACGTTCTTTTTCGGAATAATAATCATTGCACGACAGATGATTGAGAAAGAACCCTTTCCCCTTGCCGCGAACTGCTTTGATTCGTGCCATTGTAAACATAAACCATCTCCGGAAAATACTGCAAAACAGCATAAATCCGTTCATCCGAGAAAGCAACCGCAAACCCGCCGCCGATGAAAACACTTGCGCAGATGTTCACATCATCCCAAACAAAAGTAAAATGAAGAGAGGCAATATTCCTATCGCCAGTGATAGAGTGGATTTATGTGTTTGGTGGCATTATGTATTCAATAT
>ERZ1034925.1004-NODE-1004-length-10622-cov-5.228258_pt1 | contig 10622 bp, 7 predicted proteins | sample MGYA00520687_ERZ1034925 | MGnify/ENA primary metagenome ERZ1034925 (study PRJEB33766, sample SAMN09781758) | gut metagenome | biome: gut microbiome | host: Homo sapiens | place: Madagascar | study: EMG produced TPA metagenomics assembly of the PRJNA485056 data... | reverse complement strand
TTCGATGATGGACAGTCGCCAAATACAAATTTTCGTGCAAGCACGAATTTGTACTCGGCTCGTTGTCTACACATAAAAACGCCACATAACTGCTAACAAGTAGCAATTATGTGGCGAAAAATAGACTATGTCCAGAAAAATCCACATGCATTTTAGGTTCTTAAGATAACACAAAAGAGGGTATCTGTCAAACAGTTACTTATTGGGTTGATGCATCTCCAGACGATACCTCCACCGATGCCATTGTATCTTCTACCGAAACAATCTCCGGTCCTGCCGCAAATGCTTCCTGTCCCTCCGCAGCTTCCATTGCATCCTGTCGTTCTCGTTTTTCCTCATCCTCCCACAAGGAATCATGATCTTCCCGTTTCCTCTTATGCATCTGGGCTACCATCTGTGCACTCTTCGCCATCTGGTACATATCCTTGTCATATTCCATGACTTTCTTCTCATCACTCGGCGGAACATTATCTCCCTTCGTCATCCGTCGTACCACTTCCATAATCTTGCGAAGATCCTCAAAGCCTTCCTCTTCTGCCTTTGCATTCTCTCTTGTGGCTACTTCATTAAACTTGGCATCCCACTGTTCCATTAACTGATCCATATAACTCTGGTACTCATCCTGTTTCTTCGCAACTGCATCATATGTTAATTCCAATGTAGCTGCCTCATCCGCATAAATAGTCGCACCATTATCCGTTTTCTTGATCTTCTCATCCAATTCTGCCTTCTGCTTTGCCAGTTTATATTTCTGAATATTATAAGACCTCAACTGCGCACTATACGTCTGACGTGCTTCTCCTACCGTCATACTCTCTTCCTCCTTGAATTGAAATGCTCAAAATCCGTTTTGAGCAATCAGACATGAATGGTTTTCTATCTGTTGTATCGACAGGAAAAGCGGAAATGTTTAGACCGGTAATCTCTGATCCGTTGTCATTGCATATCAACTATAACAATTTCTCCATCACTATATGGTCGGATAAGTAATGCCTGCACCTTCTCGACATCAATTACCCTATCATATCCTGACAAATTATAGGCTTTCCTCGACCCGTCCGTATAATACCCCGCATCACCTGTATCCATTAAATATGGCAATCTTGTTCCATCTTTTAATATAACACCCTCTATTGTCGGAACCTCTGGTTCATTCTCTCCTGTTGCAGACTCACTTAATCTTATATAATTTGCTTTCATTGAAATTGGTGATAACTCCACATTTGTTATTTTGAAATCGGTTCCCGCAATTTCCTTATTTAATTGAATATCTTTTGCAGCACTCACACTCGGTAACTTTATTTCAAAATCCCATGTTCCATCAACCACATTTTCATACTCCTGTTCCTCAAGAAAACCAAGATTTTGAAAATCAACCTCAAGCATTTTGCCTAAAATGCTATCTTTTTCATTTGAAACATGTGCTACAATTGTATATTCCAAATTACCATTTTCATCAAAATAATGATCGACTACACTTTCTCCTTCCGATAAATGAATCGGTGTTCCATCTTCATAAACCGGTTTACCGTCCTCACCAGATACAATGCCATTATACATTTGTCCATACGAATTCACTTCTACATCCTGCGATTTCACATTTGTGATTTCAAAGTCGGGTTCTTTTTCCTGGTCTATGTTATATCCGGATATGACAAAAGATATATATGCAAAACGTTCATCTGCAATAACTGTATGCGGTACAATGGTTACTCCATTTTGCGTGACTTTCAGCGATTCATAATCTTCTTTTTCCGGATACACCTCTGCTATTCCATCATCAACAAGCTGCTGTTGTTGCGTCTCATCTGCCTGCAAATTTCCTTTCATTCCCCTTCCCCAATAATGGTGAATTGTCGCCGCTGCACCTACACCACACATTATAAGCAAACCTATTCCCACAATTGCTGCTATCTGTGACCGGAAGAATCTCCTTTTCTTTTCATTATGTATATTCATATCAACCATCCTCTCTTGTCTGATCATTTCAAAAGCACGATTGGTTCTATCTAATATGACTTCTGATAACACTACCTCTTCTGACAATATTTTTTTATCTTCCATCATTTTAAAGCTCCTTCCCGTAGTATTTTGCAATCTGTTTCCTGCCTCTTGACAGATACGTTTTAATCGTATTAGGCGGCATGGATAAAATCTCCGCAATTTCTTTTACTTTAAAACCTTGTCCATAATACAATTCCATAGGCAGCCGATACCTTTCATCTACCGAACTTAATGCCTCTTTAAATTCAATATTGTATTCATCACATTGTGCCGGTTCCTCGCAACAGTCTAAATCGACGTAGTCCGAACGTTCCCGCAAAATGTCATAACAATGATTGATCAGAATTCTGGTCATCCAGGTTTTAAAATATTCTGTTTTCCTCAACATATTCATCTTTTCCCAACATGACAAAATTGTATCTTGAAGTGCATCACCCGCATCTTCTTCATTTGTCAAAATTGCGATTGCTGTACGATACATATCTTTCAAAAATAAATCTATCAGTTTGCTAAATGCCTCTTCATCATGCTGTTGTGCTTTCTTGATCAATAATCTTGTTTCAATATTCATATTCTTCTCCTGTGCACAGATAAATAAAATAAAGCGTTCTTTATTTCATCTTACATATATTAGACGGAAGATTTTATGGCATGGTTTCAAAAAAATACGCAACAGACATTTCTATCTGTTGCGCATATAATCAAGTATCTAAGCTTTTACTTTCACTTTAGAAGATAACCCTTTGCTCTTAAATATTTTCTTATAGGAAGATACTTTCTTCTTTGGAACTTTAATTGTTGTTTTCTTGGTAATTCCCTTAAATGCATTCTTGGCAACTGTCTTTTTCGTCAGCTTCGTTGTCTTGAAAATGATCGTCTTAACATTCTTGCATCCACTAAATGCATTCGCCTTGATCGATGTCACATTCTTACCAATCGTGATCGTCTTGCATTTATTGGCTCCTGAAAATGTTTTGCTGGAAACACATGTTACCTTATAGGTCTTTCCATCAATCTTTACAGTATCCGGAACAGTTATCTTCTTTGCCTTCTTGTTGACCGGCTTTACAAAGCTTACTTCCTTCTTATCAACATTCGTAATCTGATATTTCGCTGCCGCCTTGTCATCCGATATAACCATACCAACCTTCACCGTTTCCGTATTGTCTGTCGGTGCAGATGGCTGTTGTCCGCCTCCCGTAGTATCAGAAGGTGCAGATGGCTGCTGTCCGCCTCCCGTGGTATCAGAAGGTGCAGATGGTTGTTGTCCATTATCTGTATCTCCACCCGGCTTATTCGGATTCTCGTTATCTCCGGTGTTCCCGCCCGGATTGTCCGTGTTGCCACTATCTCCAGTGTTACCGCCCGGATTGTCCGTGTTACCACTATCTCCGGTATTACCGCCTGGATTGTCCGTGTTGCCACTATCTCCGGTATTGCCACCAGGATTGTCCGTGTTGCCACTATCTCCGGTATTGCCGCCTGGATTGTCTGAGTCTCCGTTTAACTTCTGGATTGTTTCCCATTTGGTTTGCTGGCAGCTTGTACATGTATATGTCCTGATTCCCTCTTCTGTCTTAGTAGGTTCTTTGGTTATCTTACCTTCATCCCACCTATGCTGCCCCGTTGCAGGAACCACTTTCTGTTCCAGTGTAACTGTTTTACAAACACTACAATGTTTACCGGCTGTCTTTCCTTCCTTCACACAAGTCGCTTCAACTGCCGGATCTTCTACTTCCTGATGTCCGAGTGCACTCTTTGTAACAAAGTCTTTACTTGTCGTGTACTCTATATTATTAAAACTACATGTGGCTGTCCTTGTTGTTTTTTCCACTTCTGTACAGGTTGCTTCTTGAATCACCTTAGAAGTAACTACACACTTACATGTCAATTTATGATTCGGTACAAACTCGCTACATCCCTCACGCTTGCAGACAAAGTTTACCTCACAATCTCCATTCTCCGACCAGTTATAAACCGGTTCATATTCATGTCCATTTATAGTAGTATCCACATCTCCATATGGTTTTCCACAGATAGAACAAATTGCAGGAGAAGTACAAGTTGCCTTGCCTCCTACGCAAGCAGTTGATAAAGATTGAGTTGAGCAGGAAGTACATTGTGCATTATGACTTGTACCGCCTATGAGTTTAAATTGATGTTCTACCTTAATACTTAACTCAATTCCATCAACTTCATTATAATTATTGGTGTCTGCCGGAACATATTTTGCCTTCCTTGTAATGGTTTGTCCATTGACATCCGAACCTGCTTCTAATTTCCCATCCGAATCCGTCCATACAAAACTGCCCTTTTCATTCTCGTTATTAACCTTTAACGATACCGTGGAAAGCAGGTCGCCGCATTTTGCTGTCAATCCTGTTGGACTGATATAACCCGTTGGATTCGCCTTTGTTATCTCAATCTTAATGCGAAGATTTGACGCATCATATTTTGCTTCCGTTGTATCATGCGCCGGTGCCTCAACTACTAATGTATATGTACCCGCATTAACCGGTTCATTCTCTATCTTCTGCGCCGAAACAGTATTTAAATCTGCAACTCCCGTCTGATCACCATTATACCATGTAAAAACAAGCGATGTCACACCCTCCGGAAGTGTAAAGTTTGCCGGAACCGGTTTGGAAATGGCATATCCACAATATACATAATCTGTCTTATAATTATTATTCGATATCGTACCTATGCTCTTGCCACAATTCAAGCACTGACCATCCGCATTATAATGATGTTTGAGCGACTGTATTGTTTCCTGCTTAACGAATACCGTATTACAAGCACTGCAACGACGTCCCTCTGTCTTTCCTTCCTTTTTACAGGTTGCCGTTACCGCAGAATCCGTTACTACCTGATGGGTCACTTGAATACTTAATACTATTCCTTCTACTTCATTATAATTCTTTGTGTCTGCCGGAATATATTTTGCTGTCTTCTGGATTATCTGACCCTCTTCATTCGATCCGGCCTTTAATTCTACATCCGAATCTGTCCATACAAAACTTCCCTTTTCATTCGTGTTATTAACTTTCAATGATACAGCAGAAAGCTTATCACCGCATTTTGCCGTCAAACCCGTTGGTTTGACATAATCTGTTGGTGTCGCTTTCGCCATTACGACCTTGATCCGAATACTTGACGCATCGTATGTCGCAGTCTCCGTATCATGCGCTGGTGTCTCAACCACTAATGTATATGTTCCCGCATCAACCGGTATTGTATTCCTCTTCTGCGATGCAACAACATTCAGATCCGAAATCGCCGTCTGATCTCCGTCATACCAGGTAAAGGTCGGTGTTGCTGCGCCTTCTGGAATTATAAAATTTGTTGCAAGTGGCTCTGCAATCGCAGACCCATTATAGATATAGCTTGTTCCGTAATTTTTATTAACAATACTTCCTACATTCTTGTCACAATTAGTACATTTTCCATTCGCATCAAAGTGATGTTTACTACACTCCGGTTCTTCCTCATAATTGTCCGGATCAAAGAATTCTACAAAATATGTAACATCCCCGCCTACCAATCCAGTTATATGCACCTGAAACTTATCACCTGCACTTAAACTATTCAAAGATGGTCGAAATATGAGACATCCTCTCTGTCCATACTTCTGATTATTCACCGTCAACCCTTTCGAGTTATCAAAAGTCCAGCTCTTATTATCGTTTAATCGCGTTACTGTCACATGAATATTAGCGATATCCTCTATATTCCCGGTAGAAAAGGTCCATTTCTCACTTGTATTAAAGAACGAAATCGGCATAACCTGTGCCGGCCAGGCAACATTCATAACCGCCGTTTCTTCTATATAATCCGTGTATACAGCCGCATAATCATAACCATTACGTGCATAGCCAAAACCTACTTGCGTCAAAGAAGGCTTCAACATTCGGCGTCTCGAAAACAAAATATTGCTATCTTCATCTTTCATCCATTCATCAATGGCAGGAACTAGTCCATATGCTCTAGCAATTATATTAGAATATGTTACTCCCCAAGAGCAATAATTATACAAATTACTAGTCATCCCCTCTGGCTTTTTCGTTTTCGGATATTCATAAATAACTCCACCGTTCTCATATGCATTGATAAACGCCGCTGCCTGTGCATAGTCAGAATACTTGTCGTTAATTGTAAGCGCATTCAATCCTGCAATATATCGGTATTGATTAAATCTCGCAAGGGCTGAATTACAGGTCTCTTCTGCTAATTCTCCTATCGCATCCAGCCGTGTCAGATCATTTATAGATGGAGATGTTTTATATAATATTCGACCAGAAATACTCTTCTGTGATTCTTCAAGATAAGTTGCAATCTCCTTCTTCGTATGCTTTGTCACCCCAAGACCGTTGTCTGCCTTTGCGGACATTCCCGCCATCATCAGACCGCAAACGACCAAACATAATGTACGAATACCCTTCCATCGTTTCTTCATAATATTTGTAACTCCCTCCTAATACCATATAGCTGTTTAAACATCAAATATAGTTAAAATGTTCAAAAAATACACACATTACGCATGCACATTTGTATAAATTATATCACTTTATTCTGCTGATTGCTATAAGATATTGTACAAATATTACATAATTACTGACATTGCTTACGAAAAACCTCTTTATCCTCATACATTTTCTGATCCATATCGCGCAGGAATTCATCCAGACTTGCATATTCCGGAGAATATTCAGCATACCCAATCGCAAATGACAATTCATATGGTTTCTTTGCCGTACGATTATACTCCGTTAAACGCTTTCTTATATCGCTGATCAGATCCATTACACCCTGTTCGTCTCTATTTGTACAGAAAATAGTAAATTCATCGCCCGCAAACCGGATGACAGTATCCGAAACATCTACCCAACCAGAGAGCAGTCTGCCAACCGTCCGAATGGCATCATCCCCAGCCGTATGTCCATAGGTATCATTTATTTTCTTAAATAAATTAATATCCATCATAATGCCAAACACCTGCGCATACTTCTTCATCTGCATCTGTTTATAATAGAACTCTAAATATTTCCTGTTATACAGCCCTGACAATTCATCTACAAATGATTCCTCTTTTTGAAGCTGCATTTCCACAAGCATCAGTGCGATGGCAACTGAAAACCATCCTGCTGCAACCCCATAATGCAACCCCTGAATAACCGTCCCCATGGCACACGGAAGTACATATGTATATACCGGAAAAAAATGAATCTTACTTCCTTTATGTTTCGCCAGATAAACAACGATAATACTATACAGATAATAAAATGCAAGAATAACATAACTATATAATCCAAAACGTCCCCTCGTATATACATTATCGCTTGATATAGAAAACAATAATCCTGTTTTACACAAACAATTCAATACCGTTAAAGCATATGCTACAACAACCGGCAGCACAAGCATCCACGCAGTCCTGCGAATTCTCTTAACATTATGAGAAATCTTAAACTCAACAAACAGACACCATAAATACCCCATTAATGTTGTTGCCGGAAACAGCATCGTATTTGAAACATATTGCGCGACGCAAACAGTTTTTCCCGGTACACCATCAATACAAAAAGAAAGCATTTCCAGAAGAAGTGCAACAATGCTGATAGCAATCATGCAATTAAACAGATATTCTCCTACTCGTTTTCCTAACTTATTCGACAATCTTGTTCCTGCCAGATACAACAGACAAAACACGCCTGCCCCATTCACTATTAAAATCTCTGCAATATTAATTTGATTATTCATGGTTTCTCCTTTTTAATTTGCCATATCTACAAATTACAAAAACAACGATTTGATATGTTTAGTATACCACATATCAATGGGACTGTGTGCATTATTAATATGTACTTTATTTGAGTGACAATCGGCCGGATGCACTTATAATAAATCCAATATCCTCAACAGACTTTCCGGATTGAATTTCCCCATTATAATCCTTTGAACGAATCGTGAGTTTGTTACCATCTGCCTGATACTCACCATTCCAACCATCCGACAACTCAATCTCCCCGGAAAATGTCAACGGAATCTCCCATGACGATATATCCTCTGTTCCTTTATTGGTTATCGTCAACTGATATTGATAAAATGTCTTTCCGTCTGACTCCCAGCTTCCGGTCACTGTTGCCTTCACTTCCAGATCTCCAGCAGATATATTTTTTGCTCCTGTTCCGGTATTACCGGAAGTTGTTTCCTGTGTACCGTTCTCCTTATTGGCATCTACCCTGTTCGGATCGGCATTTGCTGTTGTACCGGCTTGTTCCTTTCCCTGTGTAGCTCCTGCTTTTCTATCCGCATGCAGCATATCATAAATCCATTTTCCGCTCTCACTCAGATCATCCTTTGTAAAGCCGGAAGTTTTCCGACAATCGGATGAGATCAGTGCGGAAGTCTCGTCTTTGTTACACAAACTCCATACGGCATAGCTGACACCATATTGATCCATCGTGTCAATCCAATTCTGTGCCTCTGTCAGATCATTTCCACCATTTCCACTGGCATCGCACAATCCGAACTCACTGACAAAAACCGGGGTTCCTGCCTCAATCGCACTCACCATTCTATCGCGTAAGTCCTGTTTATGTGTTGCTGCATAAAAATGTAAGGTGTACATGATATTGTCATACCCGGTGATTGGATCATTTTGTGGTTTGTCTATTTCCTGAGACCAGGTTGGTGTTCCGATCAGTACAACCGCATCCGGTGCATTTTCCCGGATCACAGGAAGTACTTCCCCTGCATACGCCTTAATATCTTCCCAGTTTGCATCTCCATTTGGTTCATTGCAGATCTCATAAATGACATGTTTTTCATTTTTCAATTGTTCCGTCATTTCCTCAAAAAACTGCAACGCTTCATCTTTATGCGTCAGAGGATTGTTGTCATGTAAAATATGCCAATCGACGATCACATACATATCCGCCTGTTTGGCATACGCTACACCATCCAATACAAGTTGCTTCAGTTTTGCTTTATCTCCATCCGTACAATAGCCGCCATTTTCATCTGTGTACATTGCAATTCGAAATAGATTTGCGCCAAATTCGCTGCCAAGCTGGTTGACTGCATCCTGATTGACAAAATCCGGGAACCACGCAATGCCATGTGTACTAATTCCCCGTAGCTGTACAGCTTGTCCCTGCTCGTCTACAAGCTGTGTTCCTTTTACTGACAACGCACCATTTTGAGAAGGTCTGGCTAATACATAATCACCATTCTTTTCATCTGATTCCTCTTGTTCTGTATTGCTTATGTCTTCGTCTGTCTGTTTGTCAGAAAGTTCCGTTTTGCTATTCTGCTCCGTATTCGATTGTGTCGCATCTTCTTTTTGTTCTTCCTTTTGTCCACATGCCACTAAGCAGAAACATAGTATGCATACACTTACAAGCATTATCCATTTTTTCATTTTGTTCATATGTCACATCCCCCATATCTACTATATATTCTCACCGTCACCGATTATAAATGCGTCCATTTAACCATTTATTTCCCTGTTGAACATCCGTTACCAAGCTGCCAGAATGCCACCGCTCCTGCCGCCGCTACATTAAGCGAATCCACTCCATGTGCCATCGGAATCATAACGGTGTAGTCACAATCTGCAATGGTATCCCGCGCCAGACCATCACCCTCTGTACCGAGTATAATCGCCAGCTTGTCCTCCGCATTCAACTGTCGGTTATCAATTCCGACACTATCCTCTTTCAGTGCCATCGCCGCCGTCTTAAATCCTAATTCCCGCAATGTGCTCACCGTCTGTGTTGGCCATACTCCTTCTTTTTTGGACAACATCGTCCACGGAATCTGAAACACGGTTCCCATACTGACACGACTTGCTCTTCTGTAAAGCGGATCACTGCATCCACCTGTTAATATCACCGCATCCATGCCGAGTGCCGCCGCACAGCGAAACAGTGCACCTACATTGGTCGGATTGACGACTTCTTCCAATATAACAATACGTCTTGCATCCCGACACACTTCCTCAAGTATTGGCAACGTCTTCCGACGCATCGCACACCAAAGTCCTCTCGTTAAATGATATCCGGTTAATTCTGCTAACTGCTCATCCGGTGCAATATATACAGGAACATCTTCTATCCGATCAAAAATATCCTCTGCTTCCTTCAGTTGCCCTTTCTCTGCCAAGAAAGATACCGGTTCATATCCCGCATCCAACGCCCGTTCAATTACCTTCGGACTCTCCGCAATAAACAATCCTTCTTTCGGTTCATATATTGTTGCAAGCTGTTTCTCCGAACGCTCCGTGTAGATGGTCAGCTCCGGATGATTCAAATTGGTTACTTCTATTATTTGCATGTTATTTCATTTCCTTACCCTGCAATTCACTATCTCTCAAATTATACCATATTTTTTCTACTCTGGATATTATGTTATCAAAATGTTGTCACGAATATATCTTTCAACTTCATAGAACAATAAATCGCAAAACAAAGGGACTCCAAGTAAAATACTCGAAGCCCTTAAAAATTCTGAATAATATATAATTACTCGATATTCGTTTCTTAAGTCAATCATGCAAAAATAAATCATTCATAGAAATGCAACCGAAATAATAGCATCAACGCGAAATACCTCAT
>ERZ1034925.1003-NODE-1003-length-10624-cov-5.087615_pt1 | contig 10624 bp, 10 predicted proteins | sample MGYA00520687_ERZ1034925 | MGnify/ENA primary metagenome ERZ1034925 (study PRJEB33766, sample SAMN09781758) | gut metagenome | biome: gut microbiome | host: Homo sapiens | place: Madagascar | study: EMG produced TPA metagenomics assembly of the PRJNA485056 data... | reverse complement strand
ACTTATGTTTATTACAAATAACATTATAAGTAATACAAACAAATAACGACTTATTCTCTTGTCTCGTAATTCTCTTTTTAACCCTTTCATCATTTCCTCCTTTTTTCTGCATAGATGCTTTGTTAAATTATATAATTCCAATCTCTCTCGCCCGCTCTACCGCCCCCTGCCGGTTGGATACCTGCAGCTTACGGTAGATGTTATTGCTGTGAAACTTGATCGTACCTGTCTTCTTCTCTAAATGTCCGGCAATCTCATCATTACCCATGCCTTGTGCCATCAGCCGTAATACATCCTGTTCTGTCTTTGTCAGTGGTTCATAATATTCCACCAGTGACTTCAGATAATCCGGAAAATATCTTCCTACAGAGTTTGCAAGTTCCTTGACCTGCTCTGTAAAATCATCTCTTCCATATTCCTTCTGGTAGATCGTAAGCATCTGCACCATGCATGTTCCTTCATCCGCCAACAACCGGATATAACCATATCTCTTTGCCAATGCGATAGTCTTGGAAAGTGCCTCACACATCAACTGCTGCTCGTCTGCCTTGTAATGGATGATTGCCGACAGCATGTAACATTCACACAGATCCATATAACGTCTGCCCTGGGTAAGAAGCGTAATGAGTTGTTCTACCAATACATAAGCCGCCATATACTTACCCGTCTGTATGTAACAACGTATCTTGACAAGCCATGCATACATATCCATCATATACAGACCGTCATTTTCATCCGGTGCTTTCTTCTCTAACCAGTCTATAACATCCTCTCTGCGACCGTCATAACATGCTGCAAGACATTCCAAAGCATTCAGACTTGAGGTCAGTTCATCCCAGCCGGTTGTCTCGATCCTCTGCCGGATCTTCTGCACCAGCGGATGTGCTGCTCTTGCCTGTCCGTTCATCATAAGAATCTTCATCTGCAGTGCTAATGCCACAAAGAGACAGCGCATATCTTTCTCCTGTTCGATCAGTGGTATCGTTCCTGTAACAAGGATCAGCGCATGGAAACAGTCATTGTTCTGATAATACCACTCTGCGGATGCAATCTCGTATACCTTTTCACCGACACTTCCATACAGTCTGACTGCAGTCTCCGTAATCAATTGCTTATTCTGTTCTAAGTATCTGCCATATCTGGTAAAATCACGGAATCCATTCAATATGCTTGGCCTGCAGGCAGAAAGAGTAAGATCCCTGACCGGTGCCAGCTCATCTCTTCCTACGATAAAAAATACAATCCGAAAGAACATGGCATCCCGCGTATAAGGCATAACCAGCTCTGTTTTGATCCGTAGAACATCAAGAAGTTGGAAATTATCAAACTTAAGATCCTTCGGTGTGTCTCCCAACCGGCTGACATATTCCTTTGCCTCATCCAGTCTGCCGTCCATCGCACAGATCAATGCCATATGTGTCACAAGTACCGGAATCTTCCGCAAAGTATCTTCATCCAGCATATAAAAATACTTCCGGCACCTCCATAAAACCGGCATTGCAAACAGTTTGTTCACGAATTCCTCTATAATGGTCTCTGTTAAATGTCCTTCCTTCTCGGCTGTTGCCAAAGTACGAAGTACATCCTCCTCTGAATCATAAATCTGTATTACCGGCTTCATCCTTCTCATCCCTCTCCTCATGATTATCCTATATTTCATTATACTGGAGTAACACTCATTTGTATAGCAAACCTTTCATCGATTTAAAACCAAACTTTCAACCAAACCCAAATTATAATTGCATTTTAAAAGAGACTATTGCCATCGGAACCACTCCATTCTGACAATAGTCTCTTTTCATTTTATGATTCATAATCCCAAGAAACCAATCCGCCTTAGATGATAATAAACACCATTCCACCGTTACTGTCATTGATGATCTTCTCCATCGTATCCTGCAAGCGGATCTGCGAATCATCATTGATCTTGTTCGACTTCGAGATCAATCCTTCTTCCACCATCTGTTCTACTGTCTTGCCGAATATATTGATCTTCCATAAGGCTTCCGGTGAGGTCTTTAACTGCTCCTTCATGTCGGCAAGGAAATCCTTCGCCTGTTCTTCCGTGCCAACGATCGGTGCAATCTCCGTCGTTACATTTGCCTTGATAAAATGCAGGGATGGTGCATTTGCCTTGATCTTAATGCCGTACTTGGTGCCATGCTTAATAAGCTCCGGCTCTGCTAATGTGATATTCTCCCGATCCGGCATGACCAGACCGTAGCCTTTTTGCTGTACACTGTTCATTGCAGCCGCAACATGCTCATATGCCTTGCGCTTGCCTGCTACTTCCTTCAACATGTTAAGAAAATCATATTCATTTTCCACCGGAGCATCTAACAGATTGGTCAGCATTTCATAATAATACTGCTCCGGTATAGTAAGCTTGATATTGACCGTTCCGTCTTTGAGATCTACATGCACAACCGAAACCTCTTTGATATATTCGGAATCCGTATCCGGCAATTGGTAGACCTGCTTCATCCCCTGCAGATCGTTCATGACCTGTTTGGCATAGGTAACAACAGCCTGTTTGATCGGATGATCCATATCCAATGTTTCCGCCCATTTCGGAATATAAAAGCGAACCTGGCTGATCGGAAACTCATATAAAATATGTCTCAGTATCTCTAAAATGTCTTTCCCCCGCAGTTGATCACAATTGACCGGCAGCACTTTCACACCATACTGGTTCGTCAATTCTTCTGCTAAGTCGATCACTTCCGGGCTTTGTGGTTTTACACTGTTCAGGATCACAATAAACGGTTTTCCGAGCGTTTTCATTTCATTGACAAATTCTTTCTCCACCGGATAGAACTGCTCTCTGCCAATCTCACCAAAGCTGCCATCACCGGTTACGACCACACCGATCGTTGCATGATCTGTCATTACTTTCTTTGTTCCGATATGCGCCGCTTTTGAAAACGGAATCTCATAATCATACCACGGCGTCCTAACCAGTCGCTCCTTGTCTTCCTCCATATGTCCGGTTGCGCCATCCACCATGTAGCCAACACAATCGATCAATCGGATATTTGCATTTGTTTTGTCATCCAATGCAATGGTTGCAGCCTGCTTCGGAATAAATTTGGGTTCTGTTGTTGTAATGGTTTTTCCGGAACCGCTTTGCGGCAATTCATCAATGGTTCTCTGTTTTTCTGCCGAATTGTTCATATTCGGAAGCACCAGAGTTTCCATAAAACGCTTGATAAATGTAGATTTTCCGGTTCGCACAGGCCCTACAATGCCTATGTACATATCTCCCCCCGTTCGTTCCTTTATATCTGCATATACATCAAATTGCTCCTTCATAATATCCTCCTTCAACTCCTACGCTCTATCACATAGTTATCCTAAGAAGAATATATGCACCAATCTCCAAATTATGCAGAGAAAAAAACGTCCCTTCACAACATACACTGTTGCAAAGAGACGTAATGTTCACACCATCTACTATTCCCACTGAAGATTCTCGGATTCAGCCGTACGGTCACGCATGAGCAGTTTCATGGATACTTCGCGTGCATCCGCCCCATCAAAGAGAACTTCATTGACAGCCTCCACAATCGGAAGGGATACATTATATTTCTCACCGAGGGAAAGTGCTGATTTGGCAGAATATACACCTTCTACTACCATCTTCACTTCATCCATCGCTTCCTGATAAGATTTTCCCTGACCCATAAGGAATCCGGCATTCCGGTTTCTGGAATGTTTGGATGTACATGTTACGATCAGATCACCGATACCGGACAGACCGGCAAGGGTTTCCATATGACCGCCCATTGCGATCACAAGCCGGCTCATCTCGGCAATTCCTCTGGTCATAAGCGCTGCTTTCGTATTATCTCCAAAGCCAAGACCATCCACAATACCTGCGGCAAGCGCGATCACGTTTTTCAGAGAACCGCCTAACTCAATACCGATCACATCCGGACTTGTATATACACGGAATACATCATTCATAAATACATCCTGAATCGTTTCCGCAACTGCTTTATCCTTCGAACCGGCAACAATTGTTGTTGGAATCTTACGTCCGACTTCCTCTGCATGACTAGGACCGGAAAGAATTCCGACACGAGCCTGCGGACATTCTTCTTCAATGATCGTTGTCATAGTCTTATCCGTATGTTCCTCAATTCCTTTTGCTACATCTACCACAATTGTCCCTCCGGCAATATATTCGGATGCAGATTTCATGGTAGAACGCACAAACGGCGACGGTACTGCACAGACAACAAGCTCTGCATCCGTTAATGCGTTTTGCAGATCTGTTGTAAAATCTACCGTACTTGGAATAATTACTCCCGGAAGTTTATCCCGTTGTTCCCTATAATCCTTTAACATCAATACTTCTTCCGGATCAATCGACCATACCGTTACATCATGTCCATTGCCTGCCAGCAAAATAGATAATGCTGTTCCCCAGCTTCCGGCACCTAATATACATATCTTCATCGTACCACTACCTCCCGTATTATTCTTCTTTTTGCGTATTCTCTGGTTTCTTGGAAAAAATCTTATTTTCCTGTCCGTGCACCAAACGTACAATATTTGCCTTGTGACGATAAAATGCCAATGCCGCAAACAGGAAAATGATCACATAACTTTCTATTAACTGGTGATTCGTATATGCCGCCTGGGTTGCCGGATTCACATAGGCACCATGCATTCCTTCCACAAAGAATGTAACCCAGAACAAAGTCACTACGATCAAGGAGCCAAGCGAAACGTACCGTGTGATTGCAACACAAAGAATAAATGCCAACAGACAGATCACAATGATATGCCAGTCCAGCAATCCTAATACAACTCCTGCTGTTGCTGCAATTCCTTTGCCGCCCTTAAAATTCATGTAAAACGGAAAATTATGCCCGATCACAACGCCCAGGCCACTCCATAGAATCATCGGATATAAAATATCCGGGAAAAAGAGCGTTCCGATCACTCTTGCTAATACACATGCCGCAACTGCCTTCAGCAGATCTCCAAGAAATACGACCAGCCCCGCTTTCTTACCCAATACTCTCAGCGCATTGGTTGTTCCGGAATTACCGCTTCCATATTCCCTGATGTCAATTCCGTGTAGTTTTCCATAAATATAAGCAGTCTGAATCAATCCAAAACAATAACCGATTACAATGCAAAGAATTCGTATAATGATCTCCATGTCTTTTTATCAACCTTTCTCTTTTCGTTCCCGATATATAAAATGAAGTGGCGTTCCTTTGAATCCAAACGCATCACGGAAACGATTCTCAATGTATCTTGTATAAGAAAAATGTGTTAAATTCCTGTCATTTACAAAAATAACAAATGTAGGCGGCTTCACGGAAACCTCCGTCACATAATATAACCGCAGTTTCTTGCCTTTATCAGACGGTGGTTCCTGCATGGCAACCGCTTCCGTCAGAATCTCATTCAACACGCCGGTTCCGATACGGAGTGCATGATTATCCACTACCATATCGATCACATCAAATAACTTTGGCATACGCTGCCCGGTCTTTGCGGATATAAATATGATCTCCGCATAACTTAAGAAGGACAAGATCCTTCGGATATCCTCCGTAAACTTGTATATCGTTTTGTTATCTTTCTCGATCGCATCCCATTTATTCACCGCAATGATCATACCTTTACCGCGTTCATGTGCAATTCCCGCAATCTTGGCATCCTGTTCGGTAACGCCCTCTGTTGCGTCAATGACCAGCACACATACATCTGCCCGTTCTACTGCGGTAACAGTACGGATGATTGAAAAGCGTTCAATCTCTTCCTTGATCTTATTCTTTCTTCGCAATCCTGCCGTATCAATAAATACATATTCCCGGTCATTCCGCGTAACGACCGTATCAATTGCATCTCTGGTCGTTCCAGCTATATCCGATACGATCACGCGGTCTTCCCCTAACAACTTGTTAATGATGGAACTTTTACCTACATTTGGTTTACCGATGATCGCAATCTTGGGACGTTCATCTTCTTCCGACTCTTTCATTTCCTCTGTAAAATGAGATACAACTTCATCTAACATATCACCCAGACCAAGCTGTGATGCTGCCGAGATTGGAAATGGATCGCCCAGACCTAAATTATAAAATTCATAGACATCCGGCATAAATTTATCGAAACTATCAACCTTGTTTACAACAAGCACAACCGGCTTGTGGGAACGGCGAAGCATATCTGCCACTTTGTGATCCGCATCCACCAGCCCCTGTCTCACATCTACCAAAAACATGATGACATCCGCTGTATCAATTGCGATCTGTGCCTGTTCACGCATACTCTTTATAATAATATCCTGACTTTCCGGTTCAATACCACCTGTATCGATCATTGTGAAATTATAGTCTAACCAGTTTACATCCGCATAAATCCGGTCTCTTGTCACGCCAGGGGTATCTTTTACAATTGAGATCTTAGACCCTGCTAATACATTGAACAAAGTAGACTTTCCTACATTCGGTCGGCCAACAATAGCCACGATTGGTTTACTCATTCTTTTTCTCCTTCTTTATGTTTACAACTTCATCTAGTTTACAATAGCCATAAATATTTGTAAACCCTTATATCGGAACAAATCATCTTCTGATCATCCCGTTCCCCGTTAGTTCTTTTCTTTGAGCATCATAACTGCGGCCAAATTTCCCCGTTTTCCATTGCTTGCGCGGTGAGAAAACAGCCAGTCCGGGTTACAACAGGTACACAGATCCGTAACATCCAGATGTTCCTTCCGGATACCGCTTGCTAACAGGGTGATCTCGCATGCCTTTTGCAGATTTAACTGATATTTTCCATTTTCTTTGCGGTATAATAATGTCTCTCCGTACGCATCACCAAACACATCCGTAACATGCTGTGCAACATCTTCACTTACCTCATAGCATTTCTGGCAGATAGACGGTCCGATCGCACATACTATGTCATCCGGATCGCATCCGTATTCTTCATGCATATATGCGACCATTTTCCCACCGATCTTTTCTACCGTACCGCGCCATCCGGAATGTGCCATGGCGATCACTTTATGTTGTGGATCGTAGAAAAACAACGGAACACAGTCCGCATAAAATGTGATCATCGGAACTCCGGGTTCGTTTGTCACAAGACCATCTATCTCTAAAATATCACTTTCCCGTACAATGCCCTTACCGCAGTCCTCCTTTGTTACTTTATGAAATGCGGTATGATGTACCTGATTCGAAAATACCAGCTTCTTTTCATCATATCCAAGTGTCTGGGCAAAGCGCCTGTGGTTTTCCAATACATTCTCCCGGTCATCCCCTCTGGTAAAACTCAGATTCATCGCGCCCAAATATCCTTGTGACACACCACCTTTTCTTGTCGAAAAGCCATGGATCATATCGTCCTTGTATGCATCTAATTTGGGGAATGTAATGTACACGGTGTCCTGTTCCTCATGTAACACTGTACTGTGATTGTCATTTACATAGATTATATTCTCAATCATTGCTCTATCCTCCATTGCCGGTAATCTGTACCTCTAACAAACATAAGAAAATGCATCTTTTATATAGTGTACGGTATCAACAAGAATTGCCGCCACGTCAAATCGGACCGGTGTCGTATCCGGCAGATTATGGCTATACAAATAATACAATGCCGCTTTACTGATCCGCCGTTGCTTTGCAATGCCGACAGCCTCTTCCGGCAGTCCATACTTAGTGGAACTGCGGTATTTGACCTCAATAAACACATAATACTTTCCGTGTTTTGCAATAATATCTACTTCGCCTTGTTTGCAGCGATAATTCATTTCCAGGATCTCATAATCATTAGCAGCTAAATAATCCCGGATCAATTGCTCTGCTTTTGCACCAATTACCCGTTTATTTGTTTCGTGCATATATCCCCCAAAAGTTATCTCTTTAATTTGCTCTTGATCTTATCCATCTTATCTACATATACTAAGATTTCCGCAACGACACCGTATAATTCAGGAGGGATCATATCTCCGATATCTAATTTTAACAAGGTATCTGCCAGACCTTCATCCTGATAAGTCGCAACATCATGTTCCTTTGCTTTCTCAATGATCCGGTCTGCAACGGCGCCCTGTCCGGATGCAATCACCTGTGGTGCCTGATTCGAAGGATCATAATTCAAGGCAACTGCTTTTCGTTTTTTCTTCTCCATCCTGTTTCACATCCTTTTCTGCGATCAACGAATATTCCTTATGTTCTGGCATCAAATGTATAACGTCTGATACTTTTTTCAGCATTCTCATCAATCACTTCATCCACCACTTTATTGATCGATTCCTGCGGTTGTCGTTTTACGACTTCGTTAGTCAGGGAAAATCCCCGGTCTGCTAATTGTTTGGCAAGCGTATTCATATTATCCGCCACGATATCCACGCTATCCTGATCATTTAAGTAAAATCTTGCATGAACATTGCTGCCGGTTAATGTTACCTTCACATCGGTTGCCCCCAAATGATCCATATCCAGATGCAGCATTACACTGATACCGTCTTTTTTCTGTTGTAATTTCCGTTTGTCTGCATATACATACAATTCTGAATTGGTCTGTTTGTTGGATAATCTGACCGGCATCTGTGCGTATATCATCTGATGATTCAACTGTTCCATAAACTGCATATTCTGGCGCATATTCTGAAAACTCTGTTGAAATCCTTTTGTATTACCTCCGTGCGAGGCAACGGCATCTTCAAATGATCTGGTGTTCTTTAATATGGTCTCATACAGATCGTCAATCTCTTTGGGATCTTTCATCTTTTTCGGGTCAACGGAAAATGCCTTTTTCACAATCTCCGACATCAGATCTTTTAGGGATGCGTCCTGAAAGAAGTTTTGTAGTGCAGCATCCGGCAGACTGCCCGTTTGTAATGTATGTATCATGTTCTGAAACAGATTGCCTTCGGAAGACGCATTCTGAAACAACCTGCTTACCTCCGTTTCCGGAACACCCGCCTGCGTTAAGGCTTTCGCTACGTTCTGAAATTGTTCTTCTGATAGATTGGTCTCCGCCTTCCCGACAAAGGATGCGATCATTTTATTCATTATCCGGTCATTTGTTCCGGTTACCGTCTCCGTGATTGCCGGTTGTCCGGATGTCATGGTATTTTTCATAATATGAGCGGCATCTTCTGTATCGGATGCCATATCATGAGGTATATCCGACTCTGCTGTATCCGTCATATTTTCTGTCATATTGGCTATTGCACTTTGTCCCTGTTCCACATCCGTAGATTCGCTTTGCGGTACAAACAGTTCCGATATCGCTCCTGCAATCTGTAACATGGTCTGCCCGTCCGTCCCTTGCGGAAATGCACTTGCAAAATCAGCAACCGACTCTGCAGTGGCTGCAATATCACCGGTAAGGGAATGTTGCAAATTCTCATATCGCTCAAACTGGGTGATGTTTTCAGCCGTTACCGGAATCTGCATCTTATTCATGGAAACGAGAGTCTGTAATGAAGTTCCCTCAAACTTCATGCTTTGCGACAAAATTGTCACCATGCTGCCCTTATCTACCGGCATCCCCGCATCCATCAGTTCTTTTGCGACTGTAAAATTCTTCTCGGTCGGCGATAGTCCGGCAAGATCTAACGCCTTCTCCAAAACCTGTGTCTGTGCACTGTACAAAGAATCAAATACCGGTTTGATCACAACCTGATTCGCTGTATTCTCCTTCACGGAAAACAATAACCGGTCTCCTACGCCTAACTCTACCCCTGCCTGTAATCTGGCCATTAGTTTTGCCTGATCTTCCAGTGATATCGTAACCTTATCCCCTACAATATCTAATATTTCTCCCCGGAAAACTTCGCCTTCTTTCAGGGCAGAAATATCCGCCGAGAGTTTCCCTGCCGCAGATTGTTCCACGTTGGCACCCTGTCTGGTTCTGATCTGTTCCGATACATTATTCTCATATCCGGTCACGAAACGCTGTCCAATCTGCATAGAAATACCCCTTTCTATCTTTTCTAAATAAAGTTCTTAATAAATGTCCGCCTGTGAATCTTACACGGTCCTAATGTTTTCAATGCTTCGATATGTTTTGCACTTCCATATCCCTTATTCCCCGCAAAATCATATCCCGGATACACCGAATCCATATCCACCATAAACCGGTCTCTTGTCACTTTTGCAACAATACTGGCGGCTGCAATCGACACACTCTTTGCATCCCCTTTTATGATCGACTCCTGCGGAATCGTTACTTCCGGAATGATGACCGCATCATTTAACAGATAATCCGGTGTGACAGAAAGCTTGCTGAGTGCCATTCGCATTGCTACATAATCCGCCTGTAATATATTAATCTCATCAATACATTCTTCATCTGCGAATCCGATTCCGACCGCAACTGCCTTTTCCATGATCTCGTCATATAGCTGTTCTCTCTTTTTGGCAGATAATTGTTTGGAATCATTCAGATAATAAATATCTACATCCTTTGGAAGAATCACGGCGGCCGCAACAACCGGTCCTGCCAACGGTCCTCTTCCCACTTCATCTATTCCACATATATATCGGCAGTCTGCATGCTTTCTTTCATACTCCTGCATGGCATATGTACGTTTTACCTCTTCTTCAAATGCGGCAATCTTCTTTCTTGCGGAAAGTGC
>ERZ1034925.1000-NODE-1000-length-10642-cov-6.625579_pt1 | contig 10642 bp, 11 predicted proteins | sample MGYA00520687_ERZ1034925 | MGnify/ENA primary metagenome ERZ1034925 (study PRJEB33766, sample SAMN09781758) | gut metagenome | biome: gut microbiome | host: Homo sapiens | place: Madagascar | study: EMG produced TPA metagenomics assembly of the PRJNA485056 data... | reverse complement strand
CAGTTAGACAAGTAATATAAGGTTAAGGTAGCCGCCCTTTTTAGAGAGTGACTACCTTTTGTGGCTATTGTCAGGCAAGTAATATAATATGTAATATTTGTAAAAGTCGCTCCCGTATAAGAGAGCGACTTATTCTTTTTGCAAAGTTGGTATAGTGATTAAGTACAAAAGAAAAACTCCAAATCATAAAGAAATAACTTCGGAGGGAATGATAGTATTCCTCTTTGTACGAAAGTGTGTCGAAAGGCACAAATCAAATTAGGATAGCTCTCATCCAAAAAAGAGAGCAGAAAGGAGATAGCAATGGCTATCAATATGAATCATATCTTTATTGGCGGTAACATTTCGAGCGCTCCGCGCAAGAGTACCACCAAGAATGGCAAGGAGTATTTTACGTTCATGGTTGCTTCTAACCGAGGCAAGGACAAGAACGGCAAAGAAGCTGCCGATTTCATTCCTATTCGTGTCAGTGGCGCAATGTCTCCGTTTATGGAGCAGAACATTACTGTTGGTGCGCCGATTATGCTGAACGGTGATTTGGAGAATCGTTCTTACGAGAGCGATGGTAAGTCCAAGCGTTACTTCACCGTGAATGCACGAGACATCATTCCCGGCACGGGCAGTAACGTCAACCTCGTTTACCTGATGGGTAACGTTACGCGTGACCCTGAACTCCGTCAGAGTGCAGATGGTACGTCTGTTACCACGCTGGCGATTGCGGTCAATCGTTCGTATCGTGATGCGAATAACGAGTGGAAGACGGTTGCATCCTACTTCGATATCACTTGCTGGGATAAGCAGGCGGAGTTTGTGTGCCAGCACTTCCACAAGTCGAGCCCTGTCACTGTTATCGGTTCCATTCGGAGCCGCAGCTACAAGGACAAGACGACTGGTGAGAACCGTACGTCGTACGAAATCGCGGCACGAGACATCCGCTTTGTGAACAAGCGTAAGGATGGGGCCGATGCAAACGGTAACGCATCCGCACCTGCACCCGCTGCACAGCAGAATTCCTACAGCGTCCCGGAGGAAGACTTCGCGATGATTGAGGATGACGGCGATATTCCGTTCTGATAAGACAGAGATGGGCCGAGAAGCAATCACAATGCTTCTCGGCCTTTTCTTCTGAAAGGAAGGAGCGGAATAATGTCGCAAGCACCGCTTACGAGTGAATGGTACAACAAATCCGGATGGAAAGCGTTTAATGAATTGCTTACTTATCTGGACACAAAGAATCTTGATACTGTTTATGTGGAAAATTTCGACAGTATCAAATCCGCCGTACGTAAAATTCCAAAGAAATCTTTGATTGGACTCTTTAATGAAGACAGCCCAACATGGAGACTTGAAATGGATTCGGATGGCGTTTTAGTCGCAAAGAAAAAGGTTTTTAAAGAAAGGAAAAAATAAAATGAGCAGCATTTTCTTTGATAATTATGTAACCACCACCGCAGCAAGCCTTGAGGGGCTTCCTGACTACATGGCCGATGGTGCTTTGGTAAAAGGCACTGTTGTAAGCAATAGCAAGTTGCATCCGTCTGTTCCCGGTATTCCAACCAATCTGGTTGCGTCTGTTGACCCTGAGTTTTTGCAGGCGCTGAATGATATCAAGCAGGGGAGAGCGGCCTTTGGCAAAAACAACAAGTTTGCTATTGCAGAAGACACCGTTATCACTTCTGTGACGAGTGATGTCTTCGTCGCAGCCTATGACTCGTCCAAGGCTAAAATCCTTGCGATGATGAATGAAAAAAGCCTTAATGGTAGCATTAAGGATAAGTGCAAGCACCGTGTCCTCTATTTGCTTGTTATGGCATATGCGATGGATGATACCGAGTTCAACACGGCCTATACTTCTTGGAAAGCGATGACTCCGGGTACTGGCAATGATGACCAAATGAAGGAACTTGTTGCCACGATGTATGACAATCTCTATTATGGTAAGAGCACATACAGCGGGCTGACTACGGCAGCAAATAATGCTGTTGGTACGCTTAACAAGGTTAAGGCAAAGGATACCAAATATACTGCCGCTACGTTCGAAGGAAAGTTTCAGTTCTTCCCTGTATCTGGCAGCAGCATGAAAACAGGTCCGATTGTCGCAAAACGGGCGGCGGTTGCAAGCAACGATTTCAACGGTATGTACCGCGTTGTTGAGGAAAGTGAGCTGACTTCCGAAGAGCGCAGCCACATCTTCCACATTGATGACCGCTTCATTGTTACGGACCAGCATCGAGATGTTTGCGCAACCATCAAGAACAGTCTTGGCGGTGCGCATCCGTTCAGCAATTATTTGCTGCGTGGCGCTCCGGGCGGTGGCAAGTCCACTTTCGTCCAGATTGTCGCAGCAGGTTTGGGTCTTCCTTATTACAGTGATGTTCTCCGTGATGACATCACGGCAGACTTTTTCAGTGGGTATTATGCCCCTGACTGTGATAAGGTTGGCAAGCACATTGGAATTGACGAGTTCCTTGCTCAGATGCCGTCTGCAGAAGATATGGCGTTTGACCCGCTTTCTGCTTATATGCAGATTACCGGAAAGGAAAATGAATCTGCTACGGCAAACGACTGTATGCTTGCTTTGATGCAGCGTGTGCAGGAGGTTTGTTCCAAGGCAGAAGGTGAAAGCAAGCAGACGCTGACTTTCGTTGAAGGGCTGGTTCCGAAACTGGTTCGTCCTTGCCTCGTCTTTTATGATGAGGTTACGGTTCCTAAGAATCCCGGCGTTATTGCTGCCTTGAATACACTGATGGATAATCAGCGTAAATTCACGTTGACCTCCGGTCGCGTCATTGAACGTCATCCCAAAACGGTTATGATGTTTGCAGGCAACTTCGATGATGTCGAAGGTTGCCGTGAGCCGAACCGCGCTTGGCAGGACCGTAATAATGAAATCATTGATGTTGACCCGCCTACGGCAGAACAGATGAAGGCAATGCTGATTGCTTCCACTGGGTATGACCCGAATGTGAATGGCAACATCAATATCGATGCATTCATTTCCATCTGGCCTCAGTTGCAGGAAATCTCTGCTGAATATTATGGCGTTTGTGGTCCGCGTGCTCTGAGCGACTGGCTGGCAAAGTCTATGGCTCTCGGCGACCCTCGTCGTGCAGCAGAAACTACCATCTTGACGAAGAGTTCTTCCGATAAGATGTGTCAGGCAGAAATGCGAGAAAAGATTGACCTTGTGTTTGCATAATACAAGGTTTAAACAGTAAAACAGGAAGGAGTAAAGGCGAATCTGCAGCAGTCGTTTGACTATGCAGATTCGCCTGTGTTTGAATATGGCAAAGAAAAAAATAAGCAAGAACAATTGGTCCCGCCAGAGTATCAGCGATAGAATCGATGAACTCGTTGATGAAATGAAAGGCGATTGGAAGAAACTCTTTATGAGCGAAACCTACGGCCTGTATGTTCGTCATTATATCGATACAATGCTTGCGGGCGTATATAAGAGTTTGCAGATGCAGGGCGCACAGATTTCACAGGGACTTCTCGATGATGAGAAGAAAAAATTTGTGTTTGAACGTGTGTATGACCCCAATTCTACTACCTGTCCCACGGCTTGTACCATGTCTGATGGCAAAGGTTTCAAAATTGTCGTAAATGGTGCAGGCGAGCTTGTCAATCATGTCAGTACCGTTGAAGAGAAGAGTGCAGTTATTCTCGGTCTGGTTGTTCATGAAGTCGGACATCGACTTTTCACCGATTATAGAGTAGACCGCGCTCGTCAGATTCAGCTTTCGGCAGGTATGTTATATCCGAAACCTGACGATATGCTGAATACTCCGGAAGGTATCATCTTGCAGCATGATTTGCTGAATGAAGAATTCCGAGCAACTTTTGCACTGATGATGAATGAGCTTATTAACGATACGGAAGACGGGTATATCGAAAACGAAATCAAGCATTTGTATCCCGGTACAGCAACGAATTACCTCAATGCTGTAAACGATGTTGCTTTTGAGACTTCTCCTACAATGACTGATATGGCAAATGAAAAGGAGCCGTCTAAGGTCAATATGCTGCTTGCGCAGTGGCTTTTGTACGGAAAGTACGCCGATGTAAAGATTGGCGAGAAGAAAATTGAGGATTTTGACCCAGACATGGTAGAAGTATTCTACAATGGACTGGATTTGATTGATGAAACTGTCAATACTCGAAATCCAATGGAACGAACTCGCTTGAACAACGAACTCGGTATCTTGATTTCTCCTATTCTTATCGCTGAATTGGAGGAATATGACAAAAAACATCCTAAGCAGCCAAATCAGAAGAATCAGCCGCAGCAGAATGGTGGCTCTCAAAATGCGAACCAAAATATGCGGCAGCAGATATCCCAGACGGCACAAAACTCCAATGGTGGCGTGTCTACACAGAGCGCTCTTAATCAGAACGCAAACAACTCTTCGTCGTCTGTTACAAATCCCAACCGTCCCGGAAATACGAATCTTCAGCAGACGGTTTCCGGTGGAAATGGTAACAATCCAACTGGAAGTAGCAATGGCAGCGGTAATGGTCAAGGCAATGGAGGCAATCAGAACACTCCTGCTCCCAATAGTTCCACTGGTCGAGGTGGACGAGGTGCTAGTGGTAGCGTAAACCATGATGCACTTACTCGTGAACTTGACAGTATGCTGAGAAGCAATGCTTTGTCACAGGTACAAGCTGACATGGAACGAGAACGCACCAAGTCTATGCAGGATGAAGCAGAACAGATGGAAATGTCGGAAAGTGGTACGAAAGCCACTATCACACGTGCCGCAGAAGTACCCGAATCAAACAAGAAAATGTATGATGGGTTGTCTGGCAAGGTTACGTCTGTAAGTCATCATCTTGCTCAGATTTTGCTGAAAAAGATGAAGCAATATGAAAACGATGATGCACTGGCGTGGCAGTATAGCGGAAACAAATTTGTTTCGAAGCAGTATTGCCGTGACAATCTCAAAGGATTCCAGCGTAATCTGCTTCCTCGTGAAGTTCCAAACTTGTTTGTATATGTCCTTTGTGATGAATCTGGCTCCGTAAGCGGTAAGCTCAGTGATGCAGAGGTCATGACAAGCGTTGTCTTTGAGGACTTCTGTCGAACTGTTGGTGTTCCTCTGTGTATTCAGGGATACACTTCCGGTTCGAGTGACCTTGATATTTTCTCGTATGTGGAAGAAAAGAAAATCGACGCAAACGACAAATATCGTGTTACCGGAATGAGTGCTCGTGGTGGTACTCCTACTGTGGCAGCAATCGAATACGCTTTGAACCGTATCCACAAACGTGGAGGAACCGAAAAGAAGCTCCTTCTCGTTATTACGGATGGCGGTGCTGGCGATGACGATTGGTGCGGCACAAAAACGAGAAAATTGCTTGAAAGAGCAAAGAAAGAAAAGGTCATTACTATTGCCTGCGGAATTGGTCCTGACCGTTCTCAGGTTGTCGCAGAATTTGGTGAAGACCATTATGTTGACATCGATGACCTTGATGCAATGCCTATGCGCCTTTTGGACATCATCAAAAGAAACATGGATGGCATTAAGTAAGCAAACACTCCAATCGATTAGAAGGGTAGGTGATAGTAGTGTATATGCTTACGCCCAAAAACAGCAATAATAGTAAACCTCTTATGCTGAATGTCTTTCAGGTGTGCGAAAGTACATTTGACAAGAATGGTAAAAGGCTGAAAAGAAACGATGTTTTGGCTATGCGTAATACATGTACTGTATATCGCATGGCAAAAACAAAAGGTTTTTTTAAGGTCCCGGATGTAAGCAAAGCATCCGAAATGAATGACGAACGCACTTGCTCTTTTATTATCAAGAGTATGCAGCCTTATGAGCTAAAGCGCATCTGATTTCATAGTCTATAAAGCCCCTGCTTCACGAATAGTGAGGCGGGGGCTTTACTGTTAAAAAAGCAAAGTTGGTATACTAATAGAGTACAAAAGAAAACAAAATACTATTAAGAAAACCGCTGCAAAAGGATAGCAATAGTAGATATGCGAAATATATCTTACTTTGCCGTCCTTCTTTTGTATGACCGTTAGATTTACCGAAAGGCAAAGACAAGAAAGAAAGAAAGGAATTTGACAATGAACGAAACTATTGTAGACCTGCGTGAAAATTTGAAGGTTTTGGATGATGCATCCAAGAATGCTTTTGTTGGTCGTGGTTTTACGGAAGGTTATGACCCCAGCGTATTCTGTGAGGTTATGCAGAACAATAAAACCGAACAGCGGATTATTTATGTGCCTTGTGCCAATCGTATCCGTTGGTTCCGAACCGATTATCCGGAGGGTATGGTTATCCCCGATGCGCCTACTTTTGTTGGCCGCAGAGTCGTTGTCACGGCAAAAGTTTATCTTACCCGTGCAGACTTCGTTGAGGGTCGAGTGGCAGCGATGAATAGCTGCACACGAGATATCACCAATGAAGATACGTACATCGTCGATGCAACGGTTACTCGTGCTCAGTCTCGTGCTTTGCGCGACCTTGGGTATGACCTGCCGCGTGATGCCCACGAGATTCCCGGCTGGACCCCTGTTAAAATCGTCGATGATGACAACGCAACAATGCCCGAAGATGCAATGGAATCTAAGGCAAGCATCCATGTTCCGATTATCGGCATTCCTCACGGCGAAAAGGAAGTTCAGCCTCCTGTTATGGTAGAGGATGAACCTCCTGTTGCAACCATCGAAACCACACAGGTGAAGGAAGTGATTCCGGACAAGCAGCCGACTGAAACGGAAGAGCCCAAGAATTCTCCGACTCCGGAACAGGAAGTGAAACATCGTCGTGGTCGCAAACCGAAAGTGATTGCTCCTGTCGAAGAAGCTCCTGTTGAAAACAAGCCTACTGAGCAGGAACAGCCCACGAGCATTGTTGAAACAAAAGAGCAGCCCGTGGTTAAGGAAAATGCGGCTCCGACTGAACCGCAGAAAAATGATGAAGTGGCTCCTGCATCGTTCGAAGACCTTTACAAAAAGGGAATCGAAATCTTCGGTTCTGTTGATGCCGCTGCTAATTACAGCAGTAAGCAGCTTCAGCTTAAAACCGTTGGCGAGCAGAGTGATACTCGTTTGAGCTACTTCGCAAAGAAGGCTCTGAGTGGTGCAGCAATGATGGACAAGAATCTTGGCCCTGCATGTGCTGTTGTCATGAAGAGTAAGAATCTCAGTATCTAACCCTAAAAATGGTAACTGCCTCCATACAAACGTGTGTGGAGGCAGTTGCTAAATAAGGAGGTACAGTTAGTGTACGATGTAAGTAATTTTACCATAGACCAAGTGCTCGCACTGGTCCAGCCACACATTAAAAGTGAGGCAAAGTCTTCTGGTGAAATGGCAGTTTACTGTCCGATTCGCCAAGACAAAACATTCGATATAAATATCGAGAAAGGATGTTTCAAGTGCTTTAAAGGCTGTGCCGGATGCCCTGTTGAGGGACGTGGATATGCTGTTCAGCTTTATATGCTGTATAATCCGAGTCTTTCCTATTTGGATGCTTGTGAAGCTATTGAAAAATCAAGGATTGGAAACACGGCTTCCAATTATACGGTAAAGGCTAAGGCTTTTAAGAAGGTAGAAGAAGCCCCGTTAGCATCTATCCAAGAACGGGATAAAACTTATAGAGAATTTCTTAATAGTATTTCCCTTATTCAAAAGCATAAAAAGAATCTGATTGGGCGAGGATTATCCGAGGATGAAATCGGAAGATTGATGTTTCGTTCAATTCCTGCTTGCGGTGTGCGGTCTATTGCCAAAGCACTTGTTACAAAAGGCTGTACATTGGATGGAGTGCCACTGTTTGCAAAAGATTCTGGTGGCTACCGAGTTTGTTTGCCTAAAAGTTCTGGCTTTTTTATTCCTTACTTTGATAAAGAAGGTCTTATCCAGCAAATTCAGATTCGTTATGACGTAAAAATCGATGAAACGATGTCTGAAAACGAAGTATCAGAGCTTAAACAGCAGCGATATCGTTGGGCAACATCTGCCGGATATCCTAACGGTTCTTCCGCTAAAAACACGGCACTGTTTTGGAGCAGAACTTTAAAGGACGAAAAGACTATCTTTATTACAGAAGGTGGTTTGAAAGCGTCCGTTGCAAGCTTCCTTTCCGGTGATTTGTTTGTAGCAATTCCGGGAGTGAGTTGCATCACGACATTTAAAGATTTGCTTCAAATTTGCAAAAAAAATGGGATTCGTCTTGTCGAAGCCTTCGATATGGATGGCAAACTTCTTCCAAAAGAAGTTGAAAAAGGACAAGAAGGAAATCACATTACGGTTGAATCTTCTTCTGGTGAAACTCGAATCATAAAGCAGAGTGTCAAAGATGCTATTGCTAAAATGTACAACAGTGCCAAAGAAGAAGGTGTCGAGATGATTCCGTGGACTTGGGACCCTGAGTACAAAGGAATTGACGACTATCTGTATGCGCAATCCAAAATCGGCGGTGTCACGCACTGGGTAGACGATGTAAAGCCTGTAAAGCCTGCTCATGTTATGGTTCCTATTATGACTCCGAAGAAGGTGGAAAAAGATGATGATATTCAGATTCCGCTTCCGCCTGTGCCGAAAAAAGAAGAATCGGTGTTCAAGATTATCAATATCCCATACGGAGGGTAAGAAAATGCGCAGAGATTACTCAGATGTGACAGATTTTAATCAGTTACAAAAGGAAATCGAAAAGTGCTTCAAAAAATGGGACACTATATATCTGAAAGGGAGCAATGGAACATCTTTCGTTTCAGATGGCGTTGTCCTCAATATGCTGAGGTCAGATATTATCTGGCTTCGAAAGAAAAGAAGCAAAGCTAACAAAAATATTCCCATCGCGGGGCAAATGACTTTGTTTGGAGATGTTATACAAGAGGAACGAGAAATTCCTCCTTTGATGTCACGCAATTATATGAATCCAAACACAGTCAAAAAGAAGGAGTATTTGCTTCTTCACGCTTTTGATTAAAACGCAATGGTGAAAAAAATAAAAAATTAAGGAGAACAGACAAAATGGTTAATAATTCTAATATCGTTAATGCAATGGTTAAGTATCACTTTTCCGATGGTATTCACACTTTGCCCTGCAAAGTAAACAAACAGACGCATGAAGTCTTTGACATCAGTGGAAAAACGCAGCTCGTGAAGGAATTAGTCGAGGATGATGATTTTTCCTTTGATAGTGACGAAGAAGCCACTCTCTTTGAGGTATACGAAGACCTAGATTATGCAGAAGTTGAGGTTGATGGAAAACTCTATCCGTTCCAGATTCTTGAAATGATTGATGAAGCACTCCAAGATGGTGGAATGAATCCTATTGAAGAGTACAGTGCCGTCGAAAAAAGCGGCGATTACTGGGAAGCAGTGGATGGAATGTCGCTGACTCAGTGCATCCGTTCTTGGCGTTGGTGGGAACTAAAAAATTCCATCGAACACAACCGTACAGCAATTGCTGATTTTATCGGAGCCAATCCCGGAAGTGCTACCTATGTTAAGGTCTTGAATGGGAATACAAACCAGACCGAGATTTGCGATATGCTAGACAAAGCTGAGGCTCAGATGCCGGAAGACAAATTTATGCAGTTCTTTAACAAGTACGATAACCCGAATATTTGGGATATTAACTAAAACTGCGATTCCAAGTTGTTTCAGCCAAAAATCAAGGAGAGTAAAAATGGAAAGAAGCATGAACGAATGGGTAGATGCAATACTCCGCCTTAAATATGATGATACAATGTATCATCTTCCTTGCAAAGCAAACATTAAAACCCGTGAAGTTAAGGATATTGAAGGCCGCGATGCCATCAAGGAAAACAAATATAGCTTTTGGTCCGCAGAAGTAGAAATTAAGGGGAAGCGATATACGTTTCGACCGCTCGACGAAATTGATGAATGGTTCCAATCTCTGGATGACTACCGGGTAAATCTGGTAGAGGAACTCCTTGAAATCAAAAAAAACGGAAATTACTGGGAAGCATCGTTCGATGGAGAACACTATCGTAACCTTGACCAGTGCATTCGCTTCTATCGCTGGATGGACTTGAAGGATTGCATCTATGAAAAAGGACGCGAGGCGATTGCAGACTTTATTGGCGCTAAGCCGGGAAGTGACCTTTACGCAAAGATTATGAATCAGAATGTCGATGAGAATGAATTCGACAAGCAGATGGACGATGCAGAGGGCAAAATGTTGGAAGAAAAATTCATGCAGTTCTTCGACAAATACTATGACCATGATATGTTATATTGATGTGCCATTGCCGACTTTATTTGGCTACTGAAACAAAGCTTACGGGCTTTTAGAAGGGTTGAGTAAAGAGTATTCTTGTGATATAATATATAAAAAGAATACTCTCCTGAACTGTTTAAATATGAAAGAAAGGAGAGTCCTTATGAGCGAGGTTTTTACAATGGGTAGATTTAGTATTACCAAAAACGGACAAAAGAAATATTACGCTTACCCGAACATTTTCTACGTTGATGATACAGTCGGAAAACAAATATACGAAGAAATTTCTTCTGCAAAACCATCAACGGCAGAAAAAAAGCTCAATAAAAAGCGCATTGAAGAAAACGATGCTTACTTAAGGGCGTTGGTAAAAAAGGGCGTTAAGATTTAATGCGTTATTTTCTCAGCCACAATACTACAGCGAACAC
>ERZ1034925.998-NODE-998-length-10644-cov-7.821324_pt1 | contig 10644 bp, 9 predicted proteins | sample MGYA00520687_ERZ1034925 | MGnify/ENA primary metagenome ERZ1034925 (study PRJEB33766, sample SAMN09781758) | gut metagenome | biome: gut microbiome | host: Homo sapiens | place: Madagascar | study: EMG produced TPA metagenomics assembly of the PRJNA485056 data set... | reverse complement strand
TTATTATACAATATTTCATTTATAAATTAAAATTTTATCGGATAGTCGTCAGGAATTTTCCAGCCGTTGTTTTTTATAAGATACAAACAATGAGCGCCATAAGGATATGGATTTTTACAGCCTTCTATAAGCTCCGACCTACTAAGATTGTTATAAAAATGCAAATCAAATGAGCAACCTCGTTCTGGCCACAAATATAAGGAAAAATAATCCCGTCCTGAAACCATAGATACCAAATCTCTGTAAGCTCCTGACACAAATTTTTGTTTATTAAACTTTGGATTTACATATATAACAACCCAAATATATTGGCTTACAATAGCTTCAATCCTTAATCCAGTACCATCTTTAAAAAAGACCATATAACCACCGGTACTTCCAGAATTATTCGGGGTTTTAACAGAATCAACATTTGGAATATAATCTGCCATATAGGTTTTCCACCAATACTCTAAAAACTCAGAATTTCTTGCCTTATCAACATCTCCCCATTCCCAAGTTGTACAAGCACCATTTTTTTCTTCTGATAACTCAACGGCTTGATTTAAAACAGAGTAAAGTTTGGCAAGACGAGTTTCAACAACTTTTTTCTTGTAATTTGAAACAACATTAGGAATTGTTAAAGCTGCAACAACACCGATAATGCCGAGGGTGATGAGAACCTCAGCCAAAGTGAAAGCTGATTTCTTTAGTGACTTGTGAGTAGTGAGTTGTGAATAGACCGTTTCTTTTAAGAGTGGGACGTCATTTTGTGGAACCACCTCTCCAAGGGAAGAGGTCGCAGTTCTTTGCGAACAATAGTGAGTATTAGAAATGCGGGAGAGGGGTATACGAAATATTTGTAATAGCTTTTGCCAACCCCTCTCTTGAGGTTGTAAAATTCGCTCTAGCTCATTAACAACCTCTTTCTCTCCCTCGGAGAGAATATGCAACATGTTTTCTGACACAAAAACTGTTTCATTGTTGGGCTGGTAAGCCCAACCTACAATAGACTCATGTTCTTCGCAATTATTAACGAAATTTATTTCTGATACGACCTTAGTGCCATAGTGCCTTAGTAACTTAGTATCTTCTTTTGATAAGGACTTCGCCTCTATGCCTCTTGGCATCTTCGCATCTAAATCAGCCACAGGAAATAAAACCTTACACCAATGTCTGAGGTAGGAACGAATATCGTTACAGTGGGCTACGTGCGTAGCACTGCCCCCCCCCCGAGAGCTCTTCTAAAATTAATTTTTCCCATTAATACCTCCATGTTTCTTTATATATAATATATTTTAACGTATTCTTTGGAAATTGTCTAGGTTGAACTACACTTCTTCCAACTCACGTCTAATATCGTCAACAGTTACGTGTACCACAGGCGAGTTTTCGTCTTTTCTCAAAACGACATCTTTTATTCCGGATTGAACAATAAATCTTTTACACAAAATGCAAATAAAATTATGCCCCCAAATATACATCGTAGAACCCTTGCAACGGTCTTGTCCGGCTTGAATTATAGCGTTTTGCTCTGCGTGAATTGATCTGCAAGTTTCATACTTTGTTCCCGAAGGAATATTATTTTTAATCCTATAACATTCGCCACGCTCATAACACGACTCAACCTTAGATGGCGTTCCGTTATATCCTGTTGCCTTAATCTTTTTATCTTCACCAACAATTACGGCACCTACCTGTGCTCTTATACAGTTTGAACGGCTCGCGCATGTTTTTGCCAAATCCAAAAAATATTCTTCCCACGACTTGATTTCCATAATACTTTCCTCCAGTTTTATTCTAATATAAAATTCTACACCTTGCAAATAGTTATTTATTATAATATCATATGGCTATGTTCAGTTTGTTTAAAAAAAGTTCGCTGAAAACAATCAACAAACCTGCGCTAGACGCGGAGATTGAAGATTTTCAAGCAAATGGAACAGGTGATGATAATGATGTTATAGTTTCACTTACTTCTTTCCCAGAAAGAATGTATGAGCTTCACTATACCCTGTATTCCTTGCTAACTCAGTCTGTTAAGCCAAAACAGGTTATTTTGTGGCTTGCAAAAGAAGAGTTTCCAAACCTTGAACAAGACATTCCGTCAAAAGTGCTAAACTTCAAAAAAAACGGGCTAACTATTAAATGGACTGAAAATATTTATTCATATAAAAAACTAATTCCAACTCTACAAGAATACCAAAACAATATTATTGTCACATCTGACGACGACATTTTTTATGACAAAGACTGGCTAAAAGGCTTGCTTGACGAGTCAGAAAAATATTCGCATTGTATAATTTGTCACCGTGGACACATCGTAAAGCTTACAAAAGAAGGGCTTGCGCCGTACAAAAAATGGAAAAAGAAAGCGCAATGCAAAGCTCCATCATTTTTCAACCTATCCACTGGCGCAGGTGGAGTTTTATATCCTCCAAATTCGCTTTACAAAGATGTTTTGGACAAAAATTTATTTACAAAATTAGCACCAAAAGCTGATGACATCTACTTTTGGGCAATGGCAATACTTCAAAACACTCCAACAATGATTGTTAAAGAAGGTACAAAAGAATTGACCTACGTAAACCCTGAGCGTGAGCGTGGTTTGACAGACGAAACAACCCTGTTTTCAACCAACAAACAAGGGGGTAATGACCGTCAGCTTTCAAACATTCTAAATCATTACCCACAAATCCTTGATATTTTAAAAGCTAACAAATAGTTTTATAATTACTGTCTATAATTTCGAATTCCAGTCGTAATCATTGCAATACCGTACTTATCGCATAAGTCAATTATGCTTTGATCCTTAACAGATCCTCCCGGTTGAATAATTAAACTAATTCTGCCTTGAATTGCTGAATAAATACAATCTTCTGCATAAATAATCGCGTCAGACGCCAACACAGCCTCTTTTGAGTTGTCGCAAGCATAATTCAAAGCCTGTTCTATCGCAACGATTGAGTTGGTTTGTCCTTGAGAAATTGCAGAAGTTTTAAAATCTCTTACAATTACAGCAGAGTTTGTTTTTGAATATTTTACGACTTTCCAAGCAAAAATCGCATCTTCAATCTGCTCTTTTGTAGGTTTTTCTTTTGTAACAACTTTAAACGTATCTTTTGCCAACTCACTTGAATTGCTGTCCTGAACAAGTGCACCAAATGGTGACATAATAACTTCTTCCCTAATCAAATTTCGGTATTCTTTCAAAGTCGTTTTAAGTTTTACAAGTTTAATATCTGCATTATCTTTAAACACTTCCAACGCCTCTTTATCATAATCAGGTGCTACAATAACCTCTACTGACATAGAATTCAAGTGTTTTGCAATTTCTGCATCAACAGTCTTTGAAAAACCAACCGTGCCATAATAAGAACTTATCGGATCGCAATCAAAAGCCTTTGTATAAGCTTCGTACAAAGAACGTTCCAAAGCCACCCCACAAGGTTTTGTATGCCTAATAATAGAAACTGCATTCACATCATAAAACTCACTTACAATATTAGTTGCTTCAGTAATGTTCAAAATATCGTTAAAAGACAATTCCTTGTCATCAATCACCTCATAATCAACCATTCTGTCAGTTTTATAAATAGATCCCTTTTGGTGCGGATTTTCACCGTATTTCAAATCTTTTAATTTTTCAAAATTAAACATTTTAAACGGTTTATCGCCAGTTTGTTCAAGCATTTTTTGAGAAATTAATCTGTCATAATTTGATGTAAAATTGAAAGCTTTTGCAGCAAGTTTTAAGCGACCGAATTCATTGGCATTCATTGCTAAATAATAATCAATTTTGTCCATGATTACTGTAACATTTTTGTAGTTCTTTGCACCTGCTCTTAACAGTGTAACCCCTGCAATATCAATTTTACCAAGCAAATCTTCTACATCTGTCGAATCAAGTTCCAACCTATCAAACGGACAAAGATTAACAACCACCATATCAAAAGGTTTTATCGTCATCTTTTCCATTTCAGAGAGCTCTTTTGTATCAGAACTGTTTGCCAAAACACCCGACAAAACAGATGAATTCAAGGCATCAAAATTTTCACCCAACAAACTCCCCATAGGAGCAAATTCAGCCAAATTTTGAGCTGAAATATCTGCTTTCTTCAATAATTCATAAGTGTCACCACTTGCAACAATTTCATATTCAAATTTTTCAGTCAGATTTCTTGCAAAATCTATTAATCCAACTTTATCATATACACTGATAAATGCACGTCTTTTCATTCTTTAACCCTGTCTGCTCCTAATTGGAAGCCTTATATTTCTTTTTGTTTCTAAATTATAACACACAAATAAAAAACTCGTAGTATCTTAGCATTTCGTAACTATTTATAGATTTTCTTGAAAATATTTCTTTGCTATATTATAATTGTTCCGTAAAAAAGAGGATTATTGATGGTAAGTAACAGAATTACAGAAGGCGTTGGAAAAAAAATAGTAGAAGCCTTGAAACAACAATCAGATATAGAAATTCAAAAAGTAGTGGAAAGTCCTGCACCGGAGATGGAAGTAGAGAATAATTCCGAAATAGAATTTACAACAAATGAAGACGAAAACGTTCCTCAATTTGTTGATACAGAAGTTGAAAATAGCGGCTCTCATAGCGAAACAACAGAAACTTTTAATAACAATTTTTCAACTCCAAATGCAATGTTTACACAACCTTCACCGGCTCCTGCGATGGGGAAAAATGAATTTGCAAGTGATTTAGACGGATTTGAAATTCCAACAAATATTGCGGTTTTGAAACAACTTATCAACCAATTACCTGCCGGGGTTTCTCGCCAAACTGGTGCTCAAATTATTAAACAAACAATGGAAGCACTTGGAATTTCAATGAAAAGCGTGTTGCAAGAAGCTCAACAGGTTCAAGAAAGTTTGAATAATTCATCAAAAGAATGCCAAGCATCGATTTTGGAATACAAAAAACAAATTAATGCTTTGGAACAACAATCACAGAAATTCCAAAGACAATATGCAGCATTGAATGATATTATTAGTTTGTTTGTTCAAACAAGTTTATAGTTTATATCTAATCATTCTAAAAGCTTAGAAAATTACCCCAAGCGATTTGCAAGGGGTAAATTTTTTTGCTATTCAGAATCTATTGTTATATTCATGATGTTGGGCAAGTATGCCCAACCTACAGGCTAAAAATCAATAATTCATCTTCCAGCCGTCCATGATGATTTTTTCAGCACAAGTAACACCTGTTTTTTCTGAGCTTGTATTGCAGCCCGCTTCCACGGTCTCAATTCTTTCTTTTTCAGTTTTTTCAAGATTTAGTACTTCCAATGCAGCTTTACTATAATATGGAACAACTGCTCCTTTTAAACTAACCTTAAAAGCAAAAATATCACGCCCCCACTGATTTGGGCTTTTCAAACCATTTGTGTCTATAAAAATAAAATCACCAGCATAATATATCCCACCCAAAATAACAATCATTCCATCTGGTGTCGTACCACCAACTCCTACTATTAAATCGGAATAATTCATAGTTTCATTGCCTGATAAATATTTTATTGAATAAGAATAAATATTATTATTCTCTGTTAATTCTTGCACATTAGACAATTTGAAGGTTTTTACAAATTGTTTAATAAAATCATCTTCAAGAGATAAACCAACCTCAACATTTCCCTCATTATCAGAAAAATTCGTACAAGTTACATCTGAACAACCTTGCTCAACAATCATTTGTTTCACACCATTATTCAAAACACTATATGCCTTTTTCAATTGATTAACATAAACAGTTTTTTGATAATTCTGAATAAGCGTCGGCAAGGTAATTGCAGCAACAACACCGATAATACCAAGAGTGATTAGGACTTCCGCCAAGGTAAAAGCGACTTTCTTATGTGGGTCGGTATTGCTATGCCGACACGAAACTGATTTAGATGCCAAGATGCCAAGAGGCGTAGATGCGTGGTTTGTTTTGGTTGAATTATTCATGTTATCTCCTTTAATTTTGATTTGATTATTAATAGACTGGATTCCTTGCTTGCATCGTAGGCGAGTAACGAGCCGTACGAGGCAGGATACCCTTTGTGGTACGCTGTCGCTCGGAATGACGACTGATAGCGGTTGTTGTTGAATAGTAGAATTAACCTCTCCGAGGGAAGAGGTCGCAGTTCTTTGCGAACTTTTGTGAGCATTAGAAATGCGGGAGAGGGGTGTAAAAAATATTTGTAATAGTTTTTGCTTACCCCTCTCTTGAGGTTGTAACATTCGCTCTAGCTCATTAACAACCTCTTTGCTTGGTTGTTCGCGTTTAACGGGGCTACGGAATGCTCCGCCGGCTACACGCCACCGTGTGCTTCCTGCGCCCTCAGCGAACAATCCGCTCTCTCCCTCGGAGAGAATATGCAACCAATTTTTTTGCATTAAAGTTTTATTGTTGGGTAAGTTTAACTCATGTTCATTGCTATTGTCAACCAAAGCAACTTTTTCTGTTTTGAACTTATCGTCTTTACGTCTTATCGTCCTAACGCCTTTTACAAACTTAGCTGCTAAATCAACTCCTCGTACTACATCACGTACCCCGTGACGCTTGCCCCCCCCCCGAGAAGCGTGCCGCTCCACCCGTCAATCAGGTGGCTTTCATTTTTTAAGAGCTCCAACGACTTCTCAAATTTCATCAAAAATCTCCTTTTCTTATTATATATGTATACATTCCCACTGTAAACTTATTTTCAACAATTGTCTATACTTTTGTTAATTGATTTTTTATTTTAAATTCAATTTAGTTATGCTATAATCAAATTATGGTGATGAGTAAGAAGTTTAAAATCATTGTGAGCTTAACTGCAGTTGTAGGAATTCTTGCAGCAACTCCGTTTGTTACGTATTTAAAAATTCTGCCTTGGGCTGTTTCTAACCCCAAAGTCATCAATTATGTCGAAAAAATGGCAAATAAATACCTCGACTTAGACATTCAAATACGCAGTCCCGAACTCAAAACTTCACTTTCGCCAATAATTGAATTCAAGGTTGACGAGCTTTCTGTTTCTAAAAAAACTGAAAACCTCCTCAGCGTAAACAATTTTGACACTATTATTTCATTCAAAGAGATTTTCGACAAAAACATAATTATCCAAAAACTCGGCGCAGATTACATTTTTGCTGATGTAAACAAGCTTATGACTCTTTCTCAGCCGAAAAAAGAAGAACAAAAAAAGGAATTTGACTGGGATTTTGACTTTTTTGATTCTCTTTTATATGTGAAAAAATCAAAAATTTTATACAAAATCGAACCATCAACCTACGTAACCCTAAAAGCTGACGATTTAAGAATTGACAACACGCAAAAAGTCATCAGATACGTGCATTTCAACCTAACATCAGACATTAAAAAAGATGGCAAAAACCTTCATTTCAATTTTGCTGACAGAAACGCCGTGTTTATCAAAAACAAAGCCATCTGGGTACAAAATTGCTACTTGATTTTCAACGATTCAAAAATATTTTTCAATGCTTGGGCAGACAAAAAGAAGAATTACAAACTTGAAGTATTCTCCAAAAACATAGACGTAGCAGACGTTTTAACCTTAATTAATTCCGGCATAGTAGAAAACAACTTGAACGAGCCTCTGAGCTACTTTAAAGACCTCAAAGGAAGTTTCAACTTCAACATAAAACTTTCAAATTCTGACATGCGTGGAGTTGTAAACTTAAACAAAATTTCATGTAAAATCATTCCCGTATCAAACATTCCGATACTTTTGCAAAAAGGAAAAATCGATTTAACAAAGACCAAAATCACACTATCCGATTTCAAGGGCTATTACAACAACAAGCAAGCCAACAAAATCGAAATGCAAGGCACAGTCGACGATTACCTCAAATCAATTGACACAAAACTTGTTGCTCGTGCGGTTGTAACGAATGATTTTATGCTTAACTACTTATCCCAAATGGTTGGTACAAAAATAGAACTTGTTGGCGGAAGCACGAAAACTCGATTGGATTTCAAGTCGAAAAACAACAAAATCGATCTTTTATGGCTGTTCGGCGTGAAAAAAGGACAAGATATCCTTGTAGACGGGGCTTCTTTGACTCCTGTAAACTATATTCGTGGTGTCAAGGGCGATTTGCATTTTGAAAACAATTTGTTGAATATAAAATCAATAGATTATTACATTGTACCTGAACATTTTACAAAAGAACAAGCACAAAAAATCAAACCGGTCGTAAAGCTTGCCGGAAATGTTGATTTTTCAAAACCGGAACCTTTTGTAAAAAATCTCGGCTTCGAAATTCCTCGTCCTCTACCAAGCGAATTTTTGAACGTTTTAATCGGAGATAAAATGTTTAAAAACGGCAAAATTGCCGGAAAAATGGAGATGATAAACGGAGCAAACTTCCCATATTTGAACGGGAATTTGTCAATGGACGAAGTTTTCATTCCTTCTCAACGTGTTTTTGTAAAACATGGCGAGATGACAACGTCTGATGGCATGCTGAACCTTGCGGCACAAGGTGGTTACAGGCGGTCTAAATTCGATTTTACAGGCAATCTTTTAAACCAAATAAAATTCCCGATTGTCGTAAAACACACAAATTTGACAATCGACAATGTTGATGTTGAAAAATTTATTGCATCTGCCAATAACCAGAGTTCACAAGAGATTACTAGCGAAAAATTTGACGTAAAACCGTCCGGCGAAGCGAAAGACAACGACGACAACACTCCGACTTTTGATATCGGAAATTTTATTGTTGAAGATTGCGTTTTGCACATAAAAGAGGGCAAATACAAAGACATCAACTTTAACGACGTGAAAGCGACACTATCACTTGACAAGAATAGTGTTTTAAACATGTATTCAAACCGTTTTGCAATAGCAGAAGGGCATTCATCAGCGAAAGTAAATTGTGATCTTAAAAAACACAAATATAATTTAAGACTCGGAATTTTGGACGTAAATTCAGACATTATTGCAACAACTCTTTTGACTTTGCCAAGAGAAATTTCCGGCAAAGCGAGCGGTCTGATTGAACTTAACACCGATGACAAAATGAAACTAAACGGTTCTGTAAAATTTATTGTAAAAGACGGAACTATTCAAAAAATCGGATTGGTTGAATATATTTTGAAATTCGCCGCACTATTCAGAAATCCGCTCGTAATGATTAGCCCATCAACGTTTTCAGACCTTGTAAACATTCCGGAAGGCAAATTCAACAACATCAAAGGTTCACTTGAAATCAGAGATAACGTTGTAGAGCGCATGATGATAAAATCAACCGCACCACAGCTAAGTTCTTTCATAATCGGCCGATATGACATTGAAAGAAGTGATGCATCTCTTAGAATTTACACAAAATTTAGCAATCACAACAAAGGATTTGCAGGATTTTTGAGAAACATTTCACTCAACAGTTTGGCAAACAGAATTCCATTAAGCAGCCGCAACGACAGCAACTACTATTCCGCAGAAATTTCACAACTTCCACCGATTGATGCTGATGAAAAAGACTGCCAAATCTTCTTGACCAAGGTTGATGGCGATGTTGAACATAACAATTTTATCTCATCATTGAAGAAGATTAAGTAGTGTTTTATATAAAAATTCTGCGATTTTCTTATGACTTTCGGCCGCAAAATGCAGTCCGTCAAGCGGTGAGACCTCGACTATTTCGTTCAAATCCACAAATTCACAATCTTATTTTTCTGCTAAATTTTTGTAAATTTGTGGAAGGTGAAAAGATTTTTGAACAGACTCTTCGTTAAATTGAAAACTAAAAACCCCTCTTTTAATTCCAGCTAAGTCTAGTTTTGACGGGCAAACAAGAATTATTTTAGAATTTGGAGACAAGCTTTTGACAATCTCAATAAGTTTTGAAATACCTTGCTCAAACTCTTTCAAACTCGGTCTAAAAAACAGCTGCAAATCATTTATCCCAATTGCCAAAACAACAATATCAAAATAATCTTTTTTTAAATATTCCGGAAGAATTTTGTAGCCTGTTTGTTCTACGCCTGCAGGATTATCGACAAACGCAGTTCGATTATTACAACCGCCTTCAACTATTGAAAAATCAGAACCGCAAAGAGAGCGCAAAACACCCGTCCAACGAGTATTTTTGTCATACCTTGTACACTTTTCCGGCACAAAGCCGTAAGTATTACTGTCACCAAAACATAAAACCTTTTTCACAAAAATATAATAGCATAAAATTAAAAAATAGTGGGGGACACCCCCCCCCACTATCTATGATATTGTATCAAAATGGACTGTTACTTTTGATTTTGGAGAAGTTGTTGTTGATCGAAACGTACCTTCTACCACGTTTCTTAAAATCGTATCAAACCCTTTTCGTTTACCTCTATTCAAAACAGAAAATATTCTAAGAATTTTACCCTTATCTGAAACTTTTATAGCACCAAATTCCCCACATTTTGGGTGAGAATACTTTTCAAGCCCACTTGTTACTTTTCCGCCTTTTGTATAAACGTAAGTTGCACCTGTCGGTTGAATATGTTTATAAACTTCTTCTCCCTTACGAGTTAAGCCGTTTAATTTTCTATATCCACAGCTAAGTAATCCTTCTGATGTTTTATAACTTGTAATCCAATTATTTATCACGATTTTACCTCCTAAAATTTTTACACTACACAATTATTTAATACTTGTACAAAAT
>ERZ1034925.997-NODE-997-length-10645-cov-5.047970_pt1 | contig 10645 bp, 7 predicted proteins | sample MGYA00520687_ERZ1034925 | MGnify/ENA primary metagenome ERZ1034925 (study PRJEB33766, sample SAMN09781758) | gut metagenome | biome: gut microbiome | host: Homo sapiens | place: Madagascar | study: EMG produced TPA metagenomics assembly of the PRJNA485056 data set... | reverse complement strand
ACCGGTTCATAACTTAATGTTTCGTGCGTCCGTCTCCCTTACGCTGTGCAAGGGTAGATATATTTATGGGGTGGGGAGTGTAGGTAATTTATAGTGGTATAATTCATCGTTGATAGCATCAAGGTTAAAGTTTTTAGTGTTAATATAGGTTGCAATGATAATATCACGCGTATCTTTTGCATAGAGATCCCGTTGTCCGTAGGTTTCTAAGATTCGCCTTGTATATTTGCGATCCATATTCGAGGCGATACACAGAATGAGTAAAATGTCACGGGAGGGATTCTTCTTAGTGCCGTTTAGAATATCATATATATAAGATTTGGAAATCAATCCCTTGCTATTGCGTACGATGTCGGACACGGAGATTTTGTGTTGTGCAATATACTCTGAAAAGATGGAGGTATTTCGCTCCGTGTGACCGTATTGCTCGATGTAGTGGTCTAATTGGGAAGGATCTAGTTTGTTTAGAACATTAAGTAATTCTGTTGTTGGTTTTTCTTGCATGGCAGACTCCTTTTTGTAGAATATTTTTAATAAAGATATCTGTTAGGTCCCGTTGTTTCACTATTTGCAATGAGGTTTGAAAAATATAAAATCTTTGCTATAATGAATTATAGTACATTTGAGAAGGGGTTACAAGGAAAGATACGATGACATTAGAAGAAAGATATGAGTTATCCTGTTATGAAGAATTAGTACAATTTGATGATGACAAACCGATCTGGTTTGTTCGGCACAATCAGACAGGAATGCTTTATATCAAGAAACAGATACAACTATATAATAAAAGAGTGTATCAACAGTTACAGGAAAGTAATATTTTAAATGTTCCTAAAATTGTGTTGTGCGTGGAAGAAGACGATCGGTTGATCGTGATAGAGGAGTATATTCATGGTATATCTCTGGAGAAAATGTTGGAACGGGATGGTGTATTTTCGGAGGTTCGCACGGCACAGATTCTGTATGCGTTATGTAATATTATCCGGGCATTGCACTCGAGTCAACCTCCAATCATTCATCGCGATATCAAACCATCTAATATTATGATCAGCAATGATGGCGTTGTGAAACTGATTGATTTTAATGCTGCTAAGGAATTTAACTATAGTCAAAAAGAAGATACTTGCTTGATGGGAACAAAGAAATTTGCAGCACCGGAACAGTATGGCTTTGACCAGTCGGATGAGCGGACGGATATCTATGCATTAGGCGTTACCATGTATTATCTGCTTACTGGAGAATTTCCGGAAAGTCAGATATATCATGGAAAACTATTGCCGGTTATTCAGAAATGTATCAATATGGATAAAGGAAAACGATATCAGACGGTAGATGAATTTGCAAAAGCATTGCGGCGCATTTTAGGAGGGAAAGATTCTAAAATGTGCGCGAATATGAATGAGGAAAATACGGCGGTGTCTGAACCGCAGGTAAACATATTTACGAGACGATTATATCCTTACAAGGAAAAGCTACCGGTTGGCTTCCGCTCCGGGGTGATGTGGAAAATGGTGGCGGCATTTTACGGATATTTGGGAAGTGTATGGATTGCAGTAACTATGACGGTAACAGATTCAAATGGAACCGTATTGACAGGATATCCGTTATGGTTGAACCGGTTTGCGATGTTGATAATTTTGATTGGCACAATTCTTTTTCTGGGAAATTATTGTAGAATACAAGATCAGTTACCATTTATGAATCGTGGCAGGATACTTCGTTGGATATTTGCTGTCATTTATTTGATTCTGTTTTATATTTTGATCATAGTGCTTCTTGTGTTTCTGGGAGTTTCGTGAATAGGAGTGTAGCTATGCGATAGCATTTTCCGCTATATAGCGGACGAAGGATCTTCACTTTTGGGATAGAATATATAAGAGTTTCTAATAAGGAACGAAACGGAATGAGGAAAAGTGGAGGTAGAGAGAATGGAACCAGAAACAAAAGAAAGCAAACAGACAGAAACGAAGATCTGTAAACATTGTCAGTCAGAGATTCCGAAGAAGGCAAAGATTTGTCCGAATTGTAGGAAGAAGCAGAGTGGAAAATTAAAGTGGATTGTGATAGCAATTCTGGTAATCGCAGTAATCGGAGCAGCATTTGGCGGTGATGATACGGAACAGGCAACCAAGACTGGGGAGGTTGCAAAGAAGACGCAAACAGATCAGAAAGATACAGGGGAATCGAGCGAAGAAGTGGATAATACATTTCACGTTGGGGATATAGTAGAAACACCAAATCTCAAGATTACATATATATCTGCTGAGGAATATCAATCAAAGAATCAATATATACAGCCAAAGGATGGGTATGTGTACTACCGGATGGAGTTTGAATTTGAGAACATTGGAGATACAGATCAGGCAGTTTCCAGTATGATATCCTGGGATTGTTATGCAGATGGTTATGCGATGGATGCGTCCTATGTGGGAGATGATGTGCTAGATGCTACGATGTCACCGGGAAAAAAGGCAGCAGGCGCGGTGTACTATGAGGTGCCGGCAGATGCGAAAGAGATTACATTAGAGTATGAAACGAATTTCTGGTCGCAAAATAAAGTGGTGTTTGTAGTAAAATAAAAAAATAAAACTTGCAGTGGCAAGTATGTAACCAGAGAAAGGTTGCTGCTTATGGATTAGGATTCGTAGGTGGCAGCTTTTTTGTTGGTTCGGAGCGAGTTTGGTGAATTTGAAGGAAATGTAGTATTAGTAGGAGTATGAAGCAACCAGGTGGTAATCAGAGAACAATAGTTTTCCTCATCGTCAAGGGCTTCTGCTGTGCAGTTGATGAGATTCGCAATCTTTTCTTTGTCAATCGTATTTGCATAATGACTTGTAACATATTTACAAAAACTATCAGCAAATGAATGAAGATCCTTTGGATGACGTTGACCGGAGCGGACACGATATAGATAAGAAGGATCAAAGTTTGTTGCAATAGCTAATTTTTTCATAGGTATATCAAGGAGCTTAATCAGCGTATCGTAATTGGAGGAAAATTGCTTGTAAATCGTATTTTTCTGATGATAAGAATTCTGTAAAGAGGAATATATCTCATCATAGGACATATCTGTCTGTTGGCTGGAACGCGCAATCGTGGCAAGACCGTGGGCTAATTTTGTAAGATTATCGGATGCCACATCCGGCTCACGTTCGCCGGTGCGGTAACGGCTGATAACCGCAGGAGAGAGTCCGGAAATATCTGAGAGTTCTTTTGCTGTACATTGTAATATCTCTATATAGGTATTCAGCTGTTCATTAAATTTCATACGATTCCTCCCTTGCATATTTAACGATGATAGCAACTTTAATTATAGCAAAAATGAATAAAAATGGAAATAAAAATTGTCATATTTGTCACATTTGACAAGTGCCAAAACTGGCAACTGTCTTTGAGTGAGACAGATTTTGTTGTAAAATACAAATAACTGTTGCTGAATTAGCGAGCAGTAGAATATATATGATTTAAGAATCATGGAAAAGGGGGTTGTGCGATGAGACAACGCAATGGAAAACGATTAAAGAGCTGCAAACAGATTGTTGCATATGTGATGATGTTTGCAATGCTGACAAGTCTTCTGCCGGCTACGGTGGTGAAGGCAGATGAACCGGAGAGTGAACCCACAGTACAGGAGCGGGAGACGGGGTTGTATTTTTCATATCGGGATGATGATACTTTAAATGGACTAGATGATCTGTGGAATATTGATCTTCCGGATATGATGAGTACATCATGGATATTTGCCCAGCAGGGGATCGATGGAATAACCTATAAGGCTATTGATCCGGAGAGCATTACTGTAACATATTGTGGAGAGATATTGGAAGATGATGATTTGCGTCAAGGAAAGTATGAAGAGAGCAAGTTTACAGCCTGTGAAGATGGACAGATGCGTATGGAGCTTTCTACTGACACAATGAAATATAATTCGGAGGAGTATCATTTTCAAGAAGGAACACCGGAAGCGTTAAGGATTGCTGAGTATGAATTTTATAAGTCCGGTACATATCGATTTACATACACTGAAGATGAAAAGGTATATTCCTGCTATGTTCTAATGACCCACCGGGCATGGGATTTTTATGAAACAGATGAGATTACGGATAATCCGTTAAGAGAATATTATTATCAGGATATCTCGAAGAATCCTACAATTTATGTGAAACGGGATGATCCGAATTTTGAACTTGGTAAGCTCACATACGAGAATGGTAATGTAGTTCTTGATGAGAATGGTGAACCGGTATTGGCGAATAAGGGCAATCCGTTTGAGGTCACCGCATTTGAATGGGATGAGAATGGTAACGAGAAATGGACAGGAGACTGTTCAAATTGTATTTCTTACAAGATATTGGATAATGGGAATGCGGAGATTACCTTGGAAAAGGATCCGTCAGAAGTGACAGACAGAGATATAACCGATTACACGATATGTGTATATTTCCATATAGCAGAAGTTGTGACGGATGTGGATGGCAAGCCGGTGAAAGATGATAACGGAAATGATATAGTAAATTATTGGTATGACAGCACGGAACTTTGGATTCACAACGGAGAAGATACGAGTGATTCTGTCTGGATCGGTTATGATAATGGTAACGGAAGTGCAGAGTGGCAGCTGCAGAATTCTGCGGATTCGGAACGACAGGTATTGCAACCGTGGTCGTGGTGCAAAGGTGATAAGAATGGAATATATGATGTATATTTAACGGAGAAACCGGCTTATCCGGATGATTTTGACTGGGACAATACAACGGAACAAGAACTCAATCAGTATGGCTGGAGAGAGGGTGCTGAACCTGTCGTAAGGATTAAGCATGATAATGGAACAGTAGATTTATATAAAGTTGGTGACACAAATTGTTCGATTGATGATTGTGGTGATAAGGATCCAAAGACATGGCATTTTACATATCCATATGAAGCATATGATGATGTTAATATATTCTGGAGTGCATATGATGCATTTGAGTTTGATCAAACGAACCAGTTCCAGATAATAGATGTGACAGAATCGGATGCACAGGGATCCGTTACAATTTCTCCAGAAGCAGGGGAAGGCAATTCATTTAGTGATCCATCCTATGGTACAAAGTATAATTATTCTGTTGATCAGATTGGTCAGGTGAAGGTTACGTTTACGCCGTATAAGAACTATGAGATTTACAAGATTCAGATTGGAAATACCTGGTATGTGAATGAAGACTACAAGGGCGAAGATAATGAAGAGCAAACGTTTAAGGTAGATGAGAATGGATCTTATACACATACTTTTACAGAGGAAGAATTAAAGGCAGATTTTGTGAATGAGGATGAACAAGTGCAATATGGTTTGTGTCTTGTTAATGCGTTGTTTTACCCGGTCACATTTAACAAAGGTTTTGAGTGGGGTGTGGATGAGCAGTCGCAAGATCTGGCTACACAGGGAATAAAAAGTGTATCCTATAAAGTGAATAATTTTGAGGAATGGACCACGCTTTCTAGTGAGCAGTTGAAGGATTTCTATTTTGTAGAATCGTTAGAGGCTGGGGACACGATTACGGTTAAGATGACCATGAATGATGGCTATACATTAAACCCTTCCCGCAGCTGGGTTGGTTATTGTAATGCAGATGGACAGAGAGTTGATTATCCGATAGCCGGTTCCAAGAATGTTATGCAGGATATTGTAAATGGCATGATGAACAGCGAAGGATATACCTTTACTTATGATCCGCAGGAACATTCTAAGGATGAGGATGGAAATCCTACGATCACGGGGGATGCAATTCTTTCATTATCGACAGGAGTAATGAAGACATATGCGAAGAGTTGTAATATCCGTATGTTTGTGCAGAGTGAAGCCGGTAGAGATGAAGATGGCAGGATTATTTATGCGGAAAAGAATAAGGCCGGCGAATATGTGGAGGACACACAGGGTAATCCGGATTTGGAATTTACATTTAATGACAATTATTATGGCGGTCAGGATGTTGAGACGCAGACAAATGATGGCAGCAATCCGATAAAAGTTCAATGGATCTCGACCATTCCGGGTGAGAACGAAGGTAAATTAGTAGAAGTTACACCGGGAAGTTATCTGGAATTCCCGGCTGGAGGATATATAACTGGCGACACACAGAATGTGATACGTATCTCTGACCGGTTGATTGACGAGGTATATATTGATAAGAATATGGACAATACTTTTGCAGAAGACGAGCTTGTAATACCGGGTGAGAATAATGTTTATGAGATTTCACTCGAAGCCGCAGAAAAGTATAATATTCTCATTCGTAAACATGCATCGGATGATGCGACACTGTTATGGACATATATGAAAGATGAGAATGATCTGGAACAGGATAACCTGGTAGAACATGGACGAGTATATGTCAAAGAGATTAAACGTGATGGTAAGACGATTCTTGGTGATATGCTTTTTGACGAGAACGGTAAGGTTGCCTTGGATAAAAAAGGCTGTCCACAATATAATTTATGGACTGCGGATATTAGAGGTAATTTTACGAAATCGGGTGGTGACATTACCGCAAGAAACGGTGATGAAGTAACCTTGTTATTGATCCCAACTTATGGATACCAGTTAAAGTCAACAAGTATTAACGGTCAGGAAGTTGCTCCACAGGAAGATGTAAGCACATTCAAAGTTACATTGAATGGAAACCTCCATTTCAGCAGTATATTTGAAAAAGCAGACAATGTAACCGCAGTGAACGCAAAAGAAGTATCCGCAGCAACCATTGCAGATGGCGAGAATGCAGCAGATAGCGGTAATTTAAGTCTGACTGTCGAGAATAATACAAAGTATGACACAGATGTTACATCAGCAGTGAAATTAGGTGCGGATGAAACGATACAGAAGATTGCTTCTCTGGATATGACATTGGATAACATTGTCAGCAAGGGCAGTGAGAATGAATATTGGACTAAGAATATTTCTTCTTTTAAAGATGAGATTACGGTTGGATTAACGCTTAAGGATGTTACCCTTGCACAGGGTGAAAGCTTGGCAGTTATAAGAGATCACGAAGGCAAGCTGACATCATTGGATGCGAAGTATGATGCGGCAGGCAAGACATTAACATTCCCAACCAATCAGTTCTCTACTTACACAATTGTGAAGATTGTGGAAAAGGAGAAAGAACCGGAACCAACACCGACACCGACACCGACGCCAATACCGGAACATAAGCATAATCTGGTGAAAACGGAGGAGAAGGCAGCAACTGCTACCACAGCAGGTAATAAAGCATACTGGACTTGTTCAGATTGTGGTAAGGTATATAGTGATGCAGAAGGTACGACAGAAACAACAGTGGCAGCAATGACAATTGCAGCAACCGGAGTTCCGGAAAAGGGTACCAGATTGCAGGATGCAAAGACGGGAGTATCTTATGTGGTAACAAGCAAGGATGGAAAGAATCCGACTGTGACCTACAGTGGCAATAAAAATAAAAAGGCAAAAACAATTACCGTTCCGTCTACGGTGACAATTGATGGTGTTACTTACAAAGTAACAGCAATTGCAGACAATGCATTTAAGAATAATAAGAAGGTTACAAAGGTTGTAATTCCAAGCAATATTATCACGATTGGAAAGAATGCATTTAGTGGATGCAGCAAGTTAAAGACGATTCAGATCAAGAGTACGAAATTAACAAGCAAGTCGATCAGTAAGAATGCATTTAAGGGAATTTCCAAGAAGGTAACGATCAAGGTTCCAAAGAAAAAATTAAAAGCATATAAGAAATTGTTCCGGAAGAAAGGTCTTAGCAAAAAGGTAAAAATGAAGAGCTGATCCTGAGCATAATGTGTGAATGGGATCCTCCTGCAGTTTGTGGCAGGGGGATCTCTTGTATTTATATCGGAAATCGCAGCCGGAGACAGTTGCTGTCGGTTGCCAGCAGAAAAGAAAACGATTATAATGTGAAGGAAGAGGATTCTTAGATGATGGAGTTGTGATAGCATGATTCAGATTAAAATGCCGGAAAATGCAAACAGAATAATTAAACGATTACAAAAAGAAGGTTATGAGGCTTACATTGTGGGCGGCTGTGTGAGAGACGCCATTTTGAACAAAGAGCCGGATGATTGGGATATTACCACTTCTGCCAGACCGGAGCAGGTAAAGGCGTTGTTCCGGAAGACCTTTGATACCGGGATTCAACATGGAACGATCACGGTAATGATGCCAAATGCAGAGAGTGGAAAGTTGGAAGGATATGAAGTTACCACCTATCGTGTGGATGGAAAATACGAGGATCACAGAAGACCGACATCGGTAACATTTACTGCCAGTTTGTTAGAGGATATGAAACGAAGGGATTTTACGATCAATGCCATGGCATATAATGAGGAAGAGGGCATTGTAGATCATTTTGACGGAATGGGAGATCTGGAACGGCATGTGATCCGTTGTGTGGGAAAAGCACAGGAACGTTTCGATGAAGATGCACTTCGTATTCTGCGGGCGGTGCGGTTTGCGGCACAATTGGATTTTGCGATCGAGGAGCAGACACGTCTGGCGATTGAACGACAGGCGGACTTGTTAAATGATATCAGTGCAGAACGTATTCAGGTGGAACTTACCAAGTTGTTATTGTCCAAACATCCGGAGAGGCTGCGGACGGCATATGAATTGGGCGTGACGGCAGTTGTGCTGCCGGAATTTGACCGCATGATGCAGACGGAGCAGAACAATATACATCATATGTATTCGGTGGGAGAACATACACTTCGGGTTATAGAACAGGTTCCTGCACAAAAGGCGCTCCGCTGGGCGGCGCTGTTGCATGATGTTGCGAAGCCGGTTACGAAAACAACGGACGAAAAAGGAGATCATTTTTACGGACATAATGAAGCCGGTGTGGAGCTTGCACGGCAAATTTTAACGCGGTTAAAATTCGACAATGCAACGATTGACCGTGTGAAACGTCTGGTGTACTGGCATGATTATGCAATGGGTGCGTCGATCAAACTTTGTACATTTCGACGGGGACTTAGTAAGATGGGTGCAGATCTGTTTGAGGATTATATCTGTTTGAAACGGGCGGATATTTTAGGGCAGAGCACTTACATGCGGCAGGAAAAATTAGACCGGCTTGATGTTTTGAGGGATTATTATACACAGATCATTGAGGAGAACCAGTGTCTGTCGCTAAAAGATCTTGCGGTTACCGGAAAGGATCTGATCACGGAACTTGGAATGCAGCCGGGAAAAGAGATCGGAACAACGCTGCATACATTACTCGACCGGGTATTGGATGATCCGTCTTTAAATGAGCGGAATGTGCTGTTGGATATGGCAAGACAATTATAAAGTTTTCAAAATAAGTGATAATTTAGGCAACCCCTTCATAAGATGAAAGAGGACACATGATTGGAGGGGTTGTTTTTATGTCTGAAAAACTTGCAGAGGTATTTGAACAGTATGACATAGAGATTTTGTCGGCAAAAAAGGGACGGGGTGCAACGATTCTGACCACAACAGAAGGTATGCGGATTTTGGAACCGTTTCGTGGCAGTGTGACGAGGCTGGAACAGGAGTATGTGTTAAAAGAATTGTTTTTCAAGGCGGGTTCCGATAATCTGGATCGGATCATTCCCAATAAAGATGGGCAGCTTCTTACCTGTGATAAATATCGTCAGCCCTATGTGTTGAAATATTATTTTACGGGAAATGAATGTGATATGCATAATCTGGATGATGTTCTGCATGCAGTTGAAGCACTGGCTCATTTTCATGTTGTGGGGCAGGGGATTGCGGAACAGTTTTCGGTGGAATGGGATCTGTGCAGACAGAAGAAGGAACTCAAAAGGATTGAAGAAATCCGGAAAGCAATTGCAAACGGAGAAGAATTAGAACGGATCACATACATATATGAAATCAGCGAAAAGGCATTGGAAACAGCATTAAAACAGGGAGAAGAGAATACATGTGAAGACGAACCGGGCTATGGGGATTTGCCGGCGCATGTAAATGTTTCCACAAATGAGGAGACGGATTCCAATATGCAGTATATCCGGATAAAGGATACGTTTGAGAGGCATAATCGTGAGATAAAAAAGATACAAAAATATATTTCGGGAGTAAAGCGGAAAAATGAGTTTGAAAAGACATTTCAGAATATTGTAAACTGTTATGTTCAAAAAGGCATGGAATGTGTCGGTATGTTGGAACAAATGGTAACAGCAAAAGATGATATATCGTTGTATTCCGTGTGGAAACATCATTATGGAATCTGCCATGGCAGCTATAACCATCATAATGTGATTCTGGATGGACAGGATGCTGCAATTGTGCATTTTGAACGCTTTTCAAAAGGAAATCAACTGGAGGATCTGTATCAGTTTGCCCGAAAGGCAATGGAAAAAAATGAGTTTGATTTTGTGTTATTAGAGGATATCTTTCGCACATATAACAGGGTGATCAGACTCTCGGATGAGGATTACTATTATCTATATATATTATTTGCATATCCGGAGAAATTCTGGAAGATTGCCAATAGTTATTACAATTCCAATAAGGCATTTCTATCGCCGAAATATATGGAAAAGTTAAATGCGGTGATCTTACAGGAACAGGAAAAACAGGATATGCTTGAAAAATATTGGGGTTTCCATTCCCTTTAAAATCCATTATAAT
>ERZ1034925.995-NODE-995-length-10655-cov-13.489434_pt1 | contig 10655 bp, 5 predicted proteins | sample MGYA00520687_ERZ1034925 | MGnify/ENA primary metagenome ERZ1034925 (study PRJEB33766, sample SAMN09781758) | gut metagenome | biome: gut microbiome | host: Homo sapiens | place: Madagascar | study: EMG produced TPA metagenomics assembly of the PRJNA485056 data set... | reverse complement strand
TCCTTATTCTTATTTTCAAGTAAAGTTTTATTTATCTTTAAATAAACACTTTTATTAGAGTCTGTATTCTCATCAAAAAACCAAGTATATGTATTATTTGAAACATTATCAGCATTATTTTCTTCAAGTGGTATAGGTACTTTTATATTTAATTCAACTCTTTCTACATCAAATTTTTTCTCACTCATAGGCTTCGAAAGAAGCTGCTGAGAATTGCTTTTTATGATGTAATAATAATCATCTTCGCTACACTCAATATCGCTGTATAAATTATCAACGAATAATCCATATTTTATACCATCACACAACTTAGCTGTTTTTCTATTAAATACAACATCTGTATTACTTTTATTTTCACTTACATCATATGAATAATTCTTTAATTCAATAGCATTATTATAATATTTTAGAAAATCTTCAGCATACTTTGTTGGAGTATCATAATTTACAGCCATTTCATTATCAAAACTAATATTTGTCTTTTCACTAACACTTCCATCAGCATTAATATTTATGTTTTCTTTAACTGTACAACCTGATAATATAATTAACATCAATAATATTAAAATCTTTTTTTTCATCAATATCACCCTATTCTTCCAGGAAGTACAAATAACCCTTAAATGTACTACCATATTCATTATAAAATTGTTCATAAGTATATTGTGTATTAAAATTCATAACACCACAATCAAAATTTGTCTTTGTACACATATCATCCATACCTGGCTTATTATATCCATCAGATAAGATTATTTTATTTTCTTGCGGGTTAGCGTATTCAACAACCATAACATGTCCCCATTGACTGCCTGATGCTTTTGATAAAAATGAACCTGTTTTAATATCTTTAATATTTGTACTTCCCTTGAATTTCTTGGTTCCGCAACCACCATCTGCAGAACCACCAGGAAAGAATTGTCCACCATCACCATAACAACATACAACTCTAGAAATAAGAGTTTTGTATTTAGCCTTAGTTAAACTTCCACTATCATATAAACCATTTATTATTTCTGCAGCCCTATTTCTTGCAAACCAAGGACATTCTCCTATAAATTCATTTGCATAATATGCCCATTTACTTGTATCATTCATATTCCATTCTGTAGGAGTTGGTCTTTTAGTTCTAATTGGATAATCATATATTTCATCTTTAAATGAATTTAGTCTTATGAATTTAGTAAATTTATCAGAAGGCTGAATTATTACATTGTTTGATATAGAATCTTCATAAATCCATTTTTCATCACCAGCATATATCGCAACTAGTGATTTGTCAGCTGAATAACCAATATCTCCTAATAACAATTTATCTTTAGTAATTTCAAATGAACTACTAATTATCTTTTGAATGTCATTGGTATTTCCAAAATTTTCATCTATTGTTGACCAATAAACCCAATTTACAAATCCAACAACTCCAAGACCTGTTTTAAACTCTGTAGGTGTGCCTGCAACTTCTCTTGTTTCTATTCCAAAGTTATTTCCTTCAAATCCAGAAGTTTTAGCTAATTTATCCTTATCATATGGAATTTTCTTAACATAGCTGTTTGCAAATGACACAACTTTATTTCTTTTTGCCGCTAAATTCTGAGTATTACCAGTACAAACTGGTGCACCAACTTGCTGAATGTTAGTACTATCACCTTGCACAGTTGCAAGCGAAAAATTGGTATAAAATTTTGATAAAATAATGTTATAATCGCCGGTATTAGTCATTGCCTCTAGTGCTGATTGTTCCATACAATTTCCAGGATTACAACCAGAACCTTGCCAATAAGAAACATTTGCCGGATTACCATTTTTATCTAATATATATGTATTTTTTGACTTATTCCATGCACTATCATAAAGTGCTTTTTGCTTATCAGAAAGTGGTCCTCTGTTAGCACCATGCATAAGTCTATCATCTCCACCAGTATTATAACCATAATATGGTGTTATATCACTTGAATTACAACCTTTTTCAGTATGGCAAAAATCTTGATCTGCTGTTGACCAAAGCATAGTCATTACATATGCACCAGATGTTGGATCTTTTTTTGGAGAACGTCTACTCAAAGTATATGTTTTAGCCGCAACCATTTGAGCTGCTAAAATATCAACATCTGTACTAGTTCCAATTTCTTCATATACAACACCTTTAACATACTCTTCTAATGTCAAATAATGATCATAATAACTTTCAGTACAACTACCTATATTACTACAACCAGGTTTTCTTAAGTCAACTAAAACATTACCTTTTAAAAGTTCTGCTGTTGAAATAGAACCAGCATCAATAAGATTTGCTACGCATCCACTATTTTCATATACATATGGTGCAAATAAACTACTTATTTCATATATATTTTCTATAATTGCATCTTTTAATGCCTCTTGTTTATCTTTATATTCTTCTTTAATATCAGCAAACATTTTTTTATAACCATTATAACCAGTTATAAAACTTGGTCTTGATATTAAATAAGGATATCCACCATCTGATTTAAAATAACTATCTTTTAAGTAGCTCTTATATGAATCTTCACCCTTACCAAATTCTTCTAGTAATTTATTAAGTCTTTTTCTTACTTTCTTTTTTCTAAATACAGCTAGATAAGTATCATCACCTACTATATCAGTTTCTTCTATATCACTACCACCACTATCAGTTGTAGTTTCCGTACTATCACTATCTTCAGTATCTTCATCCTTATCACTAGGTGTTGGTGCATTTAAATAACCTTTTACATTACCATTTATCATAACTTCATAATAAGGAAGAGCAACAGTAGCCATCGCAACAGTTCCATCAACCCCAGGATGACTTTCAAATATGTCCTTTAACTCCTTTAGTGTTTCTTGGTCTTTTTCCGAATACTTTTCTTCAGCTCCTTCATTATTAACATCACCATTTATACCAGTTGCAGTAAATGACAAAAGCATTATTAAAGCAAATACAACTAACCCTACACCAGCAGCTATAGCATATACTTTCCAGTATTTAACAATATGTTCAACTACTTTTTTAGTTTTCTCTATTGTCTCTTTTGTTTTTTGTACAGTCTCTTTTGCTTTATTAACAGCTCTTCCAGGTGCACTATTATTAGCAGCATCTTTAGTCTTATTTTTAATACCATTACCAGCTCTTTTGGCAAAGTCTTTAGGAGTTTTAGGTCTATTATCCCATTTCTTCTTTAAATCATCTTTCTTTCTTTGATATGGGTTTGGTTTTTTATCATTACCACTTTTCTTTTTGTCATTATTATTTTTCTTAGTATTTTCTTTATTGCCATTATTCGCCGGATTATTATCTGGTTTTTTAGAATTATTCTTACTTTCATTATCAGCTGGGTTATTACTATTCTTATTTTGATTTTCTTTATTGTTATTATTTGAATTATTATCTTTTTTGTTGCTTTCTTTTTTGTTAGGATCATTTTTGTCCTTATCATCTAATCCATCATGTTTTTTGTCTTTATCTTTATCATTAGGTTCATCTTTTTTATTTTTATCTTTATCCTTATCATCTTCTTTTTTATCAGAATCTTTATCGTCTTTATTTTCTTTATTATCTTTTGAATCAGAATCATCTTTATTTTTCTTTGAGTCAGACTCATCTTTATTATCTTTTGAATTAGGATCATCTTTATTTTCCTTACCATCAGAATCTTCTTTGTTTTCATCAGATTTTCCATAATTTTCATCTTTTTTGTCTTTATCATCTGAGTCATCAGCCTTATAATCTTTTCCTTCTTTATTTTCATCAGAAGGACCACCTTCATTAGAATTGTTAGAATGGTTACTTTGATTATCATTTTCTAACATTTCATCACTTACATCTTGTATATCATTATCATTAGATGTATCACTATTAGAATTATTTGTACTACTAGGTGCATTTGTGTCTTTAGAATCAGATGCTTGCTTATTAGATATATTATTATCCTCTGATGTTTTTTTAGAAGAACTATCATCAGTATTTATAGTAGCATTTCCACCCTCTAATTTTGCATCAAATTTAAAGTCTTCAAAACTTAAATCTTTAATTACAAATTCATCATTAGAAACAGTAGTAGCATTCTTACTTTTTACATAGTTAATATTTTTATCACTAACATCCTTCATGTCAAAATCATCATTAATTTTTTTGTTATCTTGATTCATTACCGCACCACCTAACTTAAGTATAATTGTAACATAAATAAAGACAAAAAAAAAGATGCAAGTAGCATCTTATAGTCCTCCACCAGAACCAAATGAATCAAGTTCAGCTTCAGTTACATTTATATCTACTCTCATTCTTCTAGAGCCACATACAAATAATGCTTCACCTTGATTATATTTCTTTATACTTTCTTTTTCTTGTTCATTTAAATCTATTAATTTAGCTAAATCTTCAGCCCCTTGCTTTTTAAGACCCATAACAAGATAATAAGAAGCATTATCAAATATAGCTTTTCCTTGTGTTATAACAGATGGATCAGCAAAATCACTTGGTTGTTGTGTAATAATTAACGTACCACTATTATACTTTCTAGCACGTCTTTGAATTTGTGCTAAGAAGTCAGCTCCAATAGTATTATTACCAGAAAGAAGTATATGAGCTTCATCTACCATCATTACTGTATTAATTGACCTATCTAAACAATGACTCCATGCATATTTTAATATATTAAAGAATAGTGCATTTCTAATATTTTCATCAGCATTCATTAAATCTCTTATATTAAATACTATAAACTTAGTCATAGGTCTAATAGTTGTATGTCCATCAAAATAGAATTTTAATTCTTTAACTAAAGGTCTAATCTTAAGTTCTAGTTTTTCTAATATATCTCTTTCATGAGTTAATTGATCACCATATGCTTCAATTCTTCTAACTAAAGTTTCATAAAGATCAGAAAACGTTGGATATTGTTCTGGAGTTAATGAAGAAAAATCACTTTCAAATGATATACCAAAACGTTGATATGTTAACTGTGCCATTTCACTAAACATTGTTAAAACATCTTCTGTTATTGATGGATCATAATATTTCATAAAAGCCTTTAGAAATTGAAGTGTTTTAGTAAGTACTGTATAACCTAATCCTTCTCTTAATTCATCTTCATCAGCTTCTATTATAACTTCAAGCGGATTAATCATACCAAATTGTCCGCCTTTACCAAGATCAATAAAGTCTCCTTGCATACGAGAAACCATCTCTTCTAATTCACCTTCTGGATCAATTACAACACTCTTATATCCATTTCTAATATAAGTTCTTAAAAGAAGTTTAGCTGCCGTTGATTTACCAGAACCAGTAGTACCTAATATTATCATATTAGCATCATTTCTATTAAACTCTTTTCTAGTTTGATATAAGAACTGGTTAAATAAAACAACACCACCAGAAAAATCAGTACCAAGTAAGCAAGCTGGTCCTGGATCCTTTAAACTATCAAATATAAAAGGATACATTGCAGCAATCGTAGGAGAAGTAATTGGTGTTCCTATTTGGTCTTCTATTGTCTGTTTTGGAAATATTGGAAGAATTGATTTAAGAACTTTTCTTTGTTCAAACATAAGAGGAATTGCTCTCATCTCTAAAGAAGATAAATAATTTTTCATTTGTAATTTCTTTTGTTCAAGTTCTTCTTGTGTATCAGCAGTAATTACTAAATGAAGTTGAAAATCAAATATTTTAGATTGATTAGTTGTTATCATCTGTATAAAATCATTTAAAGAATCATAATCTTGTCTTAACTGTTCTTGAGCAGTCTTATCATTTTCTTTTTCATATAATGCTTTTAACTCAGATAACTGTTTATTAAGCATTTTAGACATTACTGAAAAAGGAAGTGGTATATGTTTAATTACTACCTTTACACCAGGATTATTTGTTATATTAGATAAAAAACCTGGTGATATCCATTTAGGATAAGAAATTACTGTTAATATTGTACACCACTTATCACTTATAATAAATTCAGATCTTTTAAACTCTAAACCTTTAGGAGCTAGCTCCTTTTTTATATTAATATTTGCCATTATGCTAACACCGTCCCAAACTCAGTTTTTTGTCCTGCATTTAAGAAATTATCTAAGATACTTCTTAAATCTTCATTATTAGCTTGATTAGATGAAAGTCCCGCATTAGCAAGACCATTAATTATAAGTCTAATCTTCTTTTGAATCATTTCTACATTCTTATCTTTAAATAATATGTAAAATTCAATGTCAGAAACATTATCATTAAACTCTTCTGCCTTTGATAAGTCTTGATTAATAAGCTTTCTTATAACTGGATTTTGAGCTTGATTATACATCATCTGAAGTTCAGCTATATAAACAGATATATCAACAGGTCTATCTGCTATAATAAGCCAGAACTCAAAATCAAGAGTGTTATAGAAATCCTTAAGACCATCTATAACATTAAATTGATCCCCTTCATCAAGTATAAATATGTTTTTAGGTGCAACCTTAACTCCTGCAACCTTAAAACCACTGTCAAGCTCTATCATATTATTAATAATAGCTTTAACAGGTACGAAACTTTCTGTTGTTCCACTAGTCTTTGTACTCATCTTTACAACACCATCCTCTCCATTTTAATTCATTTATATCTACAAATAGATAATTATATATATTCTGAAGAATACATAAAACATTATGATAATTTGGTATAGGTATTACCAAAAATGCACAAACAAGTAATGGAAGTAAAGTTAATATGCCAGATAATAAACTGCTAGGTTGAACTATAATTAATAATAGAAAAGTTGCAACAGCACCAATACTAGCTATTAATAAATCAATTTTCCTAAATATATTAAATATTAACTGTCCTCTTTTAGAATTAGCAGCTATTAAATATTGTCCATTATACATAAATAATCACCCCTTTTATTCTTTCTTTTCCTTTGTAGCATCCACAACCTTTTGTGATTGTTCTTGTTCTTTTTTTGCATCTCTTTGTAATTCTTCTAATGTAGCATTAGCGCGACTGCTTTTTGCATCTCTAAATGATTTTATCATATTTTCTACACTGTCGTTACTAGCCTGATATTGTGATATTTGATTGTTTATATTAGATACTTGGGAACTACTAATATTGTAAGAATCAGCTGCTTGATTGTAATTATTTTCTGCATTTACAAAATTTGTATCACCAGATTTTCTTTGTGTTCCAAGAAAATATTTAAGCTCATCCATTGTAGCCGAATCAATACTTACTGTTCTTCCGTTACTATCAGCTGTAATCATAGCTCCAGCTGAAGTGCTAGTTGCTGCCATAGCCGCGCTTCTAGCTTGGGACATAGCCAAATTCGCTTGTTCTGCATTGTACTGCATACTTTGTTCAACAGAACTTCTTTGCTGCATTAATTGACCAATTTGGGCATTGTTTGAAATTTGTGATGAAATTCCTTGTTCAACTGTTTTATTATACATATTCTGTAAATTAGCATCTCCATATGATGATACTAAAGAGTTATAAGAAGTTAATAAATCAGAATAATTTTGTGTTTTACCATCAACTACAGCTGTTTTATTTTCACCATCAATCACTGCCGTACGAACATTTGTTTTTCCTTTTTCATCAGTATAAGTTTTTTGAATTTGAATCTTACCATCATCCATAGTACTGATTTTTCCACCAGAAAATTGAGATTGTACCGATAAAGCTGCTTTTACAGCGTCAAATCCACCTGCAGCACCTTTGAATTTTGCAATGAACCCGCCTTGTGAAGTTGGTGCATCTTCAAATCCAACTTTTCTAGTATAATTTCCAGTAAATGTTCTACTGTAATTCTCTCTTTTTTCTCTTTCATCTATGTGTTCTCTTCTTTCAATATCAGTTCCCCAAGCATTAGAAACTCCACTTTTGACATTATTTAACCCACTTGCAACAGCACTTCCCATACTTCTTCCAGCAAATCCTAAACTTTGTCCAAACTGATTTGCCGCAGTACCTGCACCTTTTATAACTCCCTTAATATTATCAGCTTTTAAGCCTGCTTGGCCACCAACAATAGCTCCTCCTACTATGGAAGCCCCAATTTGTCCAAGATTTCTTGTAACTGCATTCTTACCACTAGTATCTTTACCTAATAGATTAGCACCTGCATCTTTATAAGCTTCTTTTCTTGCATCATGTAATGCTTGTCTACCAGCAAAATAACCTTTTATTCCTGTTTTACCAGACTTTTCTGACAAGTCTTTTCTAAGTTCTCTTCCTTGTTTACCATGAGTAGCTCCAATATCTTTTCTTGCTTGCTTACGTAATGCGTTCCTATTTCTTCGATTTTCTTTTACCATGCTAGTAGCACCACTTGCAATTCCCACAGCTGTATGTCCAGCTTTCGTAAGCATTCCACCTACTATAGCAGCAGAACCAAGTCTCTTACCTAATCCACCTAAACCATTATCAAAGTCTTTAATACCAACTAGTCCAGCTAACCATTTTGGGAAGCTTTTAGCAAAAATTAATATTGAAAGAATAAATATAATATTACCTATAAATCCTAAATCAATATTTCTTTCCCCCCAAAGAGTAGTCAAAATAATTATTAACGCAAGAGAAGCTAATCTAACATATAATCCAACATATGTACTACCAACTTCTTTAAGCCAGTTATTAAATGGTCCAGATTTAGCTGACTTTGGATCTATGTATGTTACTATAAATAGTGGTGAAACCACCTCAAGTATCGCAAGTTTTATTACCCTTTCTGCCAAATCAAAACAGAATAAAATAAGTAAATATGTAATTGCTATTCCAACAATAAAAGTTAAAAACATTGAATAATCATAAACATATATTTTTTCAGTACCATTTCCAAAATCATTTTTAACATAATCTCCCATATGTGATGCCAAAGTTGAAAACATATGATCACTTTGAGAGCCAAATAAAGCTTCATTATAATCTTCTATAGCCTTTTTACAATGAGTACTATTATCTGGGCACCATTTATTATCAACTTTATATTTTACACCATCTTTAACTATTTCAGCACTTGATTTTTTTTCATTATTTTTTGTTTCTACAAATTGTACATTAGGATGTACTAAAGCTAAAATAGCTTGCCTTTTAAACATATCACCTGGGTTATATTCATTAGGCACATTAAGTCCAAAAAGTTTATTAATATAATTACCATTAACAATAGTATTTTGAATTTTCATTGATTCTTTAAACATAATAGGCACAAATATAAGTAAGGCAAACATAATAACTATATTGCGCACAATTGCACCAAAACCTTTTTCTTTATCAAATAACTTATCTGGACTAACAAGTGCATTAACTAATAATACAGCAATCTTAAATAATGCAAAAAGACCTATTATAATATAAGTATTTTTCATTATCATTTCAATAGCACTATCTTTAAAGAATGAAGCACTTGCAAACTTAACAATTAAATTATAAGCATCATCAATTAAAGAATAAGCAACCTGATCTATAAAAAATAATACAGTTCTAATTTCTCCCATAAAATCTAATATAAACAAGCTAATCACCTCCTAATATAAACAAAAAGTCAATCCAAACCAGCCCATTATTAATTGAACAAACCAAGGTGCAAGTAATATCATAAGCCCAGCAATAACTCTTTTTAATGCATTAGTAGAGCTTTTCTTCAAAGCATCAGAATCGTTAGATATCATTGATTTAATAAAATCATATGATATAAACACAAGTAACGCAGCAGGAACTAATATTAATACCCAACTCCAATATTTTTTTAAAAGTCCCCTAAATGTTAATATATCCTCACCATTTTCATCCTTTTTTCCTAAAGTATCGCCTTCTTTACAGATAAAATTATTATTATTTCCTATGGTAGGTGAAGCTGTAGAAGTACCTTTTACACTATTATTTGATTCATTCTTTACATTACTTTTTGCATCACTGCTTGCCCAATTACTATCTGAATTATTTTTTTGCATATAATTATTATCTTCTTTACTACTTGAAACATCTCCTATTGAATTGGTTTTAGTATTATATTGCATATGAATAATTTCGCCCTCATTAAACTTTATTTGGATAATGTAACATTGGTTTTCTTTTAAAGCATTTTCTCTAATTGAACCAATTTGTGGATGATCAGCTACTGATGATATAGGTCCTCTATATTTATCCCCTACAGTATTGTTGCATCCACTGTCATTATATACATCATAATGACTAATTCTATCTCCAAAGCCTCTCCAATGAATTGTTACACCCTCAGAAGTTGCATCGGTAAACCAAACATATGGTGAAGGAGTTCTAGTATCTTTTAATTTCTCATCTAAACTTGCACCATTACTGTTAGTTTTAAATTTAACCTCCCCAGTCTTTTTACTTTTTTTAGTTTTAAATTCAACTTTATATTCTTTATTATTTTTAAATCCACTAATTAATAATCTATCTGATTTATCATGCTTATCATTATCATCAAACCATTTTATTCTATTTCCTTTTGAATCATAGAACGTATACCCATTAATTTTTTCGCCATCTGTACAATACCAAGCAATCACTACAGAATTACCATTAATAGTATTATCTTCAACTGCAAAATGACAGTTACCAGCAGAGGATCCAACAGCTTTTACTTTTTCTAAGCCAAGTGAAAAACCAGTTACTCCATACATACCTCCATATGCAAAGAATAAAAATAAAATAGTAA
>ERZ1034925.992-NODE-992-length-10668-cov-6.703760_pt1 | contig 10668 bp, 16 predicted proteins | sample MGYA00520687_ERZ1034925 | MGnify/ENA primary metagenome ERZ1034925 (study PRJEB33766, sample SAMN09781758) | gut metagenome | biome: gut microbiome | host: Homo sapiens | place: Madagascar | study: EMG produced TPA metagenomics assembly of the PRJNA485056 data set... | reverse complement strand
AATCTGCTTTGAGCGCAGCTAATATCTTTCAATATGGAAAGATATAAACTGCGTTTCTTTGTACCGCAAAAAATTAAAAAGAGGTGTAAATTCAATGATAGCAACCAACAAGTACAAACTATTCGTAGACATGGATGGTACAATCGCAACATGGAAATCGGCATGTTCTCTTGAAGAAATTCTACAAAAGAATTACTTCCGAGATTTACCGCCATATCAAGAGGTCGTTGATGCAATTCGACTTATCATCAATTGCGTTCCGGAAATTGAAGTGTTTTCTCTATCCGCATATATGCCAGAAAACGAATACGCAGTAGATGAAAAGAACGAGTGGCTCGATGAATATTTACCGGAAATCAAAAAGAGCAACCGCATTTTCGTTCCGTGCTCAACAAGTAAATCCGATGCTATCGGAGAAAAGTTCCTTTGCATTGGACTCAATCCATCCTTCATTTTGCTGGATGATTATTCCGTAAATTTGAATGAATGGAAGAACGCTCATGGTCTTGGAATTAAACTCCGTAACGGCATCAATGGGAATAGCGGTACATGGAAAGGACATAGTATCTCGCGATTCTCTACTGCAAAAGAAATTGCGGATAAAATTTGCGAGTATGTTATCAGGTAAATTATGAAACAAAAAAGTATCACGTTTTCAAAAAACATCCAAGAAGTTCTCGACAAAAGCAATGGAAGAGCCGTTTTGCTAAGCATAAAAAAGCAATGGCTCGACAAGATTCTTTCTAAGGAAAAGACAATTGAAGTAAGAAAGACATTCCCTTGGGATGCTGAATACCCATTCGTTGTCCTCTGCTATGAAACCAAAAGTGATGGCGGTGCAGGGAAAATTACGGCTGCTTTTATTTGCAATCGTGTAGACAAACTGGACTGTTTAACTACACTTCCAACGCTTTCAAATGAAAAAGCAATGACGTACCTTACTAAAGACTTTATCAAACGAAGCTGCTTATCAAAACACGAACTCTATGATTATGGAAAAAATTCCGGAGCGCTCTATGGGTGGAATATTTCGGACATAATCAAGCTGAACATCCCGATTTTGGAATTTAAGATTAAACGTCCTCCGCAATCATGGATGTATATCACTATTGATTCTACGGCTGAATTTTAACGGAAAGGCGTTAAAGCAGTCAATTCGTGTCAACGATACGACTTTGTAGACAAACAGCATCAAGCCATACTAGCACAAACATTCCCGCTCACGATTTTCTGAGCGGGAACTTTTTTGCTTGCAAAGTACGTATAGTGATAACGTACAAGAAATAAAATCAAGAGATTTAAGAAAATCTGCTTTGATGGCAGCTATTGTCTTTCATAAATGAATGATGATTGCTGCTATTTTTTGTATATGGCCTACCACAAATGGTAGAAAAAGAAAAAATAAAAAGGAGAGTAAAATTATGAAAAGCAAGACCAACAAGACCAATATGGAGATGGCAATTATCCTTCCTTGTGTTGATGCCGAACGCCTTCAGCACGACCGCAAAAAGACTCATGCCCGCAAAACACGCAAGTATGGGTACTTCCGCGAAAAGCGTCATGCTCAGCATCGCCAGTACAAGCAGTGGCACAGTGAGTACCATTATGTTAACCGTAAAGCACAGCGGGAACTCGACAAAGCCGAGCGCAAACTCATCGAGTATGCATATGGTATCGGTATCGATGAAGCAGCTATTCGTCCGTACTACATCACGGATGAAGACGCAGCTTACCGCAACGAACTGACTGAGGCCATTCTTAAGGCGCAGCATTTCTTCTATTGGTGTGGCGACAGCAAATACGTCGATGAGGCGTACGCTCACGGCCACGAAATGCTTGACGGGCTTTCTTTGAAAGAGTTGAAGCTTATTGCTTATATCTCCGGTATCAAGACCGTCTCGCGCAAGGAAGTGTCTGTGTACGATACTATTGGCTACGACGATGCGTGGTGGCCCATTTACGGTTACCGCTTGATTGACCCCAGCGAATATTGCTGGTCTGTCATCTATGAGTTCGGATTGCTGTTCGACTACGAAGACAATCGTTGCAAGGATTGCCGAAAAGGAGCATAAAAATGGAATATGCGTATAACGTTTATGAAGATAGCTATAATATTGCGGTTAACCAGTGGCTAGACCGCAAAGCAATCGGTAGTAAGCGTCGAAAAGAAACCTTCCGCAGCAAACAGCGCCGTAGTCGCGTACTGCGCAACAAGTACGGCTTTGTTGCTGAAGGCAAGATGTTTTCCAAGCTCGGCAAAAACTACTATTGCGGTCATGCCAAATGGGAGGAATGGCGCAATCGCGGTGTTGCCCAACGTAAAAGCAACGGTTTCTATGCTACCATTTCCGAACGTCGGTGCATTGAGTGTGCTAATTGCAAAGAATCTGAGTATCAGATAAACGAATGTGGATAATACACAAAAAGCACTGCTATTTTCTTTCACAAAGAGAATAACAGTGCTTTTTGTAAATGTCATTATAACTATAGCAGAAAGGGAAAAAAATATGAATCTTGAAGAATATTTGAAAGATAATAACGTTACTCTTTGGAAAAAGAGATGTCATCCGTACGAGCCTCAGCAAACCAACTCTCTTGGTATATTTGATTATACAAAAGGGTTGGAGAATATCCTTGGTAAAATGGTCTGGATTTGTGATTATCGCGCAAATGAAGACCCAAAGAAAAAACCGATTCGGAATATCGAACCTACCCCGGTTGTTGTAACAGATGCGAATGAAACGAGCAAAACCATATACTACTCCCCAATTTACTTCCGTCCTGTAAAGAAAGGTAATATTATGTCAAAGGTAATTGCACCTTTTGACAACACAGGTTATCGAAGCTATACAGGGGAGTCGGTAAACATCTTTTACACGGTAGAGGATTGCGTAAAATGCTACCGCGAACAAGTACGACAAGCTAAATCAACGTATAAAAAGGAGCTCGCTCGTATTACAAGCCTGTTCAATAAAAGAATTGAGGAATTGGATGAATCGCTTTCTCCGTACGATGAATACAAGACTTCTAAAAACACTGTAACAGTAAAAATTCGTGTGTGGAGTAAAACATACCAAACAAAGGAAATCCAGTTCAGCAAAGAGATGTATCCGACAGACGAAGAAATTGAAGTATTCAAAAAGCAGGCACTTAGCTGCCTTCCTGAAAAACTTCGTCAAGAAACCGATTGGAAAGCGAATGGACTCGTCGTCACAAGCGCCGACATTTACGTTATCGTTGATGGATTGATGGATAAAAACGCAAAAGAAAAAGTGGAGTTGGACATTACCCTATAACTTTTGAGATTGCTTAACTTTAAGCAGAAGAAAAAACATTGCAAAAATTGGTAAACCACCTATTTTCGAATAGAAAATCACCTAATTTTGCAAATACCCATAATAAGAAAGGACTTTAAACCATGGGACATACGATTCAACACTACGATTATCCCGTAAACGTAGATAAGAAAAAGGTGGAGCAGGAGTTGGCAAACTATGTTGCCAAGAAATGTTTCCAAGAGGGAGGCCATCTCAGTAAAATCCGTTGGATTGACTCCGAACCATGTGCCAACGAAGATGAAGCACACGAGAAAATCAAACGGTTAGACAAAGGATGGTACGATTGTATCGCGGTGAAATACTACGATACCTGCAACGTTCCTGAGACGGAAAAAATCAAAACCTTGCGAACTGCCAGTACACAAGCATACCGCAAATACAATGAGCTTTCGGCAGCATTCCATTTTGCAAATGCAAAGTCGGAATATATCGGCTGCAAAAACTGCGGTTCCAAGATTGCGCGAAAATATCTGCGAAGAAATTTTTGCCCTGTTTGCAACGCCGACCTACGTCCTGAAACAACGCTCAATCGCATTGCCGCTCTTAAGGCGAAGGCAGATAAGAGTTCTGATGCTCTTAAAGCAGAGCTGACGAAACAGGCAATGAAAGCAAAAAATGTTCGCTGGTTAGTAAAAATCGAATTTCACGAGTAAATTTTATATCGCCCAGAAATGGACGTTGTTTTTCTATTTAGTTATTGATTGAGAGGTTTACATGGACAATACAATTGTTTCTCCTGCCGAATACTTCGAACAAGTAAAAAGTCGAAAGCAGACGATGACGGCTTCCGGACTTTCTCAATTATATGAGAATTGCCTTGCTCTTCTTGAAGAATATCAGCGTTCCGGACAAATTGCTGCGCAGAAAAAGCTGCTTTTCCACATCGACAATATCACACGAGAAAAGAAGTTGCTTGACCTCGGCATTGATACCTTTGTCTACAAAAGTGATGTGGACGATTTTATCCACATGGTAGACAACAAGGTCGTCAAAATTGTGGAGCTGGAGAATTATCAGCGGCGGATTCCAGAAGAAATCATTCAGAAAATCGAACGCTGCAAGGGCATTTTCGATAAGATGTATGTAGTCTTCACGGATTACACAAAACGCGAGGAGCGAAGAGTCGAGGCTATCAAAAGAGAAAAAGACCCAATTCTTTTTGGGACTTTCCAAGATGCCGCAACAAGAACCGTGGTAGAACGCTTTTATTTCATCGGCGATTGGACGGATGAATATTGCGATTTAACATTGGATAAAATGGTTGCTGTTGTTAAAGAAAAGGCTGACAGGGACATCGTAAAGAAGTTCTCTACGCCGGAAAGCATCCGCGAGTTGAGCGACCAACTTAATAATCTGGATGAATCAATGAACGGGTTATACCGCCAGCGCGAAAAGGCTCCCGCGCCCAAAAAAGGATTCTTCGACCGAGTACGCACGGCGTTTCGTTCTCTGAAAGGAGAATAAAATGGCAAAAGTGGATTTGACCGAAGATGAAGTCTATTCGAGGCTTCGCTCTGTTTCTAATTCAAAAGGAAACGGCATTTACGATGCTTTACGTTCCGCCGATATTCCTTGGGACTTTTCTTCTCCTTTTACTTTGCTTCGTGTCGTTCGCACAGAAGCAGAATTGACACCGCTTATTTTTACTGGTGATGCAGAGACTGTCAACTTTATGAAAGAGGTTGCGGAGGTAGAAGAAGGGAAGAGATGCGATTGCTGTGGTCAGCTTATCACAACACCCTTATGGGATATGCCCTATGGTTCATTGTGCGATGAATGCAGCAAGCGCCTTAACGAGCAAGTTTACGGCAAATACGAAACGCCTTGGCAAAAAGTAGAACAAGGAAGGGAAGAACGTTCCGCTCCTTGGTGGTTTGACCTTTAATGTAATGTCAGAAAGGAAACAAATGAGTAGATGGAATGTTTTTTGTAACGAAAACGCTCCTTATCGTATTTATTATCGTCAAATTGATATTGATGGATATGAGATGTATGTCATGTTTCCATTGCCAATGACTGGCATGGAATGTGGCTGAGCAGTATCGCATGGTGCAACTACGGCAGCTACCATTCAGGAAGCTGTTCAAAAGTTTTATCCCTTTATGGTAGAGTATATCTGCGATAAAGAGGATTCCGACAACGATACGCAACAATACATTCTCAAAAACCTCAGTTCTCTTGGCAACTCTGTGGATTTTTGGGGCAGGAAAAATGACCGTCAACATGTCATTGACGGCATGAGCACAACGCAGAAATCGCAGCTTTTGTGCTACATTCTGCGAAATCATGAAGCCTTCGGCAAGATGACTTGCCGTGACTGGAAGAATTGGCTGCTGGATGACGCTGAGCCTCAGTTTGGTATCTGGTTCTGATGGCATTAAAAACGGCAGACAACATCCCGGCCATGAACAACAAGAAGAGGAGAATTATTCTATGAGCTATGGTTTTGATATGGGCTTCGCGCATGCAAACAGCATGCAAGAAGCTATGATGATTGCGCTGGAATATACGCAGTCTCAGATGACCGAAAAGAATGTCAAAAAGACCATTAAAAACAACCTGTATTACATTCCATCGGTTCGTACCGGATACATTGCTGATACAGAAAGCAAAACACGCAGGGCTGATGTGCTTGCAGATACTGCCGACAGATATTGGCTCGAAGCACTATTTACCTTTCGCTTTCTGTATTGGAAAGAACACAAGCTGCTCGGTATCGTCATGATGCCGTCTGAAAGTGTAAGTGAAAAATGGCCGCTGAGTGTATATTTTCAGAATTCATGTGACCATGATTACCAGCTTTCTGAATGGAAGAAAGGCAATATCCCGTTCTTTGTGGATGCTGTTGCGAAAACGGAAAACTATACCGCAGAAGAAATCCGTGCAAAGGTTGACTACGAAATCGAAGATGATGACATCGAATATTTTCGGCGCAGCACCTGCTATGATGATATTTTCGAGACCCTCGCCTTCGATTCGTGGCTTTATAACCATGATACGGATGTGCCGTTTGTAACTTTCGCTTTGCAGGGAATTCAGAACGAAGCTGAACGATACAAGTATTTGCAATGGCTAAAAATCTAGCTAGAATATTTGCAAAAACAGGTGGTTTGTGTAAATTTAATGAAACCACGAAAAAACTTCAATAGCCACTAAACAAAAATCAAACCAGCCTCTCACCTGTTATGGCGAGGGGCTGGCTTGGTTTACAAAAGTAGGTATAGTAATTAAGTACAAAGTCAAAAATTCAAAATTTAAGCAATCCTGCTCTGATGGCGGTTAATATTTTCCAAATGAGGAAAATAGAAGCCGCTTTTCTTTGTACACAGCGTCATCAAAAATGATGACAAATGAAATATTGCTATTAAGCAGAAAGGAAAATGAAAAAATGAGTAATGTCTTTAAAGGTGAAGGTGTATTTGTCGGAGGTATCTCCATCAATACCGATATGGTTAAAAGGTTCGCAAATACTCGCGTCACTTACGAAATGGTCGATAGGAACTGCATGTGCATTAAAAATGCTGCAAACGGAGCTATTCTGTTCACAACATCTTCGGTTACCCGCGCTGAGTGGTTACCGTCTTTTGTTGCCGGACAGCAGTGCCTTTCCTTCACGACTTATTCCGGAAGCAACTACAAAATTATGGTTCCGACAAATAAAAATCTGTAATAGGAGGCAAACAAATGTTTTATTATTACACTAAAAAAGAATTTTTCCTTGATGGAAAAAAGAAAAGTGAGTGCTTCAAGCGCAGCATTCCTTATAACTTATATTTGGATTGTTACAACGCTATGAGACGACACGTTATCGAGGAAGCTTTGTGTTCTAAGCAGTGCTATTTAAAGTTCGAATCTGAAAAGCACGATATGGAAGACAAAATCGTGTTGATGCGCGGCTTGGAAAATGACAAAAGCACGTATCAAAAGTGGACCTTTGGAATCACTTCGCAGGAAACTGTGCCGGAAGAAAAGATTGCCCGTGCAAAGCAATGCCTAATCGATAACGGAATCGAAGACGATGAAGCCGAAACGGTGTTGCAGGCTCTTTGCTACATTTTGATGGATACTGAAATTTTCCCAGAGGAGGAAAAAAATCATGAGTAAACTGGTGCTATTTAGAGGTAAAACTCGTAAAAATTAAAGGAGTAGAAAATGGACATTACTGTAAAAGTCAAACATATAGAAAAATATCTTACAACTCCTCGATGCAAAAAGTACCGGGAACGTGAGGTAGAAGGTCAATGTACTATTCAAGTACGCGAAGTTTCTTTTTGTGATTTGACTCCGGCTTTCGGCGTGGAACAATACATTTGGGAAGAAACTCCCCACATCGAAAACGATGTAATTTTCTCCAATGAAGGTTCTCTATGGAAGTTAAGCCGTGCCAGTCGCTATTATGCCGGTAAGAGTTGGTTTGATTTAGCTCCGTGTACTTCTGAATTTCTAGCGCATCAGTTGGAGCCGAACTATTACGAAATCCATAACTTCAGCACAGATACCGAGCAAATCAAGGAATACATTCAGAGCCAAGCCAACCGCTTCCTGATTTGTGATGGAAAGCTATATGAAGAAGCAAGCGAGCCAATGTATGTCATTATGACCTTCGGCCTTGGCTGCAATCACGGCGGTTCCGCTCTGATGATTGAGGATTATTACAATTCCAACATCCCCAGCAGCAGATACTATGCTGCCAATCAGCGCGAAGAAGCCATTGCGAAAGCAAAGGAAATCGCACTGAACAGGGGAGATACAGAATCCATTCACAGCATCGAGACAGCCCCTCTTATCCATGTCTATGATGATAAGTTCGTCACCAAAAACCCACAATCGTGGAATGCTCCCGGTGATGAATTTTGCAACACGCTGGAAAAAATTACAGAAACAGCAGGTGATGCTTTTACTGCTGGCTTGTTGGCAATGTATGTAACCGCAAAACCGCAAAAAAAATAAAGTAAGGCACGTCCGTCAAAAAGAAAGGAAACGATAATGTTTAACTTTTATGTGAAAATGCTTATCAACGTTAAAAAGCTATATGGCACCGGACATAATAATATGCCAGACTCACTACTCGATTTGTTCGAGAATATTGCATCTGTCATGCTGGATGACTATGATTCCAAGAGTTGTCCGAGAGATGACCTTGATTATGACATCAAGGTTTTCATTGATAAGTTTAGCACTAATGGTTCTGATGTTACTGCCAAAAATTTGGCCGCAGCTATGCGTATTCCCAAAGCGTTTCGTGCTTTAATGCACGACAGTAGTTTTGGAACCGTAAAAGAAGCATTTCATTATGCGCTTGCAAATGAGCTCTCCAATGACCTCGCAGACCAAAACGGATATGTAATTAAAGATTACTATATCAAGGAAGAGGGAAGCGAAAATATGAGTGGAGAAGAGGACTCTATCGTATTTGGCTTTGCAGAACCAAAACAAGTACGTCTGTTCGCTAAAAATGCACCGAAACAGGTTTTAAGCTGTGCAGAATCACTTATCAATGACGCACATTCTATGGGCAAAGCCATTACAAAGAGATTCTTAAAAAAGACGTTTGACGAACCCATGAATGCTTACTACCTAAGTAACGCATTTGAACTTCTCAATGGAGGCTTTAACAGCGATTCTCCACTCTGTTGCTACGATAATGGCTATGTACGTGGTATGCCGGATGACTTCACCATCAAAGAAGTGAAAGACCATCCGGAAAACTATGCTGTTGTAGAGTTGCTGTTTACAAGCTAATAAGAATCAGAAAAAACATATGAAAGGAACGGAAAACAATTATGTCTACACACAGTTTCATCGGAATCATTAAGAAAGACGGTATTCTTCATTATGTTTACTGTCACTCTGACGGATATCCTTCTTATCTTGGAGCGATGCTATTAAAACATTACAATTCACAGAAGCTTGCCGAAGCTCTCATAAACCTCGGCAACCTTTCTATGGTCCGAGAACGCCTTGCGCCAAATGAAGGAGAACATCACTCGTTTGAAACACCTGTTCGCCATGGGCCTAATGGTGGTGTAACAACCGCATACCATCGTGATAGAAACGAGCCTCTTGAAATCTATCATGAATCAGTTGACACTTCCGATGTAAGTGTCAACGCTAAGACAGAGCTTCTTAAAATTTTGAAAGAGGAGAATATAACCTACGGCTATCTATATGATAGCACTGAAAAGAAGTGGTATGCTGTAGATACCCTCCAAGACTGTGGATTCAATTTGTTAAATCGTACTTATATCAGTACACACAGTTAAATCTCCACAGCAAAAATCGCAAATTTCTTACCATGCTTAACTAAAGCCAGTAGCCATTTACCTATCAGGTGAGTGGCTTCTGGCTTTTTGCATTTTGCAAAGTCAGTATAGTAATTGAGTACAAAGTCAAAAAATCAAAAATTAAGAAAGTCTGCTTTGATGGCAGTTATTATTGTTCTGACGCAATCAGAGAATAGTAACTGCTTTTCTTTGTATGTACGTATCATCTCAACTGATGATAAAAGGATATGCTGAAACCAGCAGAAAGGAATCAAAAAATGGAAAATAGCTTTGAAATCATTTGCCCAAACTGTGGTGCTCGATTGTATGCCGTATCTACGGGAGAGAATTCCACAACCGAATGCCCCATATGTTCGACAGAAATCGCAACAGAAAACTCCGTAAAAAATCGTGACAACGACGCAGCACTCTCTTTTATCGAGAACGTTGATGGTTTGTGCGAAAACTTTGCAACTGCCGTCATTGATAACATGATGACAGACGACAATTCTCCAAAAAGAGTCGGTCGTGATTTGGCAAAAGCTCTTCGAGAGAACAACGCATCGGATGTGCTGTTAGCTCTTACAGGGTGGAGCCTTGATTCTATCCTCGATTTGACTGAGCCTGTTGTCGCTGCCGAAGCATCCGGTCAATAACCCACGACTGAAGTCGCGGGCTTGTGGAAACACGAGTCTGTGATTTCAGATGTGCCCGAAAGGGTGTGTTGACTACCCTATGCGCATTAAGTTGCGCCTCGTTATAAGCGAATAGATAGTTACCGTGTGGCGTCAATCCTAACTGCACGCTCTAAGGCAACACATCAAAGAAATCTGAGGTAAAGACAACAGGTGTAGCTGCATCAAACCGCTTATGACATTGGGGAAGGATTCCAACTCCTCTCCGGAGGAGAGGACAGCTTATCATTAGCTGTCACACTAATAGAAAGGAGCATGGCATCATGCAATATGTGTATGTTCTTAACAAACACGGCGAGCCTTTGATGCCGTGTTCCCCACGCAAGGCTCGCTTATTGTTAAAGCAGAAGAAAGCATGCGTTGTAAAACGCA
>ERZ1034925.991-NODE-991-length-10672-cov-5.659320_pt1 | contig 10672 bp, 12 predicted proteins | sample MGYA00520687_ERZ1034925 | MGnify/ENA primary metagenome ERZ1034925 (study PRJEB33766, sample SAMN09781758) | gut metagenome | biome: gut microbiome | host: Homo sapiens | place: Madagascar | study: EMG produced TPA metagenomics assembly of the PRJNA485056 data set... | reverse complement strand
GCGTAATAATGTTGTATAATAGAAATGAGGTGATACCATGAAAACATATACTTTAATTGGCGGAGTAAATGGAGCCGGAAAGTCCAGTTTAACAGGTTCTTTGCGCTCTGAACGCAACGATTTAGGTATTGTGGTTGACCCTGACAAACTAACTGCTCAATGTGGAAATGATGAATATGAGGGTGGAAAACTTGCTGTCAAACGCATTGAAACTGCTTTGAAAGATGGAGTGAATTTCACGCAAGAAACAACGCTCTCCGGCGGATATCCGAAACGTCTTTGCAAGCGAGCAAAAGAGGCAGGATATTATATTCGTCTCTACTATGTTGGTTTGGATACAGTAGAAGAAAGCATACGACGAATTCAAAATCGTGTAGAACGTGGGGGACACAACATTCCAACTAAGGATGTTGAAGCTCGCTTTTCTCACCGCTTCGAGGATGTCCTCAAAGTTTTACCGTACTGTGATGAAGCTAAATTCTTCGATAACAACAATGGATTTTTGCTCGTGGCGGAGTACCGTAACGGACAGATTCTTCCTATTGGGACTTATCGACCAGAATGGCTTAACAAATTGTTGAACTTCCAATAACACAATTAGCCGTTCACCTTCGGGTGAGCGGCTTTTCTGTTGGTATAATAGAAAGGCACAAACAAAAAACTCAAAACTTTAAGATAACCCTTTACAGGAGCAGCTTTTGTGAATAATTGCAAAGGCTGTTTTTTGTTTGTGTGAGGCAAGCGTTTAAGAAGACGCAATTTTTGAACGTCATCACTAGATGGCAGAAAGGGAAAATGTAAATGTACGAAATCAAAGAAATGGAACAGGTGTTTCGTGTAAAGTTCGTAACGAGTAATGCACGTATTGTCGTCATTGACACTAATAATAGGAAACAAAGAAGAAGCTGTTTATGTACAAGAAGTAGCAGAAAATTCTTCTGTTAAACTATTACTGAAAATATATAAGCGTCACATAGGAGCAGTTTCCGGAGTTCTCTGATTATCAGAAAATCAAATAGCACAAATCGATAAACTACCACATAGAGCGTCCAACTATTTAGCACTATATCCACAATGGAAAAAATATATGTAGATGTAACAAACAACGAAATGAATATCATTGAAAAAATCAATTATCATTCTAGCAACAACTAAATTGCGATTAGGCAATAACTAACCACAATAACCATCTGCAAAAAAATAAACAGCCGGAGCTACTGCACAAAATATGCAGGGGTTCCGGATTTTTTACAAAATGAAGGCCAGAAAAGCCCACGGTTTCAACCGTGGGAGGTGGCAAGACAATGAAGGAACACTGCTTTTTGATGAAATGGTAAATACTCCGGCAAATTGAGACTTTCACGCTTGATTTAGGTGACCACCTATTCCCGAATAGAGAATCACCTGATTTTGCAAATATCCATAAAATAAAAAAGGAGCCCTCTGTCAGCAATTGGCGGAAGGCTCCTTTTTGTGTTTTAACGCACTTCTAACGCATTCCTAAGCTCTACAATTTCTTCATCAGAAAGTAAGTATTTTACCATGTTTGCGTAGAAGACAGCACGAGATGTGGTTGCAACAAATGTTCTAGCATGAGTTTTTCCAGAGCGAACAAGGCCATTTTCTTTGATAAGACCTTTTTCTAGTAATCCATTAGCAATCGAAAAAAGAGAACGCGGTTTCCATGACACATCACTATTTTTCTGAGTTTCTTCAACGATTTGAAACAGTGCCATTGGTTCTTTGCTATTCCACAATGTATTCATAACGGACTCTTCCGCAGAAGTTAAATGATAAGGGCGATTTTTCTTTGCCATAGTAATGCACCAACTTTCAAAATGATAAAAGCACCTATTATTATATCATCATAAAATAGTTGGTCAATATTTTCACAGATGAAATGATTGAGTTATAAGCAAAACGACAAGAGAAAAATCATTCGTCTTCATCGCTCCACTTACGCTGAATAATTGGGGCAACATAAAATTCGTCTTTGTGCAAATCAATGCCGTATTTCTTCGCCAAATGAATGGATTCATCGTTCTGCTTTTGCCCAAAAGTAAGTTTGCGAATGCTTCCGTTGATATTATCAGTAGTTTCAGAATATCTCGATTTATTAAATAATCCGTAAGCCTTATCATTGTCACTGTCTTTGTCCAAGTAATTACGCGGCTTACCGCCAAGCATGTAAAAACGAGCATTAGTTGGAGTACCATCATGCGTAAAAAAGGATGAGTGAAATGAATCATTAGTAGTTTCAATCCCGGAGACATCACAAACAAAAGCAGCATAAACCCAAAGAACCAGCCCCATCACATAGGTATGAAGAGCTTTCCAATTGGAATCTTCTGCGCAAGAATAAAACAGCTCAGTATTGGTATTGTAATATCCACAGATATCGCCATGAATAGTCTTGATTTTATACACACACACAATTTCATCGTTTCGACAGGTTTCTTTTAATTTGATTTCCTGAAACACCTGAGCACAATCGAGTTTAACAACAGCTCCATTATTAGCCAAGGAACGACGACGTTGATGAAGAACGGATTTTAGCTTCTCAACAGAAAAACATGTAGTATCAAGTTTCGGAACCCAACTTTCGATGTCATTCGGTAAAACGACAAAAGGCTTATCAGGCAGCATATCAACAAGGTATTCATTGATGACAGTTGCCATAGATAGAACAGTATTGCCATAGAGATTAGACTCTCCGTAAAGAATTTCTATATCAGCAAGATTGGAAATATTTGAATACCCGTAACGTCTAAAATAAGAAACCATTGCTTTTTGGTAATTCTTTGGAGAAATAGAACGGTCACTCTTATTATAGGGATGACCGGAAATCAAAGCCATACTTTGACGCAAAGGAACTTCAATAAGAGGGTAGGGGTCTCTGATAATAATGGGGTCATTATTAGACGTAATACCTGCCACGAGATGTAAAACATCATAATCTTTTTTGAGATACTCGGCTCCCTGCATCAAAAGATTGATTTCTGCCATAACAATATTTTCATGAAAGGCAAGAAAAAGAGGAGGATGTTTACAAGCAATAGATTTACGTTGTACACAGTCCTGTAAATACGCGAGAGCCGAATAATAATCGGAATAGAGCTTTTCTTTTTTTATTTTCTTTGATAACTCTTGGTAGAATCGGTGTAAGCCATAAATAAAGTCTTCCTGATTTGCCATTGCAAGCTCAAGCTGAGAATTCAAAGCGCAAATTACATCTTTGCCACGTCCAGCACGCTGCTGCAGGACTCTCATAAAAGTAACGGCATCCTTGCGTTTCTCGGAATCAATAAAATCGATAGTTGCAAATGCAATAGAAAGAGTTCTCAATTGGAAAACCCAAATAGATTGTCCCTTATCCTTATACTTTCTATCCCAAATCGCATAATACTTTTCACGAAGTGCAGCATTACGGTTGAGATTATAACTTTGGGAGGGTAATGTCATCCCTAACAAACTAGATGTAGTATCAATCATTTTAGCTTCTCCTTATAAAAAGAAATCAATTTCAAAAGTAGTAACAATAAATGTTACTTCTATAATTACTATACTAAATATCATAAAAAATAGCTTTATGCTGCAACTATACTGCTATAATGCAAAATGCTGCGAAAGTAGAGTTTTTTAAAAGATGGAACACCATATATGTACAAAGTAGGTATAATGATAAAGTAAAAGAGAAAAATCGAAGAAAAGAAGAAAACCCGCACGCACGGAGCAGTTACTATATCCGAAAACAGAAATAGTGACTGCTTTTTTGTTTGCTAAGTACTTGCAATTTGTTGCGAAGTGCAGATAATGGAGGAAAGAGAAATGAGGAAGAACAAGAAATTGGTCGTGAGTGTGGATGTTTCTAACGTGCGCACTCGAAACACATGGTCTGTAAAGCCGTACACTCGCGTGGAGAAGCCTAAAACTGTCTATAAACGGCAGGGAAAAGGTCGAACTCCTCGTGAGAGTCGATAAATCGCGGTGCCAAAAGGCATCAAAAACATCCGATGTCCATAGAAGGAGGTAATTACTATGGAAACCATTTGCAATCTTATCGAAATTGCTGTATATATCACTTGTTTGGTATATATTGCAATTCTTCTCACGCCTGATGTGAAAAAAGCTCTTGCCATTGGAAATAAAGAGCTCAATTATTTCAAGAAAGTGTATCTTAAAGCAATCGATAACAACGAAAAAACCACCGATTCTTGGTGGACAACCAAAAAGAAAATGGCGGCTATTTTTATTAGTGATTGGTTCAATAACACACAAAAGACAATGGATATCGATTTGTGTGCTATTTACTACTATTTAAAAAAGCCAGAAACAGCAATTGATACAGTAGTCGATGTTCTTGAAAAAAACATGTCTATTATTATCACAATGTTACTACTTATTATATGCGGATTAAAAACTGAAAAAACACATGCAGAAGAAGTTGCCTTCGGAACTTTCCTCGTTATACTCCTTGTATCCATCACAAAATTAAGCGTAAAGAAAAACAGAACTTCTCTTTATATAGATAATCTCGATAAAGATTTGTACATCAGCCTTTGTGAAGCAATTCTCAAAGGAACCACAGAAGAAAAACTTGTAAAGCTGTGCAGCGATTACTTTGACAACCCGGATGTTGTTAAAGATACTGATGCAACAAGTTTTGCAGTTATTTTCAAAAAAATTAAAAACCCCGAAGAAGAAGAAAACATTAAGAAGTAAAAAACAATATCAGGGCGTATCTGCGTGTCTTTATGTAAGGCATGCGGATACGCCCTTTTTCTGTTTTTCAGCTTTGTTAGTATAGTAATTTATGAAAATTACTATGCTAGGAGCAAAATTGAATTGAAAATCAGCAAAAATAAGATGAGAGCTGTATGTACAGCTTTAGCTATTGTATTATCCGGTTGCTCATGTGTTTCACGTTCAACAACAGAAACAGCCAAAATTAGTAATGAGTCAAATACCGAATTAGAAGATAAGGTATTTGACAGCACTGAGAGCAACAAAAAAAGTATTCAAATTGAGGATTTATATTATACAGCACTTGATGAAATAGATTTCTTTCCGGGAATAGAAGGAAATAGAATCCTTCATATGCCTGTATATGAAATCATTGCGACTAACAACCAACAGAATGAACAAGAAGCTCAAGAAAACACAAACGAAGACTACGAAGTAGAAGAACAAGAACCAACAATAACGACTGTATGGGGAAATGTTGTCCCAGCAAGCTATGGTTCAAGATACGGAACAATTTCATGTTCAAAAATCGGATTATATTCTTCCTTGATATGGGGAGACGACCAGAACTTATTAGATAGTCGCAGTGGTGTATGTCAATACACAGGGTCATCGCAAGTAGGATATGGTGGATGTCATCTTTTATGTGCGCATAATAATGGCGCATTTTCACTCTTGCAATATGTAAGCATAGGAGATGAATTTGTTGTAGATACAGATTATGGCAGATATGTATATAAAGTGGATTCGTGTAGAGCCGGAACCGTAACGGCAGATGCCGGAACAGTAATTGCCGAGGACGGAACGGTACTTGTAAATTTAGGAGACAGTGAAGATTCACTCTACATGTATACCTGCTATCCGTTTGGCTATTATCAATCGACTCCGCAGCGGTATGTTGTGCGAGCAAAACTCGTTGCATAAAAAATGTATAGACATATGTCTGTAGAAAGGACCTAAATATGGGTAAGTTTAATTTTAATAAATCGTGGCAAGAATTCCACCTCATTCATGTAGGGGATGAATTGCCACACATTTAAGTAAATAAAATGTGCAAACTGAGTACGCTAATAATAGAAGGTGGTGACAAGCAATGCCTGTGCAAAAATTAAATAGAGCAATTATGTATCGTGCATATCCTACGCCTGAGCAACAGGTATTGTTTGCCAAAACCTTTGGCTGTGTTCGTTTTGTCTGGAACCATATGTTGACAGATGCACAGCAATTTTTGAATGAAGCAGGAATGTTTTTTATTCCCACCCCTGCTAAATACAAAAAGGAATTTCCGTTTCTGAAAGAAGTGGATAGCCTTGCGCTTGCTAACACGCAGCTTGACTTAAAGGAAGCGCGTAAGAAGCATCGGGAAGACCCCAAAAGCCACGGTGCGCCCAAACTCAAAAGCAAGCATAAAAGCAAGATGTCTTACACAACAAACAATCAAGAAACGCGCCGTAAGAACGGTACAATCAAAGACACGATTTATATTGTCGGAAATCTTGTTCATTTGCCAAAGGTTGGCGATGTCAAAGTAAAAAGGCATCGTGAGCCGGGCATCAATTGGGTGCTGAAAGGCGCAACTGTAAGCTGCACTCGCAACGGTAAATACTTTATCTCGTTGCTGTATGAGTTTGAGGAAGATATTCAACCTGTTGCTCCTACAAAAGAGACATCGCTTGGCTTGGACTACTCCTCTCACGATTTCTATGTTGACAGTAACGGCAATATAGCTAACTATCCACGCTTTTATCGTCAGAATGAAGAAAAACTTGCTAGAGAACAGCGTAAGCTGTCTCATATGCAGTTTGGCTCTCACAACTACGATGAGCAATTACATAAAGTTCGCGCTCTTCAGGAACATATTGCTAATCAGCGTAAGAATTTCTGCCATACGGTAAGTACCGCGATAGCCAAGCAGTATGATGCCGTATTTGTGGAAGATATCAATTTACGCGGATTAGCAGGTTCTCTGAAATTGGGAAAATCCACCAACGATAACGGCTTTGGTATGTTCCGCATGATGTTAGAGTATAAACTCACATCTAAGGGCAAAACTTTTGCCAAAATCGACAAGTGGTATCCGTCCAGTAAAACCTGCAGCGTGTGCGGCTTTATAAAAGATGACCTCACACTTGCTGACCGTTCATGGACATGCAGTGCTTGTGGAACGGAGCATAACCGTGACCACAACGCTGCCATAAATATTCGCAATGTAGGATTATTAGGATTATATCCCACATAATCTAATTCTCACCCACGCTATGCCGCCTGCAACAGCGGTGAAAGCCCATTGTACTCGGTAGCACGGACGGAAACCGTGCCTAACAATCCGTCGAGTGGGAACAAATTGGAGTCCTGCGGGACTACAAGCCCCCTCCTTCAGGTGGGAATAGTTGACTCAGCATACAGAGGACAATTATGAGATTTCACCTGCATTGGCAAAACAATGGCTGGAACACAATCGAGAAAATTGTGGCTTTCCATATGACATCCAAGACCAAAATGGTAAGACGGTGTATAGAAAGGGAAAGTTCGTTGGCTAAAACGGAGTAATAAAATGGCAAGAGTAAAAAACCAACCGATAAAAAATCAAATATCGTTTCTTGATTGCGTCAATGAGATAGGTACTATCAGCGAAGACGAAATCAGTGACGAAATGCAAACGAAAAGTTATGCGAAATCCTTAACGAAAGCAGCATCAATCCAATCCTTGAATATTGTAAAAGCTGTATACGAAGACACCGAAACTACAAATTGGGAAGACCTATTTGATGGTTTTGATAAACTGTATGCGATTACATTTTCATCCGGCATTGATTTCGTAAATCGTGTAATAGACAAATTTGAATATGCCGAAGTGATTTTTGGCTGTGAAAACATCGTAGGAAATGACATTGCCACAATCATGTCCGTCCAAATAAATAACGTACAAAAGCTGGCAAAATCAAAGGCCGCAAATCATTTGGCTGAACGCATAAATGATGGCACTCTTCAACTCTACGTTTCAAGAGATACAAAATCGCACGAAAAAATCTTCATATTGGAATCAGAAGACGGAAGCAGAGTCCGAGTTATCACGGGAAGCGCAAACATGTCTGCCTCAGCATTCTACGGATTTCAACGAGAAAACATCATATGCTTTGACGATAGCAAAGCTTTCGAACATTATAAAGAGCTGTTTGATAACTTTAAAACCATGTGCTCAGATGTAATTACTCATACATGCGTTGTTAAAACGGCAAGTGATAGAGATTACCTTAAAGACCATATAGAAGAAACTCCGATAGCACAGACAGTAGAAAATGCAAAATATATATTCTTGGAACAGGCAGAGCCGCAGGAAGAAGCAGAATATGAATTTGTAGCCGATGTCACAGGAATGAAAAACGAAATAAGCCGATGCTTCCAACTTTACCAACACAGAGCGGAAAAATTATATTAGCTAAGGATAATTTGGCAAAATTCACAAAGCGATATACGGATGACAGAATAGTAAAGAAGGTCACTTACAAAAAGCTCCCGAAATTACACATAGATTATGATGCACACTCATTGACATTTAATGATATACCAATAGATTTGCATCCAAGTATGGAAGCGGTAGCAGCAGATATTCAATGTATTACGAAATACATCTCCGGAATCGAATATTTTTACGGGGATGTAAAGCAAACACAAAACGACTATTTTTCGTTCATGAACTGGTATCTCGCAAGTCCATTCTTTCCGTATTTACGGCTTGTCGCAAGCGAAAACAGCTATTCAAAAGATATGTTTCCAGTAGTAGGTATTATGTATGGTGACTCAAACGGCGGCAAATCATCATTTGTACGTTTTCTCACCAAAATGATGTGTGGAACAAAAATTCCGATGAATACAACAGAGGATTTCACAGCTACAAATATTGACGCTCTTAAACGCTCTTGTGAGGGAGTACCTCTTAATTTTGATGACCTTTCGCGAGCACAATTCACAAATCATCGAGAAAGAATCATCAAAAATGAAGATTGGGGCATAAAAGAAAGGTTCATAAATTACCCTGCAATTTCTATCACGTCGAATACTATAACTTCGTTGCCAAGCGATATTTCAAAGAGAGCTATCGTATGCCGGATTTATGCAAAGACAGATAACGAGCAGGGAACACGAAATGCAAAAACTGTAAATGAAAGTATCTCAAATATCTCCACGGCATTCTATGGAGAGTATGCAGCACGTATGTTGTATGCGGTCGAAAAAATGGCTGAACACATGAGAAAAGATGGAGATGACTACTATCCTGATATTTTCATGGTGTCTTCTCGTATAATCCAAAAAATCTTTTCGGAATGCAATATTGATATTCCCCCATACATACGAACACTTAGATATTCCGACTATTTGGGAGATAAAAACATAGGACGAATCGCAGTAGAAAAAATAAAAGTAGCGTGGCGAGCAGACCCTAAGAAATTCCGTGTAAACAAAAAAGAAAACGAACTCATTTATACCTGCCCGGATGACAGGCTTAACTATGAGTTGAAATGCATCCAAAATGAACTTCCACGTAAATTAAACGCAAGAGTCGTAAGTGGCAACCAGATTGTAATGGACTACAAGGAAGCAAAGAAAATCTTTGGAATACATTTTAGACGCTGGCCGCTTGGATGATTTGAGTATAGTGATATAAGTCTTTTAAAGTATACGTCAGAAAGGGAGCATATTCATGAACATTAAACCGATTGTAGCTATTGGGGCTGTTGCAGCAGTTGCAATGCTTGTGCTGAAAAAAAGTGAAGACAAGCGCCGCGAGGCATTATATCTATTGCAAAAAGCGGAAGATAAGCAGGCGGAAACCAAAGAATTGCTAGAAGAGACTAAAGAACATCTTTGTGCAACAGAGGCTCTTCGTGACGAAGTAAAGAAACTTTTAAACGAAACAGGAGAATTGGAGGAAACCGATGAATAATTTACTCAAAATTTTACTCTGCGTAGGTACGATGACTGCGGGAGTAGTATATCTGCAAAAGAAAATTGCAGAAGCCAAAAGCAATATGCTTGACGAAGATGAACTGTTGGAAAAGTCCAAAAACGATTTGAACTTGGATGAGGATGAATACGACTGGCCCGAAAATATCCCAATTTATGAGCCAAAAGAATCACCACACAAAGAAGCCAAGGCTGCTGGTTCAGAAAGCCATATCAATGAGGAAAAAAAAGAAAATTCAAACTGCGAAATGAATGATATCGGCAGTCAGGACGAAAAAGAGGTAAACCAGCAGTCCACAGATTATCCGGCAGATAAAGAAAAAAAATCTAAAGATAATCCGAAAAAGCCATCTGCAAAACGGGTATATCAGCTCAATGCTATTACCGGAGATGTAGAAAATGTTTATTCTTCTGCATCTATGGCTGAAAAGATGACGGGAATTAGCCGGAAGAGCATTTCTAAGGCTGCAAATGGTTCTCGTAAAACAGCAGGTGGATACGCTTGGCGGTTTGAAATAAGCGAGCAGAATAATGAGACTTGAACCAGAAAAGAAATATCGACACCAACCAGAAATTATTGTATGCGTTGAAACTGCAAAAAATGATGTTAGACCATCAATTTACAATAGAATTGAGATTCCTGCCGGAATGAAAGCTAATGGTTATTTAACTGCAATTAAAGCAAACAAATACATCCGAGCGCAGCTCCCGGTTTTAAAGAAAAAAGACTTTCACGGAGAACGACCAAAGCTAAAAGATTTTTTGGCTGAAAACAACATGCGCTGCTGTGTTTGTGTGGATGAGACTTTTGTTTACACCAAAGGTCATGATTATTGGTCTTTCATTGACCATGATGATGGGCTTATCAAAGCAGCTTGGTATATTCGCGATTGCAATAATCGAACAACCAACAAGGTCATGTAAAACAATCTGTTTGATAATCTTTTTAAAAATAAATATCAAA
>ERZ1034925.987-NODE-987-length-10706-cov-5.308891_pt1 | contig 10706 bp, 15 predicted proteins | sample MGYA00520687_ERZ1034925 | MGnify/ENA primary metagenome ERZ1034925 (study PRJEB33766, sample SAMN09781758) | gut metagenome | biome: gut microbiome | host: Homo sapiens | place: Madagascar | study: EMG produced TPA metagenomics assembly of the PRJNA485056 data set... | reverse complement strand
CAATTATTGTTAGAATGGTGTGGTTGTTTATATAACAGTTCCAAGCGGCTTATTGGTCGCTTGAGTTGTGTTATTAGCTTTTGCAATCCATTGATCAGTATGACAGTGCTGTATTACCACTATCAGCGTTATCAAACGTGGATCGGATTGGAAGTAGTTCTGACGCCGATAGGCTTATTTCTATTAGCTGATCTGATCAAGCGTTTGAGTCGTTTGATGTTATGTGATACAGATACCGTTCCAGTAGCACGAAAGCGTTTCATTCATAAAGACGAGAACGGTCGCAATATTTTCAATACCGGCGATATTTACGAAATGGTTGAGTACATAGCAGAAGTTGAGAACTATTGCGAACGACGAGGCTTGTATCATAAAACAAAATCTGCGGTAAAAGCACTATTATTTACAGCGATTTTATGTTTGTTCAATCTCGATCCATTAACTGTCCATGCAGCAGAAGTAAATTCATTTACAGAAGAAGAACAATTGTTACTACAGCAGCTTGCTTTAGCAGAAGCTGAAGATCAAGGTATCGAAGGAATGGCATTGGTAATGCAAGTAATCGTTAATCGCGTTGAATCAGACGCTTTCCCTGATACTGTATACGAGGTAGTATCGCAACGAAAACAGTTTGCTACGTACGAGAGTGGTGTATATAGTGAGAAGCAAGTAACAGAGGAAAGTTTGCAAGCATTAGCATTATTAGAGCAATTGCCGGCGTCAGAGGCGTTGTATTTCGAGAATGATTGTGGACGCTCTAGTACATGGCATTCTCGCAATTTGCAACTGTTATTTACGTATAAAGATCATAAGTTTTATAAGTGAGGTAAACAAGATGAAAAAAAAGCAGCCCTGCCCTATTTGTGGTAATGAGATCGAGCCTATTAAGACTGGTAACAATATGTTTCGTTGCAAATATTGTCGCCGCCTGATCGAAGTAACTGAACGGCAGAAGAAGGGAAAAGTTTTTCTTGAGATGTCTGAAAAGATATAACTTATTGTTGCCTTTTTCGGTATAAGGTGCGATAATAACAACATAAGGAACAGATATTCCTAATAAAAACGCTGGAGGGCAAGAATATGACAGAATCAAAAGTTATCGAAACCATTAAGAAGTGTTTAGCATTAGCTAACAACAATCCTTCTGAAGAAGAAGCACGCGCAGCAGCCTTGAAGGCTCAGCAGTTACTTGCAAAGTATAAGATCGAACTTGCTGATGTAGAAGAGGAAGATGGCGAAGAGATCGTTGAGTATGAAGTGTGGTACAGAGATTGCGTTAAAGGTGTAGCACGAGCATGGAAGTACGATCTAGCTTCTATTGTAAGTGTGAATTTTAGATGCAAGCATTTTTTCTACGGTAAGAAAGGTGTATGCTTCTATGGTCACAAGACCGATGCTGAAGCTGCTGCTGAAGTATTTAAGTTTTTATTTGCCACAGGCGATCGTTTAGCTGATAGAGCGATGCATAAAGTAATACGTTCTTATCACAGTCGTGGTGAATCGGCGCAGGTATCAGGAATTTACAATAGCTGGGTAAAAGGATTCTTAGTTGGTTTGAAAGAGTCGTTCGATAAGCAGAGTACAGCATTGATGATCATTATTCCTGAAGATGTTAAACAGCAGTTTGTAGTACGTAGTGCAAAATTCAAAACAGCTTCTTTCGGTATGCGTGCTAGTAATTTAGACGTAGATGCTTTTAGCGAAGGCAAACGCGTAGGCAAAGATATAATGGCAGCAAGAAGTTTAGAAAATTAACAGAAAATCGTTGCCCTTTCAGCAGTTTTATGAGATAATAAAGGCAAGTCAAGAGAGACTAATAAAACTGCTGGAGGGCAAAGGTATGAGATATTTAATTCACGAATCTAACATGGAAAGACTTAATAAGAAGTTAACCACCATTAGCAACAAGTGTGCAAAGTACGGTTGTCAGTTTTCTTACGAGAGAGTTGGAGAACAGTTCATAGAGGATGAAGATCATAACGTTAATCGTTACATCGAGATCGAAACCGAAGGAGTTGCTAAGATCAACGATTGGATGTTTGTAGCGACTGTCGAGTTTCACGAAGGTGGTAATGTGATTCGTAAATGTGGAAATATTGATGTAGAAGTTCCTGAGAGATATTACACTTCTGAGCCGATTTGTGAACATTGTAATACTAAAAAGAGACGTAATAGTGCTTACATTATTATGAACGTCGAGACTGGAGAGTTTAAGCAGGTAGGTCGTTCTTGTTTGAAAGATTTTACTTGCGGTTTAAGTGCTGAAGCAGTAGCACAGTATATTGCAGTATTCGATTGTATGATCGAAGGTGAAGCAGTAGAACCTGGTTGGCATCCGGTAGAGTATTTCGACACTAAAGAGTATTTACAATATGTTGTAGAATGTGTTAATCATTTCGGTTATTACGGTTCTCAGTGTGAGATGCCTACAAAGACTAGAGCGTACACTTACTTAGCAGCAACGTGTGGAAAGCTATTTCCTGCAAAGCATTTAGAAGAGACTTTAGAGGAGATGAAAAATGTACAGTTCAATTGTTATACTGATGAAGTAGAGCAAGTAGTCGAAGAAGCATTAGCCTGGATCACTGAACAGAATGAAGAGAACAACTATTTGCACAATGTAAAACTTTTAGCAGCACAGAAGTATATCGTATCAAAGGATTTTGGTTTTATTGCAAGTTTGATTCCTACATACTACAAAGCAATGAAGATTGAGCAGGAAAGAAAACAGCAGCAGGAAGTCGAGAGCAAGTCTGCTTTTGTAGGTAATGTAGGAGATAGAATAACAGTAGCTGCACAGACAGTTGAATGCATTGCTAGTTGGGATACACAGTACGGTATGACTTATGTATACAAGATCATCGATGAGAACGACAATGTATACACTTGGAAAACTGGCAAGAGTTTATCAAACAAAGCGATGGTATTGATTGGCACTGTTAAAGAACATAAAGAGTTCAGAGGTATTAAGCAAACAGAGTTGACGAGATGTAAAGTAAAATAGTCAGAAGACAACCTAGCACAAGTTGCTAGGCTTTTCTGCGTTTTAAAGGAGAGTTCAGATGAACAGAAATAAGAAGATCAATGTTTTAGGTACACCATATGTAATCCTGTATCAGAACGAAGAAGAGAATCCAAAACTGATTGAGAACAATGGTTTTTGTGAACAGTATTCTAAGAGGATCGTTATTGATGATGGTAGTTCAACGAAAGACGATCCTTTAACAGTTGAGAACTACGAGGAGTTCGAGAAGAAGGTTCTACGTCACGAGTTGATTCATGCATTCTTAGGAGAATCAGGATTACGAAGTAATAGTGAATGGGCAGAGAACGAAGAGATGGTCGATTACTTTGCTATTCAGTTTGAAAAGATCGCTATCGCAATGATCAAGACAAATTGTTTATCGTTGGATAGATTATTAAAAGAGGCAGGTGCAGACGGAAGCTACGATGGTAGTCAACCATTACTACGACCTGCAACATAAAAGGAGGCAAAGAACTATGGCATCAAAGAATGCAAGCATAGTTGATGAATGGTTAGACGATGATCATTTGATGCTCATAGAGGGATGGGCAAGAGACGGTTATACAAAACAAGACATTGCTGGTTGTATTGGAGTGGATATTTCTACGTTACGTAAATGGGAGAAGACGTATCCTGAGATCGCACAAGCAATGAAAAAAGGAAAAGAGATTATCGACTACAAGGTCGAGAATGCTTTATTGAAAAGGGCGTTAGGTTTTACAGCTAAGGAGATCAAGGTAACGATTGGTAAACAAGTAAAGAATGGTCAGACGTTTCAGATATGCAAAGAGACAACGATAAAGGAGATAGCGCCTGATGTAACAGCTTGTGCAATATGGTTAAACAATCGTCTACCTGACAAATGGAAGCGCAATCGAGATAAGGTACTTGAGATAGATGACGAGGATAGCAATCTGCAAGTGACGATCGTTCGAGGTCCGAAAGAAGATGAACAGGACGATAGTGTTAATCAGGCAGTAACGATAGGGACTAAGCCGGCAGAGGATAAGAAAGTATCCTCAAAAGACCCTTCTATAAAAAGAGGACAGGACGATCCGGATTATTGGCCTGATGATTGGGAGGAGGAAGAGTAAGTGCGAGTATTAAGTTTTATAGTCGAAGATCAGATGATACGAAAAGATCCTGCATGTGACTTCACGAACCTGATACCTGGAACGAGAGGGTATCTGAAAGCACGATTCGTATTCAATCAGGAATGGAGAGGTTATGCTACAATAGCAGTATTCAGAAAGTTGTCATCTGAGTATCCGGTGCCGATTATCAATGGTGAATGTATCATTCCTGGAGACGCTTTGGAGTATGATTGGTTCAAGGTAAAAGTAATTGGACAGAAGAAGGCAGGTCAACGTCTTACCACTAATGAAGTCGAAGTAAAACAAACAGGAGGTGAATAATCAATGTCAAGCATAGACGAAGCATTAGCTCAAGCTCTAGCAGCAGAAGAGGAAGCTAGTCAGCAATGGATACAATTATCTCAGTACGGCACAAAGGAGTTCTATTCTGATGTTGATATTCCGATAGATGCTACTCAGCGTACGATAAACGATCTTAGTGAGAATATTTCAACAATGGGTGAGAACAACGCTCAGTATCTTTCATTTATGATCGATCGCTATTGTGATGGTATTGATCTGAAGGATATGCGATTCAGAATTCAGTATATGTTAGAGAGTGGCGTTGGTTCTGTTGGTGATGTTGTAAATGCTTACTACAACGATCAGTATATTAAGTTCGGATGGACGATTCCTATTGAGGCGACTCAAACTGCAGGTACGATCGAGATTATGGTATTTTGTATAGGCACGGTAGAGAGTGCAGAATATGTTTTGAAGACGAAGCCTGTTAAGTATACGATTCATAATGCATTACCTATTGGTGGAGGTATTCCGAAGCCTGATGAGAATTGGTTCCTTTCTTTCGTGACAGAGATGGATGAGAAAGTAGCAACAGCTCAGGGTTATGCTGACTCTGCTAATCATGCTTCTCAATCTGCTGAACAATCAAAACTGTCTGTAGATGAGAGCAAGACTCATATTGATACTGTAGCAGCTCAAATTACTACAACAGAGGGTGAAGGAGGAGATGCAGTTGGCTAAAGCAGTAATGCATATTAGTCCAGCGTTCGATAATTTCATTTTCGATTGGGATTACGAAACGTATTTACTGATCGGTAGTTATGGTTCAGGAAAGAGCCATGCTATCGTTCAGAAATTGATTCTGAAGCTTTTAGAAGAGAAAAGAAAAGCTTGTGTAATCAGAGATGTATATGAGACACATAAAGAATCTACATTCGATTTGATCAAGCAGGTATTAGATGATCTTGGTTTACTAGCAGACGAAGGTGTCCGCCGGCATAAGACAAAAGTCTGTTGGAAGGTTAGTCCGTTAGGGTTTATGTTTCCTAATGGTTCACGTATCATTTTTAAAGGTATGGATGATACTGAAAAGATTAAGTCATTGAATGGTGTATCAATTGTATGGATAGAGGAGTGTTCAGAGATCACGTACGAAGCGTATTTGGAATTGTTAGGTCGTATTCGTACTCCTAACACTTCGATGCATTTCATACTTAGCTGCAATCCGGTTGGTAAATTCAATTGGGTTTATCAACACTTCTTCAGCAAGACGAACGATGATGGCTCTACTACAACAGTTCTGAAGGATGAGTTGTTGTATGAGAGAAAAGTAGTTGCAAAGAAGCGTGTGTATTATCATCATTCAACTTGTGACGACAATCCTTTTCTTCCTCGAGAGTATATCATTCGTCTTGACGAAATGAAAAAGTATGATCCGGCTTTATGGTTGGTAGCAAGATTAGGAAGATTTGGTGCTACTGGTTTAAGAGTACTTCCTCAATTTGAAGTTATGAACGCTGAGCTTGTTAATCAAGCAGTTATCGGTATTGAGTCGAAATGGCACAGGATTGGTATGGACTTCGGTTTTGAAAAATCTTATAATGCTGTTGTAAAAATGGCTGTTGACGATAAGCACAAATGGTTGTATATTTATAAAGAGTATTATAAGAATCAAATGACAGATGATCGAACTGCTGCTGATCTTGTTATGTGGGATTCGAATATCAAGAACGAATTGATCAAAGCTGATTGTGCTGAACCGAAAGCTATTCGCTTTTATCAACAAGAAGGATTCAAGATGCGAGCTTGTCGCAAGTTAGCCGATAAGAAGACTGAAGGTTCACGTATAGCGAATACTAAGAAGTGCAAACGATTTAGAAGAATCATTTGTTCAAGTGATTGTATCAACACAATACGAGAACTAAAAGATCTTACATATAAAAAAAGACCTGATGGTAGTCTTGAATATGGTCGATTCAATATTGACCCTCATACCTTTTCAGCCATTTGGTATGGCTTGGATGACTATACAGTTGCAAATGCAAAAGAGCGTAAGAGTCATAGTGTTAAAGGAGGTTGATGGATGAGCAGCGAAAGACAGCGAAGAGAATATCGTGTTTATCTGAAGCGAATGACGCTATGGCAATTATATGAAGAATGGGAAGTTATACGGCAGCAAGTAAAAATAGCCATCGTAAGAAAGAAGGAAGCAAAATGAATGAAAAAGAATTGCAACAAGCGCAGGCGGAAGAGTTAGCTGCTAAGATCATTGGAGAAAAAGTAATTGCTTTGGAAGAGTTGATTGTTATACAGAGTAAGTCGTTGGGATGTTACGATTATCAAAATGGTTTGTATAACGGATTAGTTTTAGCAAAGAGTGTGTTGACTGGTGAGGAACCTCAATTTTGGCCAACAGAAGGGAGTGAAAAGAATGAATAAGCGTTTTATGTTAGGTCAGGAAGATTATCCTGAATGGTTTTGCGACTTGGCAAAGAAAGGTAGAGCACAGATCAATGTAGATGAAGACGAGAAGTTAGAAAGTGTTACTATCTATACACCTACAAAGACCTATGTTGCTTTACCGGGTGATATAATCATTCTCGCTAAAGCGGGTGTGACAGTGATATCTGCTAAGTAGGCTGCTGTGTTAAAAGAAGGAGGAAAAGAAAAATGTTTAGAAATTGCGTATTCAAGGTATCTGTAAACACTAAGAAATGGGCTAAGGCTGCTGCAGTAAGAGCAATTAAGACTATGGCTCAGACATTTGTTGCAATGATCGGTACTGCTGCTGTTATGGGCGATGTAAACTGGACGATGGTAGCTAGCGCATCTGTTCTTTCCGGTATTATTTCTGTAGCGACCTCTATTGCGGGTATTCCTGAGGTAGTAGATGGAGAAGACATGGGATTCAACGGAACGGAAGGAGTAGACGAAGATGAGTGATCTTGTAATCAATAAGATGATTACCAACAAGAATCGTTCAATCTCCAATAGAGGTGTCGGCAAGATTAAATATCTTGTCAAGCATTATGTTGGAGCAACAGGAGGAGCTCTCGCAAACTGCAAGCACTTCCGAGACACTTATATAGGAGCATCTGCTCATTACTTCGTTGGTCACAATGGAGAGATTTGGCAATGTGTCGAAGATAAGGATGTTGCCTGGCATGTCGGGGCTAAGAGATACAAACATAGATATTGCAGAAATTCCAACTCTATCGGAGTTGAGTTGTGTGTAAGAAAAGATGCTTCCGGTCGTTGGTATTACACCGAAGCCACCAAGAAAGCAGCAATTGAGCTTTTTGCTTACCTTATGAAAAAGTACAACATTCCTATCAGCAATGTGCTGCGACACTATGATGTAACTGGAAAGATCTGTCCCGAGCCTGATGTTTTGTCTGCACCCGTTTGGGATACGTTCAAGACAGAATTACAGATTGCTGTTAATGGATCATCTACATCTGAATCGCAGGATATCGTACAGGGCGTTATACAGGATGCTGTAAGTACATCTAGTGTTCCTTATAGAATAAAGGTCGCTAATGTAGCAAAAGGCGATGTTCTTTGGATCAGAAAAACTCCCTCTGCGGTGGCAATTCGTATTGGTTATTTGAAATGCGACGACAACAATGTATATACGATTGTAGCTGAACAGAATGGTTGGGGTAAGTTAAAGAGTGGAATCGGTTGGATCAATCTTCGATACACTAAGAGAGTTTAAGGAAAAGGAGAGTTGAGATGCTGTCAGAAGAGCAAGTAATGGAAAATCAGAAAGCAATGCTCGATGATGTTGTAATTTACAACGAAATACCGTATTCTATTATTGGTGATGACATCGAACAAGCTCTTAAAGACGATTATTACCAGGAGATGAATCAGATCATTTCGTTGTACAATGCTTATCGTCGTGGTATGAAATTTATTACAGAGGGTTCGAATGCTAATTATGTACCGTCTGACTTACGTTATAAGAAAGCTGCCAGCATCATCAACAAAGAAGCACGTTTCTTATTTGCGAATCCTCCGACGTTCAATTTGAATATCGATGACGTAAGTGAAGAGACGAAAGTTCAAAATACGATTCTTCAGGATTTTTTAGATAAAGTCCTTGAGAAGAATCAATTCAACACGCAACTATCGAAAGCTGTAAAAGATTGTTTTGTTGGAAAACGTGTTGCTATAATGTTAAATTTCAATGAGCAAGTAGGAATAACTGTTACTTTTTTGAATTCTTTGGAGTTTATTTATGAAGCAAGCAATTCTGAACTTCGTAAGATAGTATCGTTTTACAATATGGTGAAGACATCGTATCGTGAAAATCAGCGTTGGTTCAAAAAGACGTATGAGTTAGACGAAGATGGTTCAGTGTATGTTACTGAAACGATATATGATGGTTTAGGTAAAGTAATCAAGGAAGTATTGAAGCGTACTCGTACACGTTTTTCATATATTCCTGCCGTTGTCATTCTGAATGATGGTTTAATTGGTGAGAATGATGGGGAATCTGAATTAGTCGATCTGTTAGGTTATGAGCAGCAGTATAGCAAGTTAGCGAATGCTGATATGGATGCTATGCGAAAGAGTATGAATCCGACACGTTATACTATTGATGCATCAGAGTTGAGTACTGCATCGTTATCAACAGCTCCTGGTTCTTATTGGGATTTACAATCCGATGAAGAGCACGCTGTCGATAAACAGGCACAAGTAGGTATGTTAGAGCCTACGATGGCTTATTCTTCAGCTTTGAAAGTAACGTTAGATCGTATCGAGAATACAATGTATGGGACAGTTGACGTTCCGAATATCAATAGTGAGCAGTTGCAGGGAGTAATTACATCCGGTAAGACACTGAAAGCATTATATTGGGGTTTATCTGTTCGTTGTGATGAAAAGATGTTGACATGGGGTCCTGCCTTATCGTTTATTGCAGCAACTATTATTGATGGTGGGCGGTTGTATTCGAAGAGTATAAAACAATATACCGCAGCAACTGCTTTACCGACAAATGCTTTTACTGTTACGGTTGAGAATAACTATCCTTTACCTGAGGATGAAAACGAAGAGAAGAATATGGATCTCGCCGAGATCACTGCTCAGACGATGTCACGTAAAGCGTATTTGAAGAAGTGGCGTAAGTTAAGCGATGAAGAAGCTGAAAAAGAATTATTGCAGATTAAAGCTGAACAAGATTTATTTGATAATAGTTCTATGCCGCCGGTAGATCGTGCAGATGAGCAAGATGTGGCAGATGTATTTGACGAAGGTACAGGAGATGTAAATGGCTAAAGATTTTCAGTACGCTGAGGGTCAGCGAATCGTATTGGTACGTAAGCAGCAGAAACAAATAATTCGCTTGTATAAAGAAGTCGTTCAACAAATTCACGACGAAAGTCAGAAATTAAAAGGACGTACGAATATTTCTTCGATTTTACGCAGACAGTATCTTGATGATATGGTAGCTGAGATCGAGGAGAATGTTTATGAACTTAATCAACAGCTAGAAAAGAATATCAAAAGTAATATGTTAGCAATGTCTAATGTAGTTGTTGAAGATAATCGCAAGATGTTGCGTAAGATGGGAATAGATTTACAACAAGCGTATTTATATGTTCCTCAGGATGTTGTAAGCGAAATCGTTACTGGTAAGTTGTACGAAGGTCGTTGGTCGTTAAGTAGTGCTATATGGGGCGATAGCAAGCGAACGTTACAAGATATCAATTCTATCGTAGCTAAAGGTGTAGCTGAAAATAAAAGTGCTTATGAGATTGCAAAAGATCTTGAACAGTATGTACAGCCATCAGCACGTCGTCCATGGGAATGGACAAAGGTATATCCGAATGTAAAAAAAGTTATTGATTATAATGCTCAGCGGTTAGCACGAACGATGGTTAGTCATGCTTACGAAGAGAGTTTTGTAAGAGTGACAAAGAATAATCCTTTTATCGATGCTTACCGCTGGTTGATCAGTAATAGCGATCGTGTATGTCCAGTTTGTATTGCACGTTCTGAAGATGATCAGTACGGTTTAGGAGCGGGTATCTATCCAAAAGATCAATTACCATTAGATCATCCTAATGGAATGTGTACATTTGAATCAGTGCATACTAAAGACTATGATCAAATAGCAGATGTTTTAGCAGATTGGGTTCGAGGCCAAGGTAGTAAGAAAATGAATCAGCAGATTGATATTTTTGCTTACGATTTATTAGGACGTAAAACAAATACGACTCTTGAGCAAGTCAAAAAAAGTATTATTTTTTAATTTTTATGTTGTCAAAATCAGCAATATGCTATATAATAAAGAT
>ERZ1034925.982-NODE-982-length-10737-cov-9.993728_pt1 | contig 10737 bp, 7 predicted proteins | sample MGYA00520687_ERZ1034925 | MGnify/ENA primary metagenome ERZ1034925 (study PRJEB33766, sample SAMN09781758) | gut metagenome | biome: gut microbiome | host: Homo sapiens | place: Madagascar | study: EMG produced TPA metagenomics assembly of the PRJNA485056 data set... | reverse complement strand
GTATATGCAACAAAAGAAAATTTGAAAACAATAAACATAAAAGATTTTGGCAAAATAAATGCAAACGATTCTTCAAAATGGGATAAGGGATTTAATAGTGATTCAGCTTATGCGAAAGCAAGTGATTTATTTCAAAATCTTGATGAAATCTCATCAAAAAATTATGTTGTTTGTGGTGTTAAAAAGTAAGGAGGTTTATTAAGTGAAAACAATTAAGCAAGTTATATTACCAGTTCTATTTTTATTGTTATTAGTTTCAGGATTAATTAGTTTTTCAAATGAAATGGTAACAGAAAGACAAAGTTATTTATCTGGTAAAGAAGAAAATGTAAGCACAAGGGAACTTGCAATACTAGCTTCGTTAGTTTATGAAGATGTTCCAAATGATGAATCCTGGGGGAAAAATAAAGGTGTTGCCAGTTGTAACATTAGTAAAACACACGATGTTAATTATATTTATAGTGTAAGTGGTAGTGACTGTTTTTTCTCTCAAAAAACAAAAGATGGTATGCTTCAAACAATAAAAAAAGGTGGATATAATGTTCCATATTATATAGAAGGTATGTCAGAGAGAAAAATGAATAGCGTGTTTGCAACAGCTGTTGCAGAATTAGAGCCTGGACAAGAATATTATTTTTTAAACTTTGCTGATGTAAAAGAATTAGAAGGTAAATGGTCAATAGTAGCTTATGGACACAAAGTTAATAGTATTAACAAAGATGAGAATAGACCTGGATGGAGTAATACTTTTGATGCAATTACTTTTAAAAAAGGCGATAATTATGTAATTACTTATAGAGGCACAGACTTTCCTGATGCTGCAGAGTGGTTATTAAGTGATTTTGGTTATGCAATAAAGGGTGTAAATACTCAGACACAACAAGCTTATGATTATGCACAAGAACAATATAAGAGTATTATTACTAACAATCCTAATGCTAAAGTATATGTAACAGGGCATTCTCTTGGAGCATATTTGGCTCAAGTTGGAGGAGCAGCAATAGTTGATTATGAAGCAAGACGAAATTCTAAATCTAGTGTTATTGATGATAGTAAATGGGATAGTTATGAGATTTATAAAAATGAAACAACATCACATTTAGAACAAGTAGCGTATTTTAATGGAATGGGTGTTAATGGCATATTTGGTTCGTCTGATTTTGCTAAGAATATACAAAATGCTTTAGTTTATTTATCTACTCATGATAAAAATGGTAAAAGAATAGGAAATGGTAGAGGAGTTAATTATTCAAACGATATAAAAAGTAGTGGAAGACTTATTTTATATAGTATGAATGATGATCCAATAAGTAATATAGGATTACATTATGGTGAAATACTTAAACTTGAATATGGTGCAGATGCTAAAACAAGACATTCAAACCATACTGTTGATATTAAAGCCATACTTAACGTAGGTAAAGATTTAACAGCTGATGATATAAAGAAGATAACAGAATCATATGGAACAACAAAATTCACCATAGATCTATTTAAATCTTTATATTCTTATATTAAAAACACATCTTCATCAAACAGTTCTACAGTTGAGTCTGGAGCAATTCCAAAAGTTGTATCAGAACAGATAGGAGATAAATATGTCAATTATGGTGTTTCAAATATCGTAAATAACATATTAGCTATAGCAAGTGATTATGGTGTAAAAGCAGAACTTTCAACAAAAACCATAACAAAAGTATTAGAATTATTTAACGTGAATCATGAAACTGATAGTTTTGTTTGTCTATTAGATAAAGACAATGGTTATATAAATGATGATAATCTTAAGTTGGAAGTAATATCTAATAATTTAGGAAGAAGTTGTACGAAAGAAGGTTGCACATTTAATAATGGTTATAATTTAGATATATTAAACGATTATAAATATGGAGATGGTATTAAAGATTATACTGAAAAAGAAAGTTTATTATTAAAAGCATCAGTAACTAATGCTTGTGCTAAAAGCTATGACTGGTATTATAAAACACCAGAAGATACTGAATTTAATTATATTGGTAATACAGAAAATAATCAAATATATATAAACGATTTAATTTCTAATACAAATGATAACTCTGTTTATAATTATGAATTTAAAGTTAAAGTAAATTATGGAGATACATATACACCTAAAACAATTTCATTAGATAATACTGGAAAAATAATTACATATAAAACTAGTGATACTAAATTTAAAACTAATCCAACATTGGATGATGGAATAGATGAAGAAAAAACTTATGGAAAAAATGAGAAATTATCATTTGAAAAGAGTATGAGTTTTAATATTTCTTATACTGATAGTACTATTGATGTATATGGATATAATAATGCTACAACAAGAAGTGTTGAATTAAATACTGATGGTAAAATAAATTGCATTGATAATAATTGTTATACAAATCAAAAATATTCTTCTAAAGATAATTATGTTACTTTAAAGAGTAAAGGAAATAGTCACTTATGGAAGTATAGTTTAGATGGTAAAGAATGGAAACAATTATCAGATAAAACTACTGATGAAATTATTGTTCCAGAAGAGTTATTGAACATAAAAGAAAATAATAAGATTAGACTATATATTTCTGATGAGCAATGGAAGGGTGAACCATTAGGAGAATGTACAGCAACAAATAATTGTATTTTAAAAAATACTATTTTAAATTATGTATATGATACAGTAGAACCTAAATGTAGCTTTGATTATAATGGTGATACTATTGGTATATCTTTAGATAAGAAACGTTTAGGTGGTTATAAAACAGCAACGCCTACTTTGAAATTTGTATGTACTGATAACTTATCAAGTTTTGATAAAACTTCTGTTACAATTGATAGATTCGATGTAGAAGATAATGGATTATTTAATAATGGTTTATTCGCTAAAAAAGTTTCTTTAGAAGGAAATGTTACTTCTGATGTAAGTAGTTTTGAAATTAATTCAAGAATACCATTAAAAATTACTGGAATTCCAAATAATCAAACCTATGTACACTATATTGGTGGAATAAAAGATTTAGCTGGTAATACATCTAAAGTTGAAAAAGTAGATAGAAGTAAAATATATCTTAAAATATATGAGGGAGGCAAATAATGCCTTCTTTTTTGTAAAGTTATAGATAATAGTTTGACCAAATAAGCTTTATTGTGATAATATTGTTAATAGATAAAGAGGTGTTATAATGTTTGAAAATAAAGATAATATTATGAGGAAAACAATAGTTATTAGTGCGGGTACTAAAGAAATTCCAATAGGAGCTTATAATAATGAAAATATATCCGTATTAAAATTACCAGAAGGACTTGAAAAAATAGGAGCTTATGCTTTTGCAAATAACAGAATTAAAAGTTTAGAAATACCATCAACAGTTGAAGAAATAGGTATGGATTCTTTTGCAATGAATGATATAGAAACAGTTACTTTTAAAGAAGGAATAGAAGAGATACCATCCGAAGCTTTTTATAAAAATAATATTAGTCATATTTCTTTACCTAATAGTTTAAAGAAAATAGGAAGGAATGCTTTTAGAAAAAATAATTTAACTAAAGTAGTTATTCCAAGTAATGTATATGAAATAGAAAAAAATGCTTTTGATAATATTGACGTAGAGTATAGGGGTATATTAATAACTAAAGAAGAAATTGAAAAGTATGGGTGTGAAAATATAACATCTTTAATGCGTGAGAAAAAAGCAAAATTAAGAAACGAAAATAAAGCCTTAAGTGGTGAGGCAAAAAATGTAAAAGAAGAGGAAAAAGAAAAAGAAGTATCTATTCCGTTGGATCCTAATAGTGCTGAGTTAGTAGATAAAATACTTTTATTAGCTGCTTATGAAGAAAAAAAGAGAGAAAGCTCTATAAGTGAATTAAAAGCAGATCTTAGAGTATTATCAAGTTCTTTAAAGAGTAAATATACATCTTTAAAAAACATAGAAAAATATAAAGAAGAATTAGCATCTTTTGCTACATATTTAGCTGGTTTAGGTGCTAATTCACGTAGTGATTTTGATATTACTGAGAAAATGCATATTATTAATGCAATAGAAAAATTAGCATCTGCTAGGATTAAAGGATTTGACGTTGATATATCTAATTTAAATAGTGACATAGAAGAACTTTGCATGAAAATTAGAAAAATACAAATGCAAATTAGAAAGCAGGAAGAAGCTGTTAGTCATGTAACAGAAACTAAAGAGTATTTATCTGGTAAATCTAAATAATAGGGGGATAAAATGTTTGAAAATAAAAAAATATTTATACTTGGTTTTGCAAGAAGTGGGTATGAAGCTGCTAAGTTTTTAATTAAAAGAGGAAACGAAGTACTAATAAATGATGGAAAAGATGAAAATTCTGCAGATAAAGAAAAGGTAGAAGAGTTAAAAAAATTAGGGGTTAAATTCTTTTTTGGATCTCATCCTGATGACTTATTAGATTCTAGCTACGATTATTTAATTAAAAATCCAGGAGTGCCTATTAATCATAAGTATGTAAAAAAAGCAGAAGAACTTGGTATTGAAGTTATTAATGAAGTAGAGATGGCTTATAGATTACTACCAAAAGATGTTACTTTAATAGGTATTACAGGTACTAATGGTAAAACAACTACTACAACACTTATTTATGAAATACTAAAAAAGGCAGGATATAGTGCTCATTTAGCAGGTAATATAGGTTACCCTTTATGTAGTTTTTTAGATAAATTAAAAGCTAGTGACGTAATAGTTATGGAAACATCTTGTCAGCAGTTAAATAATTTAAGTACATTTAAACCGAATATTGCGATTATGACTAATTTATCTGAAGCACATATTGATTTTTTTAACAATAGCTATAAGATGTATAAAGATGTTAAAACAAAAATATTTAAAAATCAAACTAAAGATGATATTGCAATATTAAATTTAGAAGATAATCAAGTATTAGAACAAACTAAAGATATAAAATCAAATAAATTATATTTTTCTAGTAAGAATAAAGCTAATTGTTATTTAAAAGGATCTTCTATTTATTATAATGATGAGGAAGTATTAAATACTGATAATATGATTATAGTAGGTAAGCATAACATAGAAAATGCTATGGCTGCAATATTAGCAGTTAAAGCTTTAAATGTTTCAAATGATGTAATAAGAGAAGTATTATATAATTTTAAAGGTGTTGAACATAGATTAGAATACTGTGGATATTTAAATGGTGCAAAGTGTTATAATGATACTGAGGCAACTAATATTAAATGTACTCAAATAGCTCTTTCCTCTTTTAATAAACCAACTATTATTATTTTAGGTGGTTTAGAAAGAGGTCAAAACTTTGAAGAATTAAAGCCATATATGAAAAACGTTAAAGCTATTATTGGAATAGGATCATGTAGAAATAGAGTAAAAGACTTTGCAGATGGTTTAAATATTCCATCCTTTATTCATGAATACCTAAAAGATAGTTTTGATGATATTGTAAAAATAGCAAGTGATAAAGATGTCGTACTTCTTTCTCCTGCATCAGCTTCTTGGGATCAATACAAAGAGTGTGAAGTAAGGGGTCATGAGTTTAAAGAGTTAGTTAATAAATATAATAAGAACTAGATTTACTCTAGTTTTTTTGTTATAATTTGTTTGGGTGATATAATTATGGAACTATTAGATAGGTTTGATATTAAAACTGATAATATGCATATTTATGATACAGCATTTTCACATTCATCATATTGTAATGAACATAATTTAAAAGAAGATTATCAAAGATTAGAGTTTTTAGGTGATAAAGTGCTTGATTTAATTATGAGTGATTATCTTTATAATACTACTAATTATGAGGAAGGTAAGATGACTAAGATAAGATCAATGTATGTTTGTGAAAATGCTTTATATGAGTATGCTATGCTTCTTGATTTTCCAAAATATGTAAAGATAGGAAAAGGAGAAGAAAAAAGTGGTGGAAGATATAGAAAAGCAACACTTGCTGATATGTTTGAATCATTTTTAGGAGCAGTATATCTAGATCAAGGATATATTAAAGCAAGACAAATAGTATATGAGATAGTTATACCTTTTATAAAAGATAAACCAGAAATATTTTTTATGGATTATAAGTCTAAACTTCAAGAACTTGTTCAAACAACTAAAAGTTCTGTTCACTATGAACTATCAAAAGAAGAAGGACCATCTCATGATAGAACGTTTTATGTTAATGTGATAGTAGATGGTATTATTTTAGGTAGTGGAAGTGCTAAGAGTAAAAAGGAAGCAGAACAACATGCAGCACATGATGCTTTAAAAAAACAAGCTAAATTATAAGTATAGTAGGTGAAATATATGTATTTAAAGGAAATTAGAACTTCTGGTTTTAAATCTTTTGCAGATAAAATTACAATTAATTTAACAAGTGGTATATCTGGTATAGTAGGACCTAATGGTTCTGGTAAAAGTAATATAGTAGATGCGATAAGATGGGTACTTGGTGAACAATCAGTTAAACAATTACGTGGTGAAGGTGCTATGAGCGATGTAATATTTTCTGGTAGTAAATCAAGAAAAGCAGCTAATCTTGCAAGTGTTACATTAGTTTTTGATAATACTGATAAATATTTACCAATAGATTATTCTGAAGTGCAAATTAAAAGATGTATATATAAAACTGGAGAAAATGAATATTATTTAAATAATGAAAAATGTAGACTTAAAGATATACAAGATTTACTTGTTGATACTGGTGTAAATAAAGAATCATTTAATATTATTTCACAAGGTGATATAGGTGCAATATTATCTAATAAACCAGAGGATAGAAGAATTATATTTGAGTCAGCTTCTAACGTATTAAAATATAGAAAAAGAAAAGATGAAGCGTTAAGAAAACTAGATAGAACTCATGATAATATGACTAGAATAAATGATATTATTTTAGAAATAGAATCTAACTTAAAACCTCTTGAAAAACAAAGTGATAATGCTAAAAAATATTTAGAAAACAAAGAAAAATTAGACTCAATTGAAGTATCGTTAATAGTTAGTGAAGTAGAAAGTATGAATACCGAGTATCAGGAAAATAAATTAAAGGTATCTAATTTAACTAATGAACTTACTTTAATGGAAACTGATAATTCTACGTTTTTGGCTAGTAGTGAAAAATTAAAATTAGAGCAAACTAAAAATAACGAAGAATTATTTGAAATGCAAAATAAGTTAAATGCTATAACAAAAGAAGCCGAAGAATTAAAGGGCAAAAAAAATCTTATTACAGAAAGACAAAAATATAATGCAAGTGATACTAAAGTACATGATAATTTAGTTAATATAAAAGAAAATATTTTAAGAAAAGAAAATGAAATATTTGCAAGTAATAATAATATATCAATGATTAAGAGAAAATTAGATGAAGTTAATTTAACTTATGATGATATAATCTTTAAGTTTAATAAACTAAAAGAAGTACATGATGCCCTAGAAAATGATATGTTAACTCAAAACAGATTAGAAAATGAAACAAAGTATAAAATAGAAATGTTAAAAACTTCTATAGAAAATAATTCTAGTTTACCATATGCTGTTAAATGCGTTTTAGATAATCCAAAACTTACTGGTATTCATGGCACTATTGCATCATTAATTGAAGTTGATGACCTTTATGCTACAGCTATTTCAACAGCTTTAGCATCTGCATCTTCTTATATAGTTACAACAGATGAATTAGCTGCTAAAGATGCAGTTAATTATCTTAAAATAAATAAATTTGGAAGAGCAACATTTTTTCCTATTAATATAATTAAAGAAGGATACATAGATAATGAAACACTTAGAATATTAAGATTAGAAAATGATTTTATTGATGTTGCATCTAACTTAGTTAGATATGAATCTACTTATGATAGAATAATTAAAAATAGGCTAGGTACAACTATTATAGTAAAAGATTTAGATAGTGCAAATTCTATTGCAAGAAAAATATCATATAGATATAAAGTAGTATCATTAGATGGAGAACTAGTTCATACAGGAGGAGCTATAACAGGTGGTGTAATAAAAAATCAAACAAACATAATAACACAAAAACACGACTTAAATTATAACTGTGAACTTCTTAGAAAACTTCAAGAAAAAAGAAAAGAAAAAGAAGAAAAGATAAACATAGAAGATAATAAATATAAAGTTTATGATAATTTAAAAAATAAAACTCTAGATGAAAAAACTAAGCTAGAAGCAAGTTATAATTATGAACTACTAAAGAAAAGTTCTTTAGAAAAAGAATTAGATAATTTAAAAGAAGAAGTAAATAATATAAAAGGTTTAATTAATAATACTTTATCTAAAGAAGAAGAAAAGATAGTAGAAGAGTTCTATGAAAAAGAAAGACAAAGACAAAGTTTAGAATTAAATGTTAATAATATTAAAGCTATTATTAATAGTAATAATGAAACTATAGAAGACATGGAAAAAGAGTCTAGGTTAAATAACTCTTTATATTACAAGAAAAAAGATGAGTTAAAAGATTTAGAAATAAAGGTAAATAGATTAGATGTAATGCTTGATAATTTACTTAATACTTTAACTGAAGACTATTCTATAACTTATGAAAAAGCTAAAGAAAATTACTTTTTAGATATGGATAAAAAAGAAGCTAGGCAGATTGTTGATAAATGCAAAGCTGAAATAAAAAGATTAGGAGAAGTTAATCTAGGGGCTATAGAAGAGTATGAAAGAGTAAAGACAAGGCATGAATTTTTAACTAATCAGAGAAATGATTTAGAAAAGGCTGAAGATACAATACTTGAAATAATTAAAGAATTAGATGATATTATGAAAGAAAAATTTATTAATACATTTAATGAAATAAAAGAAAAATTTAAGGAAGTATTTAAAAAATTATTTGGTGGTGGTAATGCAGAACTTTCATTAACCGATCCAGATGATATATTAAAAACTGGTATTGATATAAAAGCTCTTCCACCAGGTAAAACACTTAAGCATATATCACTTTTATCAGGTGGTGAAAAAACATTAACTGCAATAGCGCTTTTATTTGCAATATTAGAAGTAAGACCAGTTCCATTTTGTGTATTAGATGAGGTTGAGGCTGCACTTGATGAAGTAAATGTTGATAATTTTGGTAAGTTCTTAAATGAATTTAAGAAAAAGACTCAGTTTATAGTAATTACACATAAAAAGAAGACAATGGAATATGCAGATTGTCTATATGGAATAACTATGCAAGAGTCTGGTGTATCTAAATTAGTTAGTGTTAAACTAGAGGATATTGATAATAAAGATAATATAAACGGAGGTAATTAGTATGAAATATTGTTCAAATTGTGGTAATGCATTAGATGAAAATATGATTTGTCCTAATTGTAAATGTGATTTTAGTAATAAAAATAATTCTAATGAAAAAGAAAGCGTAGTTAATGATGAAAGTAATGTTAAAAGTGATAAGGATAAGAAAAATGGTCTTGCAATAGCAGGATTTGTAATATCCTTAGTATCACTTTTATGTTGCGGTGCATCATCTTGGGTAGGATTAGTATTTTCTATTATAGGATTATGTGAATCAAAGAAATATAACAATGATGGTAAATCATTTGCGATAGCAGGTATCATAATAAGTGCATGTATGCTTGTATTATGGATTATATTATATTATTTAGGCGTTATCTTTAATGTAGTTGATAATGCTAATAATAACATAGATTTTAATTTACCATTCGAAACTATGTTTATGTTCTTATAATATGAAAAAAAGGTTATTTAAAGTTATATTAATAACTGCTTTAGTTATATTAGTTATTTTACTTTTTATTAAAATACTTGATTTAATACACTTTAGATGTTTATTTAAGTACCTATTTAATTTTTACTGTGCAGGTTGTGGTACAACTAGAATGATTAAGTCTTTGATAAAATTAGATTTTTATCAAAGTTTTAGATATAATCCAGGAGTGTTTATTTTAAGTATTATGCTTTATATATATTTAATATTATTAATTTATAATTACATATTTAAAGGAATAGTAATATTTCCTAATACTAAGATATTAATTGTTATCATTATAGTTTTATTTATATATATGATTTTAAGAAATATCCCTTACTTTAATTATTTAGTACCAACTAAAGTATAAAACAAAAAAACATTTAGGTTTTAATAACTTAAATGTTTTTATATTGATCTATATTTATCTTTGTCTTTAAAAGGATTCTTTTTATCAATTCTATCAACAAATAATATACCTTCTAAGTGATCTAATTCATGTTGTACACATATAGCTAAATCTTCTCTTACTCTTAAAGTGAATTTATTACCATCCATATCATAGGCTTCAACTGTTACTCTTGCATATCTAGGTATTATACCAGGAACATCACGATTAACACTTAAGCATCCTTCTCCTTGTTCAACATAAATTTTCTCTTGTGAATTACTAATTATTTTAGGATTAGCAAAAAAGTATTCTTTAAATGAACCATCATCTTGTTCTTCTACTATTATAAACCATCTTTTTAATATACCAATTTGTACAGCAGAAAGTCCCCAACCAGCTCTTAAATTATACTTTTTAGCGAACTTTTCTATTTGACTATATCTTAAGTTATCCATAGCTATTTTTATGGTTTCTTTTTCTTCTTTTGATATAGGAAAAACTACATTTTCACTTTTAGTTCTTAATCTTTTATCTTTTTCATCTAATATTTTTAACTTCTTAAACATATAATACATCCCCAAACTTAAATGTATTCTATCATAAAT
>ERZ1034925.981-NODE-981-length-10747-cov-29.042088_pt1 | contig 10747 bp, 22 predicted proteins | sample MGYA00520687_ERZ1034925 | MGnify/ENA primary metagenome ERZ1034925 (study PRJEB33766, sample SAMN09781758) | gut metagenome | biome: gut microbiome | host: Homo sapiens | place: Madagascar | study: EMG produced TPA metagenomics assembly of the PRJNA485056 data... | reverse complement strand
CATTTTTAACTTTAATAGTCCATCTTGGATCTATTAGTTCTGACCATCCTAAATTTTCTAAAAACAGTAAAGCTTCTGCTATATTCATATTTCAAATTCAAAAATATTATATGCAGGCTTATAATCTTCATCTTTTATTGATACATTAACTATGGTTGTACCATTAATGGTAGCTGGACTATGCCCCCCACTATGTACATGCCCACATAATGCGTATTTAATATCTCTAGAATTTATGGCTTTAGATAATTCTTCACTTCCAAAATCCATAAATTGTCTTTTCATATCTTGTAATACTACTCCTGTATTATTTAATGTACTTGGAGCATGTGTTAATAGCACATCTACTTTTTTAGGAATATTATTGTATTTTTCAATTATTTCTTCATCTTTTAAATAAAATCCCCAATTTTTTAATTTTGGAATCCAAGGTGTTCCATAAAATCTTACTCCTTTGTAATCATAAGAATTATCTTGTAAATATACTATTTTATTTTCAGCTTTATGATTTCCTACTAATAAGCATTTTAATATTCTGGATGGAGTTCTTTTCTTTTCTTTATATAAATTATAAAGCCAGATATCATGATTTCCAGCAATAAATATTACTTTATCACAATCTAAAGATTTAGTCCAAGGAACAAAATCTAAGCAAAACCATGAAACACATTTAGTATCATTATGCTGATAATCTAGTGGACATATATCTCCACATATACATAGTACATCACATCTTCCAACTACTTTTGCAGGAGGTAGATATCCATGTAAATCTGCTAGTGCTTTTATTATTAAACGTCCCATGTATACGATTTATAACTTTTTAGTTTATTATATAAGTATAAACATTTAGTTTTGTATAAATACATTTTATTAGCTTCATGTAATAAAGCATCATTTTTAGTTTTGATGTAATATTGATGAGTTCGTTTAGATATAAATCTTGAAGCATTCCTAAAATTTACATATTTATTGAATTTTATGAATTTATATCCCTTTATTACATAATGATCCACAGTATTACTAGGATCCCCAGTCAACATTTTTAATAAATACTCTGCTAAAAGTAAATCTCTTATAATAGATTCATTACGATATTTAAGATCTGGATTTTTATTTAAATTCTTATAATACTTTAGCATTCCTTGTATTTTATATAATTCAAGTTTATAAATATATAAGAAATCACTATGCCTATCTTTATATATTACTTTAAAATAATAAATTAAATTTTTTAATCCTTTGTATAAGGATTTAAACCAATATAATATATCAGTAAGATATAATAAAAGTAATTGAAAGTATTCTTTTAACATGTTTATTCGTCTATTAAAGTTTCTGGAATATGTTTATATAAGATGTGTCCTGCTGGATTAGTTTTAGACACGTATAAATGTTCTTTTACTAAAATATCATAAGAAGGTACTTCAGGTCGCTCAAATGTCCCATTAGCATCTATAATATATACATTTCCTAAATATTGTTTTCCGTCTAGTGTAAATTTAACTGGATCATTTAGTTTATATTTAGGTTTCATTTCTTTTTAAATATATTTAAAAATTGTTTAAATAATAATTTAAGAGTACATTTTTCCTCATAATCAGGACATTCTGGTATAATTTGAGAATTTTTATATCTTTTATAAGTACACTCTTGACCTCGATCTCTTTTACCTGTTACTGGATCTAATTTCTCTCCTACTGTACAATAATATTTACTTTTATAAAAATTGTATGAAGAAAAAGGCTCAGGTTTTACATATTCTTTACAGTAAAAACAATGTTTACAATTTACACAAATTTGCATATTAATTACCTTTTACATAAACACTATAGTCTTTAGTTTCATAATCCTCATCAGGATAATCATCATCTTCATTATCATTTCCTGTTTTTATGAAAGATTCTGTTGAAAATAAATAATTTAAAAGTTTAGTTTTATCGAAACAGACGTCATATAGAAATGTAATTAATTCATAACAGTGGTCAACATAACCATCATCTTCATTACCTTCTTTATCGTAGAACCCATAATAATCTACAAATTTAGATTTTATATATTTAGGATTATTATATTTAAACACTGCTTTTACTCCTACAGATTTAAGTATATGAGTTACAGAATTAATGAATTTATTATACTCAACGATGCCAAAATTTGCATCATTTGGGAATACTGATTTAATACCTTCCCATAAATAACTTGCTTTTTCTTCTGGAGTAGTAAGACGAGCATGTTCCCATCCATAGTTTCCACTATCAAAAATAAGTTTCTTTGGAAATTTTAAATTATTTGAATTTTTAGTTATTGTTAATGTATGTACTGAACTTGAATTAGTTTCAAATACACCTCGTCTAATTTGAATTTTCATAATATGTAAATTTCTGGTTTTATAAAAGGAGTATATGCTTGATCGTAATAGGTTATAATGTAATCTTCTTCCATTACTTTATTAAAAAATTCTTCAAATTCCTCTAATGTAATTTTTCCAGTGCTTAACAATCTAAAATAATTCTTATCAGAGTCTGGAAATTTAGCGGAATCTTCATATATATTATATTCAATACTATTTAATACATGCATTGAATCATATCCATGCTTTTCAAGGCATTTCTGTACAAGTTCAACAAATTTCTTATAAATTTTAGTATTTGTTAGATATGGATCTCCTCTATATGTACGATAGTAAGAATCCCCATATTTTTCTTTAGGATAATCTTCTAAATAATAAGCACTATCATAAAGTTCGGAAGCTATAAATTGAATTTTAGCTATCCAATTAGATATAATATAATATACATCTTTTTGCTCATTTCCATCAATCATATTTAGACCTTTTAACGTAAATGTCTTATCTTCAGTATCTATATATTCTTTAGGATTAAAAATATTATAAGGATTATCCTTATATCGATCAATAATTAATTGTAATATTGTATTCCTAGCTGAATCTATAGTACTTTTGCAAACTTGTAAACTATGTGTTGAACTAGAATTAGTTTCAAACACACTTTTTCTAATTTGTATTTTCATAGTATTATCAATAAGCATAAATAGAAGCAACAACAGTATAATCAGTACCGTTTGAATCTTTTACTTTATCTATAATCATTTCGCATACGTCTTTATAATCATCCATATTTATCCAAGCCTTATAAGGAATATAGTCACAAAAAAATATATCATCAGAGCTTTTTGGATCAAAAATAGATTTTCCTTCTGGAATATCTTCTTTCCTTATAAGTTTATTACTATATAAACTGTTTTCTATAACCAGTTTTCCTTCTTTAAATAATTCCCAGTCACTTCCTTTGAACATTACTAAAGAATGAGTAGAACTAGAGTTTGTCTCAAATAATCCTTGTCTTACTTGTATTTTCATAATTTATTATATTTATTTTGAATAAAATGAAACATTTCATCCATGGTTTTATTCCCAATAGGGAATCTTTCTTTAGATATTGAATTCTTAGCAAACTCTCCTTTCACCATATCAATATAAAAAGTATAATTACCGTCATCTCCCATATAAAATTCTTCCCATTCTTTCTCAGTTAAAATTCTCTTTACTTTTAATTGTTCAATAGCTAAATTATCAAAACTTAAAACTTTAAAGTAACTTGCAATTTTATCTAAGTTATCAAATAAATATTGAGAATTCTTTTTAATTAAATCATCATGTTCTTTATGGTAATTAATACCTCTTTGAAGGTCTTTATATCCAAGAAGTAATACTTTTAAATCATGATTTTTTAATTTCTCAATATCATCCTCTGATAAGATACCAATAATGGTATGAAGTACTGTATTAGAAATATTATTCATCTTTTCAATAAATTCTTTTGTAGGATGAATAAGTGATACTCCTATTCCATATACTAATTTATTTTTAGACCATTCTTTTATTTTATCATAATTATTAAAGAATTGATTTTGATTTACTGTAATATTAGCAAATACTTTCTTTTCTTTAAGAAATTTAAGAAACTTATCAATATCAGGATGGTCTAAATCATTGCCATTTAATGCTATTTCAGTGTAAGGATGAAGTGTATTTATAAAAGAAAATGAGAATAAATCACTGTGTTTACCATCTGGTGTGCATCCTTCATAACAAAATTTACACATTTGAGAGCATTTATCAGTAATTTTACAGTCTATGTTTTCACTAAATTCAGGAATAAATTCATTTTCCTCTGTTCTACGAATTTTTGTACCATCCTCTAGGATAGTTACAATGTAATTACCATTTTTATAACTAGGCATATTAATTTTTCTTTATTCGATAATATTTATTTTTAAAATCAAAATGAAATAACATATCATCTTTTGAAATTTTTTTCCAATTGACGTTATTATCACTATATTCTATAGTTTCTCCTCTTTTATACGCCTTTAAAATAGTAATTATATTATAATTTGATAACATAATTATTTAAAGTCAAAGAAACTATTAGATCTACAAGAATCTACTTGCTCGATATGTCCAGCATTTATTTGTCGCACACGAGCAGATTCCCTATCCCAATTAGTTAATTGTGTAAAAATATCAACAGTTGCATAAAGTATATAGCCAATTGCTACTGCCATAATGACATAAGTCATTTTGTGCCTAAATTTTTCACTATTCATAATAAGTATTAAAATGATTCAATGTAATCTGCATCAGTAAATCATATATCATATTATACTAATTGACCACATGGTGACCCATCATCTGCCCAGATAAAATCTTTTAAAAAGAATTTACTACTATATCCATTAATATATAGTATACCACTATTAAATTCTATCATTTGTATAACATAAACAACTTTTTTTAAATAGTGTTGTACATAAGGGCCATGAACTTGTATAGCATGATATACATCACTTATTTCTTTATAAGGCTGATATTCTTGTTTAGGTTTTATTCTATAATCATAATGTGCAAAATTAAAAGGGGATTCAGTCTTAAGAGCTATATTATCTGAAACAACAAATGATATGGGTTCCCAAGCATTATTTATTCTGGTACCACTTTTTGTTATTATAAAGGTACTTTGTTCTATTTCCTTGCCTTCTTTATAGGCTTGTAATACTTTTATTTGTTCGTCTATTGTCATATTTTTAATTATTATTGTTCTACAACTCCGCAAGGAGATCCGTCTGGCCAAGTAAAGCTATCTAGAAATTCTTTTACTGTATATTTTTCACATCTTATAGTATTATCAGTTGTACGAAATGCTACACTAATCAGTACAGGATATGCTCTTAATTGTTCAAATTCAACTATAGTGAGAAAACGGTCACTGTTTTTTAAGCGAACCACTCGTTCATACTTTTTGGCATCTTTATAAAATTCGTTTATAGAATTATATTCTCTACATCTAATTTCTTTCTTTATTCGATAATCGTTTTCTGTAAAATTAAATGTATGAGGATATACCAATGAACCTGTCTGATATTGAATAGTTTTCCAATTATATAATTCTTTAGTACATCCTTTTGGAATGTATTCAATTTCTTTACCTGCTTTATATGCCTGTAAAATTTCTAATTGATAATCAATTGTATTCATTTACTATATAAATTTATATTTTTTACACAGATCATATAATCCTTTTAATGCTTCATTAGGAGATTCAGAAAAGTCTGCTACATAATCTTCTTCAGTATTGTCTTGGTTTAAACGTATGTCACAACCGTTTCCATCAGCATAAGATGCACACCATCCGTCTCCTAAATAGTTTAATGCTAAATAACCACTAGTGCCCCTAATTTCAATAATTGAAGGGAGCTTTTTTAATAATGTATCAATCGTCATTTTATTTATTATTTTTACTGTTTATTGAATTACCTAATAAATTTAATACATGTTTACATTTTGCATCAAATTCACTAGCATTAAGAATTTTAACCTTATCAAAGTCACTAAATGTAAGATATTCTATATAATTTCTATTAACTACTACATAAGTAGTATCGGAATTACCAGCCCAATATAATTTATTCCAAACCATAACTACTTCACAATAAGGATGTCCACTTTTTACTTCACTTACATACCCTATATATAGAAGTTTACTACGCTTTAATTCAATAAATTTTCCTTGTATACGATCTTGTAGTTCTTTTATTTTCATATTTATTCAGAGTCTCTTATTTCTTCGACATAGTTTATAATACGAATATACTCAGGCTTAAATTCATCTATACAACGATTAAGAAGATCTGCACTAGTTCCATAATATCCATTATCGTACCACATGTCATCACTTCTAGTCCATGTAATAAATTTTCCAGATTCCCACCATTTATTAAAAATAATATAATCTTTATTACTTTTAATAACAGCATGTCCTCCAATTCGAGCATCTCCTCTAATATATACATTTTCTAACACTTGTGTATTATCACATATCCGTGTATTATCATATATTTTAGAGCAACCTCCTACTTTTGCTATACCAAATATTCTTACTTGATCTTGCACAACTGCGTTATCATATACTAGTGCATCATCATATACAAGAGCATCCCCAGATATATACGAATGTCCAAATACACGAGCACTTCCATGTATTGTACATTTTCCAAATATACGAGCATATTCATATATTTTAGCACCATCTAAAACTTGAGCTTTTTCCATAACCTGAGCTCTTCCATAAACCATAGCTAAATCATCAACAATAGCGTTATCTTTTACTATTGCAGAATCATATACTTGAGCATATCCCTTTACAAGTGCATTATCTTGTACAACGGCACTATTATATATTAAAGCATTACCACATACTTTAGCATTATTACATATATTCGCATTCTCAGAAATATGAGCATTGTCAAACACACGAGCATCATCCCATATCCAACAAAGGCCTTTTTGTGATAGATTTCCTTCAGATTCTATGAACCCTCCTTTATCTCCTTTAGATACTTTTCCAAAATTCATTAAGGCTTCAATGCGATATAATGTTTTATTATCAACTTTAATGGTTTCGTCGGTTAATTTATATTTCATAGTTTCAGTAGGTCTTCCTGTAAGAATAGCATTTATATAGTCTACAACACGTTTATACTCATTTCCGTTTTCCATACTAACTTTATAAGCATTTTTAAGCAGTTCTTCTCCAGTAATGCAGTCACATTCAACATTCCACATGTTATTACTTTTAGTCCAAGTAAAATAGCCACCAGTGGACCACCAATTTTTAAATACAATATAATCAGCAGTACTGCTAATTTTAGCATTTCCTCCTAAACAAGCCATTCCATTTACTATAGCACTTCCACACACTTCGACAGAATCATTTACTAATACCCAATCTTGTATAGAAGATTCACCATATATATTAGCATTTCCGTGTATATTAGTACTGCCACTTACAAGGGAATCACCATGTACAGAAGAATTGCCATAAATACACGCATTTCCACATACTACAGCATTTTCGTATACACGAGCATTGTTGAATACACGAGCAGTACCTTCTATACAGGCATTACCACTAACTTTTGCATTACTAAATACCATAGCTCCTGAATATATCCAGCAATTTCCAGACTGTGAGAGATTTTCCCCAGACCTAACAAATCCTCCTTTATCTCCAATCCTTACATCTTCAAAATTTTTTAATGATTCGATACGATATAAAGTCTCTCCATTATGACAAGTTACTTCATCAGTTAATTTATACTTTTTTACCCATATTTTATTTATTATCAATTACTTCTACTTCAACCCATATGCGATAGACTCCTTCTATTAATACTTTATATTTCTTCATATTTTAATCCCACCAAGTATCAGTTCTATACTTGCGAATTAGATAATATAAGTTTTTACATTTTTCTGTATATAAAACATCTAAATACATCCAAGAATTTTTATCAACATCTACATGATCTTTTATAAATCTTTCCCTATTTCTAATATTTACATAATGATTAAATTTATAAAGGTATTTATGGGAAGACTTAGTTTTATTAAAACTTACACAGCCACTATTAATGACTATATAATCGATTTTTTGTAGTATTACTTTTAAAAGATACTCACAGATTTTTAAGTCTCTAAGCACTAATTCTTTTTCAGTAATACTTTCTCCACTATTCCACCAACTTAACATTCTTTGGATTTTCTTTAATTCTAACTTATATATAAAATCCTCACTATCTTGACGATCTTCCCAAATAACTTTAAGCCAGTATTTACTATTGGAAATTCCTAATTTAAGTCTATTAATCATTTTCTTTATTATCTTTGGAAATAAGAAATACTTCATTATATAACTCTTCAAATTTCTCACCAAATTGCTTTGCTCTTAAATGCGATATAAAGCAAATCTGAGAACCGAAACTTGTATAGGCCGTAAGCATGTTACCCGTATCCACACATACGAACCTTGCAGCATTCCTGTCATATTTGAACCAAGGAAACCACTTATTCTGATGTGTATCTGAGAAATCAGGCACAAATCCATCTTCTTTATTCCATGCTTCAGCAATAGTAAACAAACGATTTAATGCAATCAATGCATTAAGATGCTTTACATTAATTTCATTAAGAAGAGTACAAATATTATTAATAGTAGAAGGATTGTTTGTATTTAAGAGTCTTTTTCTTGCGGTTTCAAAATCAGGAATTATTTCATCAACTTTTAAATCCACTGTTTCAATTTTATAATCACAAGGAGATATTAAATTAGCATCATACAAACACACATTATGGCACTCAATATAATGCATTAGTGTTTCTATTGCTTTTCTTTTCGTATTATGGACAGCAGGCATATCTGTTTGCTCGCTACCATCTGCTCTTTTTATTATATACTTTCTCATTTTATAAACTATATTATATAATTATTTACTTAGTTTTCAAATTTTTTTATTAAATGTTCTGTATTGACTATTAGTCTTTATGAAATAAGCATCTCCTCGTATATAAGTTTTACATTCAGGACAACGTATATAACCAACGTCAGAACCGCCACTATCTATACAGTTAATATCATTTTTATTTGCTCTAAAGAGGCATCCGCATTTGAGGCATTTGTACACATGTACATAATTGCCGTGTCTAATAACTTCAATCATAATAATTTATACTAATGGATATGCATCCTTAATTAAAGCTTCAAAGCAATTTTTAAATTCTTTTGCCATTTCCTCTGTTGGAAATGTTAGAGGAAGATTAACATTAGATACACTAACTACGTTGACAGTCTTTGATGTATTACCACAAACAATGGCAAAAACTGAACTATCAGAATCAAATACCTCAAGGCTCCAATCACAGACCCAATAGTCACGCAACTGGAGAAGTTCACCAAGAGCAACGTATTGCTCTTTTCTCCTTTTGCTAGAAAATTCATCGGCATAACCAAGTCTTGCACAATCGTCATCATCAATATTACAACACTCTTCACCTTTGGTTAAATTATGATATTCTTCCCATGTTTTTGGGCGGAAGTTTTTTTACTTTTTTGAATATAATTTTTTCAAATGTTGATTTCTTTCTGTCTATTTCATAACCCAGAGGTGTGTCTATTTTTAATTCTTTTTCTTCCATAATTTTATACTATGAGTTTCCTTTATAAAGTAAATATTTAAAGCTATCCTCTAAATTACCAATGTATTTTTTAAAAATTCCTTTCATTTCGTCTTTAGTTATACATTGAATTTTAGCAAAGTTTTTTGTATTACAAAAAACATAATAACAAGAATTAATACTTAAACTAATATCATTATAAGTATCTAAAATAAATCCTGCATAAGTAAGTCCATATCCACCATCTACAGTAGTTATATCTTTAACATATCCTACATAGCTAGATTTTCTAGTAACATATTTAATATATTTTCCAATAAATTTTTGTTTGAATTTTTCTAATTCTTTATCTTTAGCACTTAATTGTCTATTATTAAGTTCTTTACTAATTTTAATTTGTAATTCTTCTAATTCTTGAGAAGACATTTGATTTAGTTCTTTATTCATTATTTATCAATTCTTTAATATAAACATTCACTATTTAACATTATACTCATTAAATAGATTAATTATGCTTTTTAATAAAAGTTATTACAAATGATTTACTTTTTGTTATTATTTTATAAGTATAATCATAAATAACATTATCTTCTACAAGATCATAGTAAGGGACTTCTTGCCACTTATCTTCTTGTGAATGTTTTCTTAGTACTAGAGTATATGGATCCCATATTGCTTGTTTAATAATATCTTTTAAATTATTTTGAAGATATTCATCCATTTTTTATAATATTATTATTAACACAATTTACAAAGCAATTATATACTGCCTCTAATGGTGCATCTCCATATCCATTTAATTCTTCTTCACCTAAATATCCACATGTCCACTTATTTTTATATGTAGAGTAAAATAAGTTTATGCCCCTATTTACAGATAATTCACAATCTGATCTTATTGGAAATTTCATTAGAAGGTCTTGAATGTCATATGATTTATTAGATATATTTAAATTATATTTAATAATTTTTGTTCTCGAGTTTACAAAAATCTTATAAATGAATATAAAAAACGCTAGGAGCACACAAATCATAATTAAAGATTCTCCTATAGATATCGTAAATAATAGTAAACTCATAATTTTAATTTATTTGGTTTATCAATTTTTGAATTAATTTCTTTTACATGTGTGAATATTAATTGGGTAATTTTATAAATGTATTTGTTTCCTAAATTAATACAATAAATTAACCAAATTAATAATATTATTA
>ERZ1034925.980-NODE-980-length-10757-cov-8.463184_pt1 | contig 10757 bp, 11 predicted proteins | sample MGYA00520687_ERZ1034925 | MGnify/ENA primary metagenome ERZ1034925 (study PRJEB33766, sample SAMN09781758) | gut metagenome | biome: gut microbiome | host: Homo sapiens | place: Madagascar | study: EMG produced TPA metagenomics assembly of the PRJNA485056 data set... | reverse complement strand
ACTTACTTTGTAGTATTATTCAGTCAACGAGAATATTTAAACGAGAGGAAATAAAATGCAAGTATCATTAAACTGGTTAAACGAATTTGTTGACTTATCAGATATAGAAGTTGAGCAAGTGGCTCACGAATTGACTATGAGCGGATTAGAAGTTGAAGCGGTTGAAGAGTTAAAACCTCAATTTACTAACATAAAAACTGTTAAAATTGAAAAAATTGACAACCACCCAAATTCCGACCACCTACACCTTGTAACCGTAAACACAGGTTCTGGCTTGAAAACAGTCGTTTGTGGTGCTCAAAACATTGCAGAAGGTCAAATTGTTCCTTACGCATCATTAGGTTCACAAGTTCTTGACAGAAAAACCGGTGAAATGTTCACGTTAGCTCCTGCAACAATTCGTGGAGTTGAATCACAAGGTATGCTTTGTTCAGCAGATGAACTCGGAGTTTCTGAAAGAAACTATCAAGAAGAAGACGGAATTCTTGTGCTAAACAGAATTTTCCCTGATGTTCAAGTCGGTGCTGATGTAAAAGACGTTTTGGGCTTTGAAAAAGATTACATTCTAGATGTTGCTCCAACCGCAAACAGAGGCGATCAAATGTCTGTAATCGGTGTTGCAAGAGAATTGAGTGCAATTTTTGACAGACCTTTAAAATTCTCTCCGCTAGAATGCACGAAAGATTTATCAACAGACAAGTTTAAAGTTGAAATTAAAGACGAAGATGTTTGTAAATACTACTCAATTGGCGTTTTGAAAAATCTTAAAATAAAAGCATCTCCTGATTGGTTGCAAAAAAGACTTCTTGCATCAGGTGTTCGTGCAATCAACAACGTAGTGGACATCACAAACTATGTAATGTTGGAATACGGAACTCCTTTCCATGCTTTCGATTTGGACAAATTAAACGGCTATTTATGCGTAAGACGAGCACAAAATGGCGAAAAATTAACTACCCTTGATGGAGTTGAAAGAGAACTTACGACAGACAGTGTTTTGATTGATGATGGCGAAAAAGGTGTTTGTCTTGCAGGTGTTTTTGGTGGTGAAAACTCTGAAATTGATGACAACTCAAAAAACATAGCTCTTGAAGCTGCATATTTCCCTTCTGCTACAACAAGAAGGTCTGCAAGAAGTGTCGGTTACCGTTCGGAAGCAAGTGCAAGATTTGAACGTGGTATTGATATTGAGGCAATAAGACCGGCTTTAATGCGTGCTATGCAACTTTTGGTTGAACTTGCAGACGCTGAAATTGAAGGTGTTGTTGAAACCGGTAAAAATGAACTTGAACCTATTGAAATCACTCTAAGATACGCACAAATCAAACGAATTTTGGGTTGCGACATTGCACCTGAAAAATGTATTTCAATTCTTGAAAAACTTGGTTTTAAAAATCTTGGCGGAAATGCAGCCGCAGCAAAATTCTTAGTTCCATCTTTCAGAGCAGTTGATGTGACTCGTGAAATCGACCTAATCGAAGAAATCGCAAGAATTAACGGTTACGATAAGATTACGCCGACATTGCCTGCTAAAAACCAAACTCCGGAAATTTCTTTGGAAGAAAAAATTATCAAAAAAGTAAACGAACTAATGCTTTCATCAGGCTTAGACGAAATTATAACAACTTCTCTAATCGGGAAACCATTGCTAGACAAATATATGCAGTCTTTTGATGAAGCAAAGGCTGTTAAGGTATTGAATTCTGCAAGTGACGAAAGCACAATGCTCAGACAAAGTATGGCTGCAAGCGTTTTGAACTGTATGAAATACAACTATGACAACGCACAAAAAACAGTTTGGGCTTATGAAATCGGAAAAACTTATGTAGTTGAAAATCCGGCTGATGAAAAATCCTCAGGCGTAAAAGAATCACGAGTTCTTGCAGGTGTTTTGACAGGCGAAGTTGAAAATTCTAAATGGCAAGTAAAATCGCATACAGATTTCTTTACTCTTAAAGGAATTATTGAAAAATTGTTTGAGGAACTTGGTGTTACAAAGAGAATTAAACTTACACCTTGCGAAGATGTTGACTACATGCACCCATACAGAAGTGCAAAGGTTAATGTTTTGGGCAAAAACTTGACTTGTATCGGTTATTTCGGACAAATCCACCCGATTTTGAAAGACAAATTAAAAATCAAAGGACAAGATGTATTTATGTTCGAAATCAACCTAGACAGCTTGATTTCAATTATCAAAGAACACACAGTCAGATTTAAGAAATTGCCTCAATTCCCAGAAGTTCGTCGCGACTTGGCATTTGTAATCAATGAGGAAGTGTCTTTTGATGATATTCAAAGAGTTATCAAAGGTGCGGTTCAACAAAATATCTTCAAAGGCAGTGAAGTTTTTGATGTTTATCAAGGTGAAAACATTGACAAAGGCTTCAAAAGTCTTGCTTTCCGTATAAAAATGCAAGATGAAAACGCAACTTTGACTGATGAAGTTATTGAAAAACAAATGAACAATGTTCGTGCTAAACTTCAAAAAACTTATGCAGAAATCAGTTTTAGAGAATAGTTTGACTGTCTAAGATTCTTTGGACGAAAATTATTGTCCTTAGAATGACGAAATTATTTTTAAAAATTAAGGAAGTGCATTATGAAAAAATTTTTATTAATACTTTCAATACTATTAATGTTACCGCTAAGCGGATATTGTGCTGATGTCGTGCCACAATACGTTAGTATTCAGCAGACAAACACGCTCGGACTTTATCAAGCACCGAACGAGATTATGCTTTATAAAGAACCTTCTGAGGCGTCAACTCTCGTCCATAGCATAAGTTGGATTGGAGAAAAGATTTTTCCAGAAAGCGTAAAACCGCAAGACTTATTCGTCGTTTACGTTCCGGCCAAAAACCTTGCCTATCTTGCTGTTACAGACGAAACTGAGGACTGGGTTCAAGTTATTTATAACAACTCAACAGGTGCCAAAGGTTGGATTAAAAAGGACGATCCTTATAGATTTTCAACTTGGGTAATGTTTTACAACATGTATGGAAAAAAATATGGGCTTAACCTCTTAAAAGAGACTCCGGATTCGGCAAAGGATTTGCATGTTGCAACGGACGACAAATCGCAAATTGTCGGAACGATAAATATGCCTAAGAAGATTAATTTAAACCTTGTTCGAGGCAACTGGGCACTCGTAAGCGTTATGGACATTGATAGAACTCCCAAAACAGGTTATGTAAGATGGCGTTCTGACAAGGGTGTTAAATATTATTTTCCGGCTATTAAATAGTATTCGTTGTGTTTACTCACCTCTTCCCTTGGGAAGTGTGAATCTGTCTAAAATAGTGGTAATGCAAAGATTCTCTCTCCTATGGAGAAAGTTAGAGAGAGGGGTTATAAAAATCAATCTAGTTTCAACATATCGCCCAAAATCCGATCCCATTTTCGCTCAGAAAACTTCATGTACCCACTTGATGGAGTGAAAGTCATTTCGCCAAAATAGATTTTGCCATCAACATTATGCAAATCCACTCTGACAAATTTAAAATCCTTTGATAAAATCTTAGCAATTTCAAGCATTTTGTCAAAATTTTTGGGACACGGAACGTTTTCTTTATGCAAAGAACCGCCGTAATTAAAATGCAAATTATTCCAATTTGTATCAAACATCGTGCTGCAAATGTTATCAGTCCGCTTTCCGGAACTAAACAAAATCATTTTCGGCTCGCCATTAAAACAAAATATCAGGTATTCAAACAACTCATTCGTATTTTTGATATATTCTTCAATAAATATTTTTGGCGGAATTTTGTCGTACTGCATCTCATAGCCTGTTTTATAGGCATAATTAACTTTCAAATAATCATTAAATTTTTTCTTAAACCCAACTTCCGGGCCAAAGCCTTCTATAACAAGCATTTGCATCTTGCTACCGTGATTTGTTTTGATAACATATTCCATCGGCAAGTTTGAAAAATCAATATCCTCGTACCTGTCGTAAACTCCAATTATCTTTTTTAAATATTGCTCACCTATTTTATCTCGCACCCAATCCCTGACCGCAAGCTTATCCGCCAAAACCGTTTTTATCGGCGTACAATCATAAACTTTTAACCACTGAATTTTTTCAGTAAAAAGTTTCGGATTTTTAAAATTTATAAACCGACCTTTCCTAAAAAAATATTTCCAAAATACTCTATGCCTAAGCTCTTTTTCGTCCATAATAATTGAAAAATAGTGGATTACAGCAATATAACCCACTATTTTAAACTAATCTATCAAAACTTATGATTTTGTAAACCACATATTAGCATAATCACCACTTAAGCCCATATCCGCACCAGACATAGCACCTGATGTTCCAGCAGGAACTACAGTATAAGTACCATTTGCACTATCTGCGCCTGTATAACCACCTACAGTATAAGTACCATCTCCATTATCGATAGCATAACCACCATTAGGTAGTGCAATTCTGTTGCCTTGACTTGTTTGATCTTTTGCTGTTGACATAATAATTTTCCTCCATTTATTCTACGTTTTAATTATAATTTCGTAAAAAATGGAATACAACCCCACCACATCATATCATATCATATCATTGAGCATTATATCGCCCTTTTCGGGGATTTTAAACAATTTTTACAATTCTTTACATCTGGATTGATTTTTAATGTTATTACCTGTTTTTACTTAATTAATAAACATAAGACCAAAATAATCGAATAATACACCATCAAATTTCGAGCCTGTAAAAGTCGAAAATAAAATTCTTTCACCTCGCCGCCACAGGTATACGTTTTGAGCGAATTATATAGCTTAAATACAAGTGGCACAAGCAAAAACGACGCATAAATATAATAATTTTTCAACATTAGCCCCAATAAAATCGTTGCGACATAAGCAATTCCATACAAGATTAAAACCCCGTTTATCGCCTTGTTTTTATCTCCCAAACGACAAGCAAGAGTCATTTTATGAACGTTCATATCCCCCTCAAAGTCAAGCACAGTGTGCACATACATAAGCCCAATCGTAAACATTACAACAGCAACAGACATCACAAAAACAGACCACGAAAAACGCCCCGTCATCACAAAATAAACGCCTTCAAAAAGCAAAGGTCCAAAAGCCGTTCCAACCGCCAATTCGCTAAGTCCTCTTTGTGACAATTTTGCATAAATAAGCGTTATAATTCCGCCGATTATTGCCAAAATCACAACCGGAAAGCCGCACCTCAAAAACAAAACAAGCCCCATGCCGGCAGCGATTACAAGGTAAGCAATAACAACTTTCAACACATCATTTATCGTCGCAGAACCGTCTTTTATATAAGCACATTTACATTTTTGCGAATTCTCGGGCAAATTTTTGTAGTCCACATAATCATCAAACAAATTTGTTGCAAGGTGCGCAAAAGAAATTCCCACAAGCGCAAACATGCCATTTAGCACATTTCCGCCAAGTTTCAGAGCATAAACAAAAACAACAAGCCACGACAAAAGCGTCATAGGCAGCGAAAACAGTCTTGAATTTTTGAGCCAAAAACAAATATTTTTTATCATAAAAGTAGGTTTTCTATCCCCTTAACCGCCTCATAAGTTGCGCCTGCCTCCAAAATTTCCTCGGCAGTCAGTCCAAAAAGAGTAATCAACGAATAAGCCTCCTTATCCGATGAGTTTAGCATTTCAGCAGCCATTTTTATAGCCTCTTCTCGACTAAGATTGGTGAACGGTTGGTTCTTGCCTTTGTAGATAATCCTTTTTTTCGACTTGCCCAAACTATTTTACCCCCAAAGCTAAAAGCGCTGCACCTATCATGCCTGAGTAATTTCCGGCAGATGCTTTAACCACTTTAAACGGTTGCGTAACAATTTGCGAATTCGCCTCTTTTTCCAAATATTCAATATCCACAAACTCTGCCATAGAGCCTGATAACACAACACAATCAGGATCAAACAGATTTGCAAGTCCGATAATTCCTTCCAAAATATCATTTTGCCAAGTGTCAAAAATCTTCTTCATCATAGGCTCATTTATACGCTCAATCACATCATAAGTAGTTATTTCAGGGTTTTGCGAAATTTCTTCGGCAGTCTTTTTCAAGCCTGTGCCTGATGCATAAGCTTCAAAGCAATCCCAACTTCCGCAAGTACATTTTCTGTGCTTGTCGGTACGCATTTTAAAGTGCATTTCGCCTGCCGCACCACTTTTGCCCTTGTAGAGTTTTCCGTCGATAATAATTCCGCCGCCTACACCTGTTCCAAGCGTCATCATAACCGAATACGGCATATTTTTTGATGCTCCGATTACATATTCAGCCCAAGCCGCACAATTAGCGTCGTTTTCAACAAAAACAGGCTTTGTACTAAGACTTGCAAAATCCATTGTCGGATATTCCTTTGCAATATTTCCGGTCGAACCCAAAATCCTGTCATGCGTCTTATTTACGGCTCCACAAGTCGAAAACGCAATTACATCAACTTCTGCCTCGTGTTTTTTTATAATCTCTTCAAAAAGTTTTTTGATTTCAGCAAAAGTCTTAGGGGTGCGATGTTTTTCAATTTCAGAAACAATTTCACCATTTTCATTAATTATGGCATTATAAACCTTCGTACCACCAACATCTATTCCTAAAGCTTTTCGCATATCATAACCTTTCTTTTATATTTTTTGACAAAAACTCTATATTTTGCCTTCAAAGACCTTTGTCGCTTATCCTCTTTGGACAAACCTTTTTGTAATCAACTGTGGACGAGTAATCGCAGAACCGATTACAACACAGTGAGCACCCAATTCAAAAGCTTTTGTAACCTGTTCAGGCTCCCAAATTCGCCCTTCAAGAATAACAGGAAGTTTTGTATTTTCAACCAACTGTTTCAAAAGTTCAAAATCAGGACCATCACCACGATTTAGAGAAAATTGAGTGTAACCCGAAAGAGTTGTCGAAAGAATATTCGCACCCAGTTTTTCAGCATTCAACCCTTCTTCTAAAGTCGAAATATCCGCCATTGAGGCTCTATTGTTGATTTTTATATATTTAATCAATTCTTCAAGCTTTGCTCCATTCGGACGTTCTCTCATCGTGCCGTCAAATGCAATTACATCTGCCCCTGCTTCCACAAGTGAAATAACTTCTTTCAAAGTCGGAGTTATGTAAACAATTTCCTTATAATTTGCAGGAATAACATTCGGCTTTGTCAAACCAATTACAGGCACATCAAAAAGCTTTTTGGCGTTTTTAACATCTCTGACACCAGCAACTCTAAGCGCTCCGGCACCGCCTTTAACAACAGATTTCATCATTGCATTGATGCAATCTTCCTGATACAACGGCTCAGACGGCATTGCCTGAACAGAAACTACAACTTTTCCTTTTAATCTATCAATAATATTCATACAAATATTATACATTAAAAATTTATATTTGAGGTATAATAATTAAAAAGGTAACAGGACGATAAGATGATAGGTCTATAAGTCCATATAGTGAGAGTTTAAAAACTAAAATTTTATATAGAGAGGTTTTAATATGCAAAAGAGTACAGTAAAATATCCGTACCTTACAGAAGATGTAGAGATTTACGAAAGAGAAAACGGGCACAAAATCGTTCTTGCGCACAAAGAAGGCGAGCTTGTAAATGTTAGTACTTGGGTAAAAACAGGTTCTATCAACGAAGATGATAAAATCAACGGGATCTCTCACTTTTTGGAACACTTAATGTTCAAAGGGACTCACAAGCACAAAGCCGGATATTTTGACAGAACTCTTGAAGCCAAGGGGGCAATCGTAAACGCTGCAACTTGGAAAGATTACACTTTCTACTACGTTACTCTTCCAAAAGGTGCAGAAGGGAAAGACTTAGACCTTGCAATAGAACTTCACGCCGATATGATGTTAGACCCCGTTTTGCCGGAAGAAGAAATCGGAGCACCTTTTGACTTAAATAATCCGAAAGTTACCGACAAACGCGAACGTCACGTTGTAATTGAAGAGATTAGAATGCGTAAAGATCAAAACTGGACAAAAGTTTACAACGCTTGCAATTTCAACATGTACAAAAAACACCCTTATAAACGCGACGTAATCGGCACGCCGGAAATTATTTCACAAGTAACTCGTGACGAAATAATGAATTACTACAAAACTTTCTATTCTCCGGAAAATATGACAACTATTATCGTCGGAGATTTTGACAAAGAAAAAATCTTGGCAAAGGTTGAAAAAGAATTCGACTTTAAAGGTCGCCCAAATGCACCAAAAAGAGTTAATGAGATTGACTCTCCGACAGATCACACAATTGTTGTTGAAAACAAAGCACAAACAAACACGTCTTATTTAATGTTCGGATTTTTAGGACCAAAAGCAAATCAACTCAAAGAAAACATTGAACTTGATATTATCAGCATAATTTTAGGCGAAAGCACAAGTTCTAGAATGTATCAAAACTTGATTGAAAAACAGCCTGAACAAATCTTTATGATGGCGAATGCAGAGCATTATCAATTCAAAGACGGAAACAACTTCTTTGTTCAAGCAAACTTTAAACCTGAAAAAAAAGATATCGCAGTTGATTTAGTCAAAAAAGAGATTGAAAACCTTCTTACAACCCCGATTAGCGAAGAAGAACTTGCAAAAGCGAAGAAAAAAATCAAATCTCGTTTTGCTTATGCGGCGGAAACAGTTTCCGAAATCGGCGAAACAATCGGTTATTATATGACGGTTTGCGAGGATTTGAAGCTAGTTGAAGATTATTTAAAAGACCTTGACTCAATCACCGTTCAAGACCTTGAAGCAACAGTAAAGAAATACTTGAATATTAATAATGCGGTAATTTCAATTCTTGAACCGGAAAAATAAAAGTTTAAGACTTGGAATAAAAAATCAAAATTGACATAATGGTGGGGTAGGTACCCCGCCCTACTTTTAGCATATTAGATATTAATTTAAGAATTAAACTTATCTGCGTAATCTCTATATTCTTTAATAAAATCAATAATTTCCAACGCCAATTCTTTTCGAATATCAATTGGAGCATTTTTCAAATATTCCATAGCATGCGAAACTTTAATATTCTTGTCGTACCATCTGCGCAAAATATAATTATACTGCTCGTCTAAAGACATTTCAATATTAAAATCAATGTCCTTTAAGCGGTCAATAATAAAATCAGCGCAACGCACTTGAATATACTCTTCTGCTTTCTCTAACTCTGCAACAGCTCTACTAACTGTCGGATCTAAATCATACCAACGTTTTTTCATAGCCCTATAATACAGATTTTTTAGAGAATTGTCAAGAGTTATGCCACTGCTTCTCTTTCATTTTTATATGCTAAAACTCCTAAAGAAATTTCTTTTTGAAGTTCTGGTGTAGTGTTTTTCAAATATTCAATCGCAGTCGACAAAGTTTCATTACGGTCGTACCACCTTTGATACCTTGTTTTTACATTCTTTTCAGTAATATTTTTTATGTAATTCATATCAGCATCTTTGTCTTTTATACTACGAATAATATATTTTGCATAATCAGTTTGAGCATCTCCATAAGAGCACTCTATCATACTTATTGCCATGTAAACATCAGGCTCCACGTCATACCAGCGCATTAGCTTCCTCCCTATCTATGTACAATTTTATTGTGCCCATATTATTAATTTTTAAAACATGTGATTTTTATTTTTTGAAATAAAAAATATATGTTGTATAATTTTCGTATGAAGAGATTTTTAGCAACATTTTTATTAATATCATTCTTAGGCACGAATTCTGCGGCTTTGGCTGATGTCTTGCAAGGTCATGCCGAGAAATCAGAACAATATGAACAACAAATTCAACAAGAATTGTTCACTGGAAAAGTCGAAAACTTAGAGCGAAAAGATATTATAAATATGACAGTTTCTCAGGTTTTGGACAGCAATATTAATATAGAAGGTGATGAGTTTTTTGCAGAAGTTACAGACGAAGTCAAAGGGGACAAGGGCGTAATTATTCCGAAAGGCACAATTGCGCATGGAAAAATCACTCAAACCGGAGATGCCAAAAGACTTGGACGTCAAGCTTGGATTTCACTCGATTTTGACTACCTCGTAACCCCTGATGGACGAGAAATTCCGATAGAGGGCAAAATGTCAACAAAGCTTCACCCTGTTGCAGAAGCCTCAAAAATTGCAATGCAAGATGTGGGATACACCATTGCCGGCGGTGCAGTGGGAGGGTTTATGGCTCTAAATTGGCTCGGACTTGAAGCTGCAATTGCATCACAGGGTTACACAATCGCCGGAGGCGCAGCTGTCGGAGGTGCAATCGGTCTTGGAATGGCACTAATCCGTAAGGGAAGTGATGTTTTAATCGCCCCTGGAGACCAGATTAGAGTAAAAATAAATACAACCGTTCCACTTCCTGTCTACAAAGAAACAGCACTTATGCAACATGAAATGTTTTATCCGGGGCTTGATATCCAAATCAGCGACATAAAGCACGAAAAAGACCCGTTTGGCGAAGTCAACACTATTACATTAACGGTTATGATTTCAAATATGTCTGACAAAACTTTTTCAGGACTTGATATGGCGCTAGTCAATGACTATAACTCAGTTTTTCGCCCATCGATTTTCGGCGATACGAAGCTTATGTTTAAACAAATTCGCCCTGGGGACAAGTTTGCAGGCAGAGTGTCTTTTGCAGTCGACAACGTAAACAGAAATTTTTGGCTAACCTTTTACGACAGAAGAAAAGGGACAGCTTTAACAAAAATTTCAATCGACAACGCATACAGACATGTTTCTGACAAAACAAAAA
>ERZ1034925.979-NODE-979-length-10764-cov-6.208236_pt1 | contig 10764 bp, 9 predicted proteins | sample MGYA00520687_ERZ1034925 | MGnify/ENA primary metagenome ERZ1034925 (study PRJEB33766, sample SAMN09781758) | gut metagenome | biome: gut microbiome | host: Homo sapiens | place: Madagascar | study: EMG produced TPA metagenomics assembly of the PRJNA485056 data set... | reverse complement strand
GGCGGCGGCCCACGTCACACCGTGGGTGGTGTCCTCAACCGCGCAGAACGGCGCAAAACCGTGCACCGGGTAGTTGCCGAGCGCCCCGAAGCGCAGGCAGTTGGCGGAGTAGTATTTCCAGCTTGGCTCCAGCTGCAAATCCTCGGCGCGGTCGGTCACAAGGCGGCCTTCGGCGCTCCACGTGGTGCGCAGGCGGCGGATGTGCAGCGTCTCGGGTGCCAGCCCTTCGGAAAACGGCGAGAGCCTGCCCAGCGTAAAGCTCGAAAGCATTTCGAGCGTCACCGGCGTGTTGCCGGTATTTTTTACGGCGGTGACAATTTCGGCGGCGTTGTTGTTGGCGTAAAGTGTCAGGGTGTGGGTGTAGGCAAGGCCGCGGGCATCGGTCAGCGTGGTCAGAATGACCGTTTTATCGTCAGATTTTTGTACAATCTGCCCATCGAACACAATAGCGCGGGCGGTGGGGCCGTTGCGCGTGGTGCGCCCACCGCTGAAAAAGTGGGCGCGTCATCGGTTTCCAGCTTTGCCTGCACCAGCGGCTCGGCGGCGCAGTCGGTGCGGACAATATCCCCCTCACAGCCGGTGGGAAGCAGCACCAGCTCGACCACGCCGGTTTCGCTCTCGCGGCGGTATACGGCGGTCAGCCCGCCCATAGAAATACGGTTGATGATTTCGCGCATCGTTCTGCCTCCTTACCGGGAAATCCTTTTCCGTCGTTTTATGGAATGTCTCAATCCAGCAGTTCCGTTTCATTGTGTTCATTCATAATTTCCACAAACACAACCGCTTTCTGAAAGCGCCCGGAAATCACGGCAAAGATTCGCTGCACGTCCGCTTCGGACAGATACAGGGTCAAGCCTTCGATGATGACCAGCACCGGCACAGCTTGCTCCTTGATTTCACCGCCCCAGTTGTCCATGGCGGACATGGCAATCTGCGAAATCAAGCCGTTTTCCGGCAGCAGCTTTGCACGCACGGCCATCGTTTCCGGCACACCGGTGAGGTTCATTATTCGGACCGCCGCCGGAATTTCAATGGCGAAGCGCCGGACGCTTTTACAGCAAAAACCGCAACCTCTTTTTTTACAGGAGGTTGCGGTTTGTTGATTTTTACTCTATGTCCCCGGTTTCCCTATAGCTACGCCAGACGTTCTCGAAGAAGTCGTCATCCTCAGGGATGGGACGTGGGGCGCGCCATGCGGTTTTGCAGGCGCCGTTTTCAAACCAGAGTTCTTGAATCAGCGGGTGCTCCGTCTCATCCAGTGCAAAGGTGAAAGTGTCCGGCAGCTGGGCAAAGGGCTTGGTTCCGTTGGCCAAATCGGTGTACAGCGCGCTGCCACGGCTTTGGCCGCCGTGGGCGGTGTAGTCGGCCATGGCGGCCAGATAGGCGCGCTGGCTCAGCAGCATATCGCGCAGGCGGTACGCCATGGCAAGCTCGGCGGCGTTTGCCGCCTTGACAGTGCTGCCGAACGCGGCCAGCTGGCTTTCCACCGCCGTGCCGTAGGCCTGTATCTGCGCCGTGTCGCGGATGGCCGCACCGCAGCGGCTCATGCTCTCGGCGGCGGTCTGCCACAGCGTGCGCACGTTGCCGGTGTCGGCCTTGCAACGCTCGGCCAGTGCGGCCATTTCGGTCAGTGCAGCGGCAGCGGTCTTTTCAAAGCAGGCCGGGGCCTCGCCCTGGCAGCGCGCAGCGATGTACTGCGCGGCACGGGTGCTGCCCACCTGCCCGGCGTTCAGCGCCGTGCCGCCCGGGCGGTAAACGCCGTGGCTGGCAGCGACCTCGCCGACCGCAAACAGTCCCTTGACGTTGGTCTGCCACCAACAGTCGATGCCCAATCCGCCGTTGTTGTGCTGGGCGCAAAGGGCAATTTCCAGCGGCTGGGTGTACAAATCCACGCCCTTATCTTGGTAGAAATCAATCGCGGGCTTGTTCATATGGGCAAGGCGCTCGATGGGCGTGCCGAAGCAGGCCCCCGCCTTTTCCAGATATTCGCGTGCCTCCGGCAGCAGTGCCTTGTAGTCAAACGCGCCGCCCACCGGGTTGGTGCGGTAGTCCAGATAGACCTTGCGGCCCTTGCAGCTTTCCAGATAGACCAGAATGTCAATAATCGAGCTGCCGCCCGCCACCTTGCGCACGTCAAACGGCCACTGGTAGCCCTTTAAGAACAGCTTGCTCAGCATATCGTGGGCATCGGTGAAGAAATCCATCAGGAACTCTTTTTCATCACTGCCGTCCGCCGCCGTGGAGTAGACGCGCGGCAGCACCTGCATATAGGTACCGGACACGTTCCAGCGCGGTGCCACCGATGCAAGGCCGTACTGCCACTCGGTCAGGTTTTTGCCCTTGGCACCGGCCTCCAGCGCAAGGCCCGTTGCACCGTACTGGCTGAACGGGTAGACGCTGTCGGCGTACATACCGGCCGGGCCGCCGGTGGCGTACACAACGTTTTTGCAGCGAATCAGCACAAAGCGCTCGTCCTCGCTCTGCGCCGTGACATTCAGGCAGAGCAGACCGCAGACCGTGCCGTTCTCGCTCAGCACTTTAATGACCTGCGTCTTGTCCAGCACCGGCACACCCTTGGCCTGCACGGCTGCTTCCAGACATTCGGTCATCTGCTTGCTGGTGTAGGGGCCGACGCTGGTAGCGCGGCGGCGGGGGTCATGGTCGGTCTTGTAGCCGATGTACTCGCCATAGCGGTTGCGCGGGAACGGCACACCCAGCTCGACCAGCTTTAGGAAGCACTGGGTCGAGAGTGCGGCCTCGCACAGCGCAATATCGCCGTCCACACATTTTCCCTCGTACAGCGTCTGCGCCATCTCGCGCACGCTGTCGGGGTCGCCGCCGGAAAGGGTCAGCTTGTAATAGGTCTGCTTGTCACTGCCGGTGTTGCGGCTGGTGCCGCCCACACGGTTCTCGGTCACAAGCAGGATATCGTGCTGGCCCAGCTGCCACAGGCGGTCTGCGGCGTTGAAGCCTGCCGCACCGCTACCCACAATAGCGGTGTTGCAGCGGTAAACCCTTGCGGTGTATGCGTCGGCGCGGAAAATCTCGTTTTCCATATGCTATCCTCTTACAGGCGCTGGATGTGGAAGCCGCCGTCCACATCAAGATAGTTGCCGGTGGTGTACTTCAAGCGGTCGCTGCACAGCAGGCTGACCGCACCGGCCACGTCCTCCGGCGTGCCCCAGCGGGCAATGGGGAAGGTTCCCTTTGCAATCAGGTCATCGTACTTGCCCTGCACCTTGCTGGTCATATCGGTGGCGATAACGCCGGGACGAACCTCATTGACGAGGATGCCCTCGGAGGCAAGGCGGTCAGCGTAGAGGGTGGTCAGCATGGACACCCCCGCCTTGGAGACGCAGTACTCGCCGCGGCTGGTGCTGGACACCACCGAACTGCAGCTGGACACGTTGACAATGACGCCCTTGCGGCCGTCCAGCGGCTCCTGCTTAATCATCTGGTTGGCCACCAGCTGGGTCAGGAACATATTGCCCTTGGTGTTGATGCCGATTACGCGGTCGAAGCTCTCCTCGGTCATTTCCAGCAGGTCGGCGCGCACCTTGGGGGCCACGCCCGCGTTGTTGACAAGGATATCCACACGGCCGAACGCAGCCAGTGCGCCGTCCACAATCTTCTTGCGGTCTGCGCTCTCGCCGATGTTGGCCTGCACGTAGGCACAGTCAATGCCCAGCGCCTTCAGCTCGTCCAGCGCGGCCTGATTTTTCTCCTGTGCGCCGGTGGCAACCATCACAATGTTGCAGCCGTCCAGGCCCAGCTGCTTGGCAATGGCAAAGCCGATGCCGCGGCTGGAGCCGGTAACAATAGCAGTTTTTTTCATACCAGTTTACTCCTCATCAGCCGCGGAAGTTTGCGGGCTGTGTCTTTTTGATTTCCAAAAATTCCTTATAGAACGGCATAAAGGTCTTGCTGTCGCGGATTACGCAGCCCGTGGGCTTGTGGGCGCGAATCAGGTCGCCGCACTTGCCGCAGGTCAGGCAGACGCGCTTAGGGTCAATGCGGCCCTGCTTGATGATTTCGTTGGCAAAATCCGGGTCGGCAAAGGCCATACGGCCAAACAGCATACCATCGCACAGGCCCTGCTCCACCGCACCGGCGGTGAACAGGTCTGCGTAGGCGCGCAGATAGCTCGGGGCGGAGGCCCAGACGGTCATCTCCGGCACAGCCTTTTTTACATCGCCGATGCCGTGAATCATACGGGCCAGACCCACAAAGGGGTGCTCGTCCGGCTCATACTTGCCAAAATCAAATGGGCGGGTCACGTGGGTGGTGGCGTAGGGGTTGCCCATCGTCAGATCCACCATGGAAAGGCCCAGTTCATTGTGTAAATCGCGCACAAGGCGGATAGGCTCGGTCAGGTCGGGGTTCGTGCCGCTTTCCGGGCTGACGCCAAAGCCCCACGGGTAGGCATAGCCGTCATAGATGCCGATGCGGGCCGTGACCATGAAGCTGTCGTCCTCATAGACCTTGGCGGCGCGGATGCCGTTTTTCAAAAGGCGGAAGCGGTTTTCAAAGCTGCCGCCGTACTCGCCGGGGCGGTTGTAAGCGGAGGCAAGCTCTGCCAGCAGGTAGCCATGGCAGCTCTTGATGTCGATAGCGTCAAAGCCAGCCTCCTTGGCCAGCTGTGCAGCCTCGCCGAATTTTTCCTCCAGCCCCTTGAGGTAATCGTCGGTGACGATGCAGGAATCGTCCGCGGCGCGGTACTGCTCCAGAATCGGGTGGCGGTAGGCAATCATCGGGGCGGGCTTGTTGCCGGGGTTTGAGTAGCGGCCGCTGTGGTTGGCCTGCATAATCAGGTACGGCGCAAAGCCGTTGGCCTTGATACCGGCCTCCTTGACAGCGGCGGTCATCTTCTTGAACTCGTCCAGCGTGTCGCGGGTCAGCAGCAGCTGCGTCTTGGAGGAACGCCCTTCCTCGACAATCGAGATGGCCTCAAACCAGATGACCGAGCTGCCGCCGATGGCCTCGTTGACGTAGCGGCGGACGGTGTAGTCAGACGGTGCGCCCTCCGGTGTGGAGTCTGCGCCTTCCATCGGGGCAATGCCCAGACGGTTGGGGAAGGTCACCTTGCCGGCGGTCAGCGGCGTGGCCAGAATGTGGGTGTCTGCCGCAAACGGCAGGGACACGCCCAGCTCCGCTGCCTTGGCCTGAACCTCTTCCAGAGATTTGTAGTGGAATTTTTCGTGTGGCATTTTGTGTTTACCTCGCTTACTGGTTCTTGTCATCTTCACCGGCATATGCCTTGCGATAGGCCGAAGGGGTCAGACCGGTCGTTTTCTTGAACTGTCTTGAAAAATACGTAAAATCATCGTACCCACATTCGGTTGCAATCTGGGTGATGCTTTTATCTGTCTTTGCCAGCATCAGCTTAGCACGGTTGATGCGCAGAAGAATCGCGTAAGCGATAAGACTGTAGCCCGTCTCTTCCTTGAAAATATGCGCGATGTAATTCTTGTTCAGGTACAGCTCCGCCGCAATCTTATCCACGGAGATATCCTCCGTAAAATGGTGGTTGATGTAGTTCATGATGTTGTAGGCCACGGTTACGCTGTGGCCCACCTTCATCGTCATAACATCGGCACATTCACGGTAAATCATAATGAACATCCGCCGCAAATCTGCGCCGACATAAAGCTCCCAATATTTCTTTTTACCATTATACTCTCTTTCCATCTCCAACACAATATCGTATAAATAATTCCATACAGGTTCCGATACCGTCAGCAGATGGGAAAAGTCGGGCGGGCGCTTGATGAAGGCTGCAATCACTTCCGGATATTTTACCTCATTCTGAAAAAAGTCCGGTTGAACACGAATCATATAGCGTTCATATGGATATTCCAGCACTTCAAGCCCATGTTCCTCCAGTGTGTTCAGCACAATCACACCGCCGCGTCCGACCTCATAGATCTTCTCTCCGACGCGGTAGCGGACACGGCCGCTTGTGACAAGCAACACCTGGTACACATTCTCGTAGTGCATATCCAAGGTAAAGTTGGACGCATTATATCTGTGTTCAATCCGGACGTCTTCCATGATTTGTTCTCCTTATGCTATGCGGGATGTTGTACCCCCATTATACAATATTGAAGAACAGGGTGGCCAGTAGTACGTTTGCCAAAATTGCAAAGGGCTGTGCGGCACCGTAACCAGCCGTGGGCTCTTCAGAGCCGGTTGCGCTGATAGCCGCGCCCAGACCGGGCGCAGACGTGCAGCCACCGGCGATTGCACCGCTGAGGATAACCCAGTTGATTTTGAAAACCTTGTGGCCGACAAGGAACGCGATGAGAACCGCAATGCCTTCCACGAAGATAGCAACAATGGCCAGCTGCAGGCCGGAGCCCATCAGGGAGTTGACAACGTCATAACCGTAGCGCAGGCCGACAACCGCCATAAAGAAGGTCAGGCCCGTCTGGTACAGAATGCCGAGCGCCTTCTGATCCATGCGGAAGTTGATGGGGCCAATCTTGCCGATGTAGCTGAAAATCAGGGCAGAAACCAGAATACCGCCTGCTGCGCCGAGGGAGAACTCACCAAAGCTGCCCAGAGGAATTTTGATGTTGCCAATCAGGATGCCGATGGCGGCAACCAGCGCCAGAACCATAAAGTCGAGGGGGCCGTCCTTGAGCTTCTTCTCGCCGGAGGCATCGGCCTGCCGTTCCTTGTCATAGGCGGCCTTCTCGGCGGCCACGTCAATGCCAAAGAGCTTCGGCAGCAGGGAAATCATCACAACAATCACCAACACGCCGATGGGGAAGGCCACCGTGTAGCCCAGACTGATGGCGGAGGAGGCAGCCTCCAGCGCATCGCCGGAAACAACGTGACCGGCTGCATCCAGCGCGGTGCCGTAGGCAGGCGTGGAGGTCATGGCACCGGCAAACATACCGATGGTCTCATACTCAGTAACGGCAGGGTTGCCCTTGAGCACCAGATGATAGGCGGCCACCGAAACAATCATCGAGATGACCGGAATCATAACGCCGATGACCACAAACTTGACGCCGTACTTTTTAAAGATAGCGCCGATGCTGCCGCCGACCTTCATACCGATGGAAACCAGGAACAGCATCAGGAAGAAGGTGAAGAACAGGTTGCTGACAACGCCGGTCTTTAACACGTTTGCTGCGCTGGAATAGCCCAGCGCGCCCTCCTGCACGCCCTTGGCCCACGCCTGCGCGATGTAGCCCAGCACAATGCCGGAGAAAATGCCACCGGAAACACCCAGCGAGAAGTTGCCGATTTTCACCTTGCCGAGCAGCAGGCCCAGCGCGATGGCCAAAAAAATCAGAAAAAACTGATTGGTAAGTACAGAAATTAACGTAACCATAATATCCCCCTTATACGTGGAACAGCCGCTGCGCGTTGCCGTGCAGAATCTCTGCCTTGTCCGTATCGTTCAGATTCAGTGCATCAATGCACTTCAGCGTGCGGTCAATGTAGCCAGGACCCTGCTCCGGGTCAAATGGCATATCGGTGGCAAACACGATGTGGTCCACGCCGAAGAAGTCGATGCCTGCGCGGATGGCGGAGGCAGACCCGAAGGAAGCCGTGTCCGCATAGAACTTGCGGATGGTGTCAATCGGCGCGCCCTTCATCTTGGTCTTGGTCAGCTCCTCACGCAGCTCGGGAGCGGTGCGGCCGCCGTACATCTTCAAGCCGTTTTCCAGCCGGCCCTCCAGCATGGGAATCATAGCGCCCACGTGGTGGGTGACAATCTTGAGGTTGGGGAAGTCCTCGAACACGCCGGAGAACGCCAGACGCATCATGGCAACGGTGGTCTGGTACGGCCAGCCGATGGTGAACCACAGCTCATACTTGGAGCGTTGCTCCTTGGGGAACTCGGGCACCATCTGGCCGCCCACCGGGTGGATGAGGAGGGGCAGGTCGTATTTTTCGCAGGCCTCATAGATGGGCCAGTACTTTTCGGTGTCGATGGCCTCGCCGTTCATGTGGGTATAAATCTGGATGCCCTTTGCGCCCATATCCTTGGCGCGCTTGATTTCCTCCACGGACGCCTTGACGTTGTTGAAGGGAATCCCGGCGATAAAGCCCTCGTAGTATTCGGGGTTGGCCTCCACAATTTTCTTGATTTCGTCATTGCCGAGCGCCGCCAGCCAGGGGGACTTGTCCGGGCCCGCAAAGGTTTCCACCGGCGGGGAAACGATGTTCGGAATCTGCTTGTAGCCGGGGAACGCCTTCAGCACCTCGTTGCGGTATTCCATATTGGACATGGAAGCGACGTTCAACGCACGGACAAACATATGGGACTTGTTCGGTGCCTCCGCCATACAGACCTTGGCATACTCAGGCGGCATCAGATGGCAAAACACATCAATAGACTTCATTGCTCTGTCCTTTCCTTTGTTGAATGATGGATTGGATTATTCTGTCAAAATGCCCTGCTCTCCGGATAGCGGAGCCCTTTGTTCTTTGCGATGTAATTCTACCATGCGGAATTGTCCATTTTCTTAGATTATTATGCCAGGAATTGGCACAAAATTGTTGTCATTTTCTTCACAGCCTGTTTCTTTGTCGAATATGTGCAATTTTTTTGCTTTGGTTTATGCACCCTGCACAAGAACTGCCCCGGTATTTTTTGGCTGTCCCGCTTCTTTTGTGCAGTTAGTAAAATTTAACCCGCCAAATTTGTGCAGTTCTTCCTGCGGTTTTTTACGCCGTCCCCACGTTTGGACTATTCTGTTTTTCACTTTTCTGCCCGGTTTTTGGATTATCTTGTACCGGCCAGCCTCAAATATATAGGCTCCGCCTGCCGCCTTCCCACAAAACAGCCCCCTGCGTTTCGCTCACAAAAAGCAGGGGGCTGGTATTTTTTTGATATCAGGTGTATAATGCAGCTCAGATTGTCGAAAAAGCGTGCGCTGCTCAAATATATTGTTCGTGGGGGAATTTATATGAAGCGGAAAACGGTTGCCATGCGCTGGTTTTATTATCTGTTCGGTATGCTGGTCCTTGCGCTGGGCCTGATTCTGAACATTGAGGCTGGGCTCGGTTCCTCTGCCATTATGTCGGTTGCCTACACCGTCAGCCTTGTCAGCAGCCTGAATCTAGGCGATATGACGTTTATTGTCTACTGCCTGTTCCTTGCAGCGCAGATGGTCATCAACGGAAAAAATCGCAGCTGGCTGGATTTGCTGCAGCTGCCGCTGAGCCTGGTGTTCACCCGGTTCATGAACCTTTTCAAGGCCATGATTCCGTATGAAAGCGGCTTTCTTCCCACCGATTTGCTGATGCTTGCGGGCGGCATCCTCCTGACCGGCATCGGGGCCGCTATGACCGTCAATATGCAGCTGATTCCGAACCCCGGCGACGGCATTGTCAACAGCATTGCCCGCCGCTGCGGCCGTGAGCTCGGCTTCTGCAAGAACTGCTTTGACCTTGGCTGCGTTGCGCTCTCCTGCCTGATCGGGCTTTTCTACGGCAACCCCTTTTTGGGCATCGGCCTCGGTACCGTGCTCTCCATGATTGGCGTAGGACGTGTCATCGCCGTTTTTAACCATTTCTGTAAGAACTCTCTCGTCCACAGCGCCGGGCTGGATAGCTAAAGCAACGCAACCACAACAGTTTCTGCAAAGCCGCCATTTTGTTCTAATTCTCTCTAAACAAGAAAAGCGGCTGCCACACAATGCGACAGCCGTTTGCAAAGGTTGTTTCTGCCGTGCATTTCTGTAAGCAGAAAATTGTTATGTAAATTTAGACTATACGATTCTCCCCATACAACCCCAGCACCATGTTATCCGGCAGCCCGGATTCGGGGTAGCCAATCAGCCATTTATTCTTGGCCACCAGCAATGGGTCGGCGTGCTTTTTCGCCAACGCCGTGTTCGTTCCGCGGTACTGATTTTCACACGCTGCGGCGGTCGTTTGTTTATTCGGGCAGTCTGCCGTACAGTTCCATCAAGCCGTGCAGGCGGCGGGCCAGGCGGGAGTTGAACACCCCCGGCTCGGCGCGCCAGCACCAGTTGCCGCCCAAAGTCGACGGCGTGTTCATGCGGGACTCATGCCCAAGGCCCAGCACATCCTGCGCCTGCACAACGGCCAGGTCGGCCACGCTCGACCAGACACCGCGCATCATGCCCCAATGGAAGCCCTCTTTCTTCGTCAGGTTCAGGTAGCGCACGGCGCGCTCCACATCCTCGGGCGCGGCGGTCTCCATCCAGCCGTTGACCGGCTCGTTGTCGTGGGTGCCCACGTAGGCGATGCAGTTATTCGGGTAGCTGTGGGGGCGGTAGTCGCCGCCGTCGCGGCTGTCAAAAGCGAACTCCAACACCTTCATACCGGGGTAACCGCACTCTTTCAGCAGGGCGTTGACATCCTCGGTCAAAAAGCCCAGATCCTCCGCGATAATGCGGGGGCTACCCAGCTTTTTCTTGATGGCAGCAAACAGCGCATAGCCAGGGCCTTCGCGCCAGCGGCCATGTTCGGCGGTCTTGTCGCCGTAGGGGATGGCGTAATATCCCGCGAACCCGCGGAAGTGGTCGATGCGCACCACATCATAGATGCTGCACATATGGCGGATGCGGCGCACCCACCAGGCATAGCCGGTCTTGGCCATGGCGTCCCAGTCAAACAGCGGGTTGCCCCACAGCTGGCCAGTGGCCGAGAAGCCGTCCGGCGGGCAGCCTGCCACCTCGGTGGGCAGCAGGTTTTCGTCCAGCTGGAACTCCTGCGGGCAGCTCCACACATCGACACTGTCCAGCGCGACGTAAATCGGCAAATCGCCGATAATGT
>ERZ1034925.977-NODE-977-length-10800-cov-5.829223_pt1 | contig 10800 bp, 9 predicted proteins | sample MGYA00520687_ERZ1034925 | MGnify/ENA primary metagenome ERZ1034925 (study PRJEB33766, sample SAMN09781758) | gut metagenome | biome: gut microbiome | host: Homo sapiens | place: Madagascar | study: EMG produced TPA metagenomics assembly of the PRJNA485056 data set... | reverse complement strand
CAGATGACATGTACAGGCTGACCAGACCAAAGCTTATAGAGCAGTTTATATCATCAGATGTGGCAGCGCGTATGGCACAGGCGGATAAGAGAGGCGATTTGTATAAAGAGAAGCCTTTTGTGATGGACTATGAGGGAGTATTGGTTCAGGGAATTATTGATGTATTCTGGCTGGAAAATGATAAAATAGTGCTGCTTGATTACAAGACTGACAGGGTAAATGCTGCTAAAGAGCTTATCGACAGATACAGCACACAGCTAAAACTGTATGCTGATGCACTTGGAAGGATTTTTTCTACAGATGGGAAAAGCATACAGGCGGATGAGAGGCTCATATATTCATTCCGTTTACAGCAGACAATTGTTACCTGTTGTGAATATAAAAAATAGTGGCATGTCACAGCAATCTATTATATAATGTCTAACAGGCGGTATAAAAATATAATATATTAATATGTAAGACATAATTGCTGTATGAACAGCTGTATATAAAGCCAAAGAAAAGAGATAATTTACATGGAGGAATACAATATGTACGAGTACGATGACGAGGTTTTAGACACATTTTTAAAGAAACAGACACAGCTTTTTAGTGAGGAGGTCGCAGATACTCCGGAGGCTGCAGAGGAATTTTTAGAGGACTGCATGGCTGTGGTATGTAAGAATATAAAAGAAGTAAGAGATTACTTTGATGAGGCAGGCTCAGATATTTCGGGCATGTCAGATGATGAGCTTATGGACCAGAGTGAGGTCTTTGCCATTGCGGACGGCAGATTCCTTGTTGTGGAAGGATAGCAGGTATGAAGTATTTTAAGAAAATGATGTGTATGCTGCTTGCATCAGCGACACTTCTCACCGGCTGCAGTATTGGCGGCAAGGAGATAGTGCTTGATATAAATACCACGAACAGCCATACAGTTTTTTCCGTGGACAATATGAAGTGTGATAAGACGGAGGCACTCATATATTTAGCCAATTACAAAAATCTGTATGGCACTATGTATGATGTTAATCTGCTTGAGACAGATGATGCGTCGAACGTGGAAAAATATATCAGGGATGTCACTGTTGATGAGCTGACGCGCATATACTGCATGGTTTCAATTGCAAAGCAGAAGAAGATTACACTTACAGACAAGGAGAAGAGTAGTGTGTCGAAGGCTGCAAAGGAATACTATGACTCATTAAATGAAGCTGAAAAGAAATTCACAAAGGCTGATTTATCAGACATTGAGAGTGCATACGAGCATTATGCGATTGCGCAAAAGCTGTACAATTCTCTATCGAAGGGCGTTGATACAGAGGTGAGTGATGAGGATGCAAGAGTTATCCATATACAGAAAATCTTTGTAAAGAGCAAGGAGAGCGCAGATGCTGTGAGCCAGAAGCTTTTGTCAAAGGAAGATTTTGCAGCAGTTGCATCAGGCAGCAGTGAGGACAGTCAGACAGAGCTGTATGCGGCAAAGGGCACTCTGCCACAGGAGGTTGAGGCTGTAGCATTTGAGCTTGGCGATGGAGAGACATCTGATATGATAAGCACAGATGACGGCTACTATTTCATCAGGTGTATATCCAAGTTAGACCGTGAAAAAACAGAGCAGAATAAGGTCACGATACTGCAAAAGAGACAACAGGAGCAGTTTAATGATGACTACGAGCACTTTGTAAAAAAAGCAGGCTTTAGTTTAAACAATGACCTGTGGGATTCAATCAGTATAAAGGATGAAAAGGATGTGAAAACAAGCTCCTTTTTTACTGTGTACAATAAATACTTTCAGGCCGGCAATTGAACAGGCAGATAATAATTAATAATAGACAGGAGCATATAATATGGACTGGGAATTTGACATCCTGTATGCAATTCAGAGCATCAGAACACCGTTTTTAGACAAGCTAATGGCGTTTTTATCCACCATAGGAAATGCAGGCGCATTGTGGATTGTGATAGGTGTAGTGCTTTGTGTTTCAAAAAAATACCGCCGTGGAGGCATGCAGATGCTTTCGGCAGAGCTTTTGAGCTTTATAGTGGGTAATCTGATAATAAAAAATATGGTCGACAGATTGAGACCATGTCAGATAGATGAGACAGTCAGTCTTATTGTAAAGATACCGTTTGACTCATCATTTCCTTCGGGACACACGTTAAACGGCATAACAGCGGCAGTAACACTGATGTTTATAGACAAAAGAATGGGAATACCGGCGCTTGTACTTGCGGTACTTATAGCGTTTTCGCGTATGTACAACTTCATGCATTTCCCAACGGATGTCCTGGCAGGAGCAGTGCTTGGGGTGGTATCGGCAGTGTTTGTGAACTTTTTGTTTAAGAGAGCCGGTAATTAATAAAAAGCTGTACACATGCAGGTCTATGAAACCTGCATAGTGTACAGCTTTTTTATGTGATGTTAACAGTAAAATTACTTTGTTAGATTACTTTGTGAGAAGAAGCATGATATCATTACTTCTCTTTACAAATTTAGTCATCTGGTCAACTGAAAGCGGCTGGTTAGAAAGCATTGCAAGGTCGTAAAGCTGCTCAGCAAACATTGGAACGTGCTCAGAATCCTTATTGTCTAAGATATACTTCACAAGCTCGTTGTTGGCATTTAATGTGAGTGTCTGGTCAGCGGCAAACATGCTTGGATCCATTCCACCCATGCCTCCAGCTGCGTACATCTTCATCATATCCTGCATACGTCTGCCCTGCTCTGAGAGTGTGAGCACAGATGCTACATCTGCGTTCTTAAGGTTTTCTACCTTTACAGTGAGCTTGTCATTGTTCAAAGCCTTTTTGAATACCTCTGAGAGAGTAGTGGTTGCCTCTGTGAGGTCTGCACCGGATTCATCCTTGAGAGACTCTGTGAGGTCTGCATCTATTCTCATGAACTTGTAGTGGTCATTTCTCTGCTCAAGCTGTGTGATGAATGAGGTATCGATATTGTGGTCAAGGATAACAGCGTTCATGCCCTGCTCCTTGAACAGATTGATGTACTGACCCTGCTGTACTACATCTGTGACATAGTAAACTGTATTTTTCTCAGGCTCCTTGTTTTCATCAGAGGCGTTTGTATTGTCAGCTTTCTTTGTATCATCAGAAGCATCGGCACTTTCTGCATCTGTTTTTTCATCCTCCGCAACAGGTGCGAGCAGCTCAGGAAGAGTCTGATACTTGTCATTGATGTCCTTGAAAAGAATATAGTCGTTTATCTTGTCACAGAACTTCTCGTCCTTTAAGCAGCCAAACTTGATGAATGGGCTGATGTCATCCCAGTATTTCTCATAGGCTTCCTTATCTGTCTTGCACATACCGATGAGCTTGTCAGCTACTTTCTTGGTGATGTACTCAGAAATCTTCTTTACGAAGCCATCATTCTGGAGAGCAGAACGTGATACGTTAAGCGGTAAATCAGGACAATCGATAACACCCTTAAGGAGCATCAAAAACTCAGGAATGACCTCCTTGATATTGTCTGCGATAAATACCTGGTTGTTGTAAAGCTTAATAGTTCCCTCAATTGAGTCGTACTCTGTGTTGATCTTAGGGAAGTAGAGGATACCCTTTAAGTTGAAAGGATAGTCCATATTCAGGTGAATCCAGAAAAGAGGCTCCTTGTAGTCTAAGAATACCTTTCTGTAAAACTCCTTGTATTCCTCGTCGGTACACTCATTCGGGCTCTTTGTCCAGAGTGGGGTTGTATCATTAAGCGGAACAGGGCGCTTAACAATTTTGAGCTGATCCTTTGCAGGAGATACCTCTACCTGCTCCTTCTCGCCCTTGTCATTTTCTTTTTCCTCGTACTTGGCGTCTTCATGGATTTCCTCGATGACAGTGTCAGTGTCACGCTTGTCGGCCTTGTCTATTGTCTCGTACTCCTCAGGAGCATTTTCTTTTGCAAGGTAAATCTCAGTAGGCATGAAAGAACAGTACTTTTCGATAACCTCACGTGCGCGGTACTCATTTGCGAACTCAAGACAGTCGTCGTTTAAGTAGAGAGTAATCTCTGTTCCGACGTCGTCCATGTCGCCATCCTCCATGTTGTACTCTGTGCCACCGTCACATGACCAGTGTACAGGTGTAGAGCCCTCTTTATAAGAGAGAGTATCGATTGTTACCTCGTCGGCTACCATGAATGCTGAGTAGAAGCCGAGACCAAAATGACCGATAATCTGGTCATCATTTGACTTGTCCTTGTATTTCTCGATGAAGTCTGTAGCACCTGAAAAAGCGATACGGCTTATGTATTCCTCAACCTCATCAGCTGTCATACCAAGACCGTTATCTATAATCTTTATTGTCTTTTCGTCAGGGTTTACAAACACCTGAATCTTGCCCTTGTAGTCTGCAGGAAGGGAATATTCACCCATCATGTCGAGCTTTTTGAGCTTAGTGATGGCATCGCAGCCGTTTGAGATGAGCTCACGATAGAAGATATCGTGGTCTGAATATAACCATTTCTTTATAATAGGGAACAGGTTGTCGCTGTCAATTGAAAGATTGCCGTGTTTTTCTGTCATTTTTACACACTCCTTGTTTTTTATTTTACATTTACGCCGCGGTTATGAGCTGTGAGGTTGCGGTGTAGATTTAGTTAAATGTTTTACGCCGCGGTTATGGGCTGTGAGGTTGCGGTGTAGCAGCCAATAATTCCTCAGAGAAAATATGAAGTCAGCCACAGGATTTTGTATGGATAGTTATGCGGCATAATTTTGGTTGTGCCGCTTTGTCCGGTAATGGAACCCTGTGGCAGTTCATATTTTATCTTCAGAACAACTGTCTGCTACCCGCAATTTAGCTTGTTTCCGCGAATGTAGGTCATTTATTATTTGTAATAAACCAGCTTGTTTTATAAGCATAATAAAATAATAGTTCGCATTATCGGAAAAGTCAATAGAAAATTAGCACTCAAAATTAGTGAGTGCTAACAAAATAACAGAAAACCCCATGGATTGGGCATTTTTGGAATTGTGAAAAGTTTATAAACTTATTTTTCACTGGACATTGTGGCATAAAAATGCTAGGATTTATTTTATAATATGATTAAAGGGTCAAAAGATATCATCGATGCATGCTTGCATGCAATTCGATCTATACCTTAGTGACCCGCACTATGATATAAGGAGACTGATATGTTACAGGCAGGTATTAAAGGTAAGAAAGAGATTACAGTGACTTTGGATAAGACAGCGAAGGCTATGGGAAGCGGCACGATGGATGTGTTTGCTACTCCGGCTATGATTGCGCTGATGGAAAATACAGCTTTTGAGAGTGTTGCGTCTGAGCTTGAGGAGGGAAGTGGTACTGTCGGTACTGCGCTTGATATTAAGCATGTTTCGGCTACACCGGTTGGCATGAAGGTGACCTGTGAGTCGGAGCTTGTGAAGGTGGATGGTAGAGCGCTCACTTTTTCTGTGAAGGCTTTTGACGAGGCAGGTCTCATTGGTGAGGGTACTCATGAGCGTTTTATAGTGTTTGAGGAGAAATTCCAGAAGAAGGCAGATGACAAAGCAAAATAGACAGGATTTAGATAGTGAAACACATAATAAAGCGGCTGATAAAAATACAGCTGAAAAAATAAACACAGAAAAAAGTAAAACACCGGAAATCAAAACGGAGAAACGTAAGGCTGTAGGTGCTGATTGTAAGGAATCTAACATCGAAGGAAAAAGTGCGAGGAAATATAGCCGAAGATGGGATATCATTGTGACAGCCTTTGATTTTGTGACCAATTTTTCAGAGAGCTCTATTTCTGCATACGCAGGGCAGGCAGCCTTCTTTTTGATGCTGTCGTTTTTCCCGTTTTTATTGTTTTTCTTTTCGCTGCTGAGCTGGACACCGCTTACAGAGGCTGATTTTTTGATGTGGGCGAGCTCGTTTATTCCGGAGTCGTTTGGCAACATCATGAAGGATCTGGCCAGTGAGGTGTATGCCAGCGGCACAGGCAGGCTTTCTATCACGATGATTACAGCCGTGTACTTAAGCTCAAAGGCTTTTATTTCGTTTCAGCTTGGGCTTGACGATATGTACCATGTGAAGGAAAACAGAAATTTTATTTTGAGGCGTATATATTCGGTGCTTTACAGTATCGTTTTTGCACTGGCACTCATTTTTTTACTGGGTATCATGGTGTTTGGAAATATGCTCAGGAAGATGTATTTTTCGAATGTTCATCATATAATTGGAAGTATAATAGGCAGTGTGGTTGACTATCGCCTGGTAATCTGCCTGCCGGTGCTTATTTTATTTTTCTGGGTGATTTATGTGTTTCTGCCAAACAAGAAGCATAGGGCAAAGTACCAGCTGCCGGGAGCGGTATTTGCGGCTGCTGCATGGATGATTTTTTCGGGAATCTTTTCTGTGTACGTGGATAAATACAATAATTATTCTTCATTTTATGGCACAATGACCACTATTGCGCTTATAATGGTATGGTTATATGGTTGCATGTATGTGCTTTTCATAGGCGGTATAATAAACCGCACATGGGAGGAGCGTATGGATGCCAAAAAATATTATAATAAATAGTTACAATAAATAGTAAATTCGGAGGCTTCGAATATATGGATAATAATAAAGAAATGATAGAAGGGCTTGTATCACAGATACTTGACGATTATCATGATGACAAAATCATAAATCAGCAGGCACTTTTTTCACAGCCGGACAAGGAGGCTGTTTGTGATCTGCTCTCAAAGCTTATTAAGATAATGTATCCAGGCTATTTCAAGGGCACGAGCTTCAGATATTACAACCTGGACAGCCAGATTGCTGTTCTTTTGGAGGATATCATGTACAATCTGCGTAAGCAGGTGGTGCTTGCCCTGCCACAGAATCCTAAATACAGGAGCTTATCACATCACGAGCTTGTCAATATGTCTGAGAAAATCAGTAATGATTTCTTTAAAAGGATTCCAAAAATCAGGGCTTTGGTGGAGACTGATGTGGCTGCGTTTTTTGACGGAGACCCTGCAGCCTACAATTACAATGAGATTATCCTTTGCTATCCGGGACTGCTTGCAATCACTACAAACCGTATAGCCCACGAGCTGCATCTGCTTGGAGTACCGCTCATCCCGCGTATGATGACAGAGCATGCACACAGCAAAACCGGTATTGACATCCATCCGGGTGCCACTATTGGCAAGAATTTCTTTATAGACCACGGAACAGGCATCGTGGTCGGTGAGACCACTATTATCGGTGACAATGTAAAGGTATATCAGGGCGTGACTATCGGAGCACTTTCTACCAGAGGAGGCCAGAAGCTAAAGGGCGTGAAGAGACATCCTACTATTGAGGATAATGTCATCATCTATGCCGGAGCTTCTATTTTGGGTGGTGAGACTGTTATCGGAAGAGGTGCTGTTATCGGAAGTAATGCATTTATTACTTCTTCTATCGAGCCGGGGGCTCGTGTGAGCATCAAAAACCAGGAGCTTTCCATCAGAACAGGAGAGCGAAAGGAGCTTGTGGCCAGCGAGATGGAGACAGATTCGAGCTGGTTTTACGTAATATAATATTATAATATACTTTTTTGACTGAGGTCGGTACGCGTGCCCCGGGCACTTAGTGTCGCACACGTACTCTCCTGCAGGCTACGCTTCACAGTTAAGACACTGTATGAATTATGCTTTTTAGGGTTTCTATGCTTGACGAAACCGTCGAAACGCGCCGTCCATGGCGCGGTTCTCCTCGCTCCTGCGTCCTTGCAGGAGCGTTTCTGCGTTTAGTGGGCATAATTCTAACAGTATCTAAACTGTTTCGCTATGCGCCTGCAGGAGAGTACGTGTACGCCACCGGTGCCCGGGGCGCGCGTACCGACCTCAGTCAAAAAAGTATATTTATTAAGTAGGACTAAATTAGCATAATGTACAATAGCCATAGGTTGATTGCATAGTAGGCAGGCCCTTGTGGAGCTGTAATCCATAAAACTTTTAAAACAGCTCCCAAAATCAACCCAAAAGCCGAAAAAAATCCGAGAAAAAAGTAGCTGAAACCGTAGAAATCTCCAAAACAGCTCCCAAACCAACCCCCAAAGCTGGAAAAAATCCGAGAAAAAAGTAGCTGAAACCGTAGAAATCTCCAAAACAGCTCCCAAACCCAGCCCAAAAGCCGGAAAAAATCCAGAAAAAAGTAGCTGAAACCGCAGAAATCCCCAAAACAGCTCCCAAACCCAGCTCATAAGCCAGAAAAATTGCGTGAAAAAGAAGCTGAAATTGCAGAAAATCTTAACAAGCATAATTTCGTACAGTATCTTGGCAGCGAAGCGTAGCGAACACGAGAGTACTCAGCCGGTGAGACTCCGCAAGCAAGCACGATGGCACCAAACCTTGGGGTCCGTCCTATTAGCAATAACTGAAAAAAGTAAGAAAAATCTAAAAAAAGTAAGAAAAATCTAAAGAAAATTATTGACATCTAAGTAACGTTAGAGTATACTAACAGCCGTAAGAGATACCAAATGATGTTTTTTATCATTAAAGACGTGAAGAACAGACGTGAAAAGAGGTAAATATGATGCCATTATCAATGAGTGGTGCCGGGGAGGCACAGATAATCAAGAAAATCGGCGGAAAGGAAGAGGTGAGATCCTTCCTTGAGAAGCTGGGCTTTGTAGTAGGCGGAGAGGTGACTGTCATCTCAGAGATAGCCGGCAATATGATAGTCAATGTAAAGGGCGCCAGAGTAGCAATCGGCAAGGACATGGCAAATAAGATTATGGTCTGATATAACACATGCAGCAATGCGCTGTATAAGCTGTAATCATTTAAGATTTAAACGATTTTGTATATGATATTATGCAAACGTTTATATATTTTTTTTAAACAACAATAAAATTAAAAAAGGAGTAGTCAGCATGAAGACATTAAAGCAAGCCAAAGTAGGCGAGACAGTCAAGGTTGTCAAGCTCACAGGCCAGGGTGCAGTCAAGAGACGTATCATGGATATGGGAATTACTAAGGGTGTTGAGATATTTATCCGCAAGGTGGCACCACTTGGCGATCCGGTAGAGGTGACAGTGAGAGGCTATGAACTATCGCTTCGTAAGGACGATGCCTCTATGATAGAAGTAGAGTAAATTTTTTTTGTTTATAGGTTAGCGGATGCGAACTATAGACAGAATGAGCAAACGAAAATAAGGAGATTAAAACATGGCAGTAAAAATTGCTCTCGCAGGAAACCCGAACTGCGGAAAAACAACACTGTTCAATGCCTTAACAGGTGCCAATCAGTATGTTGGTAACTGGCCTGGTGTTACAGTTGAGAAAAAAGAGGGAAAGCTTATCGGTCACAAGGATGTAGACCTGGTGGATTTACCGGGTATTTACTCACTTTCTCCATATACTCTCGAGGAGGTTGTTGCAAGAAATTACTTAATCGGAGAGCAGCCGGATGCGATTATCAATATCGTGGATGGAACCAATATCGAGCGTAATCTGTATCTGACAACACAGATTATAGAGCTTGGCATTCCGGTACTTATGGCTATCAATATGATGGATATCGTAAGGAAAAACGGAGACAAAATCAATATCAAGGCACTCGGCGAAAAGCTCGGCTGTGAGGTTGTTGAGATTTCAGCTTTAAAGAAGACAGGAATCAAGGAGACAGCAGAGAAGGCTATCGAGATAGCAAAGTCAGGCAAATCTGTTCAGAGAGTACATCACTTCGCAGATGATGTGGAGAGTACAATCGCAGGCATAGAGGAGAAGCTTGGTCTTGCAGTGGCAGAGAACCAGAAGAGATTCTTTGCAATCAAGCTTTTAGAGCGTGACTCAAAGATTTCAGAAGTATTAAAGAGTGCTCCAAACGTAGACACTGAGATTAAAGCTCTCGAGGACAAATACGATGATGACACAGAGAGTATCATCACAAACGAGAGATATCAGTACATATCTTCAATCATCGGCTCATGCGTAAAGAAGGCACGCGCTGGAAAAGAGACAGTATCAGACAAAATTGATAAGATTGTAACAAACAGATTTTTGGCACTGCCTATTTTCGCACTCATTATGTGGGGTGTATATTATGTGGCAGTATCATCACTCGGTGGAATAGTAACAGACTGGACAAACGACACACTCTTTGGTGAGTGGATTCAGCCGGCAGTACAGACATTTATGGAAAATGTAGGCTGCTCTGAGTGGCTCGTGTCACTTGTAGTTGATGGTATCATCGGAGGTCTTGGTGCACCTATCGGATTTGCACCACAGATGGCTATCGTATTCTTATTCCTTTCAATCCTTGAGGACTGCGGATACATGGCTCGTGTAGCTTTCATCATGGACCGTATCTTCCGTAGATTTGGTCTCTCAGGAAAATCATTCATCCCATTCCTTATCGGATCTGGATGTGGTGTACCTGGTATTATGGCAACACGTACTATCGAGAATGAAAAAGACCGTCGTATGACAATGATGACAGTAACAAATATTCCATGTGGAGCAAAGCTTCCGGTTATCGCACTTATCGCAGGCTTTATCATGGGTGACGGCTGCTGGTGGATGGCACCTCTTATGTACTTTGCAGGAATCGGCCTCACAATCATTTACTGTATCATTTTAAAGAAGACAAGAGCATTTGCAGGCGAGCCTGCACCATTCGTAATGGAACTTCCACAGTATCATATCCCTTCAGTAAAGGGTGTGCTGTTACACGTATGGGAGAGAGTATGGGCATTCTTAAAGAAGGCCGGAACAATCCTCTTCCTCTGCTGTGCAGTTATGTGGTTCCTTTCAAGCTTCGGTTTTCAGGATGGCGCATTCGGACTTGTTGACACAGAAAACAGCTTACTCGCAGTAATCG
>ERZ1034925.976-NODE-976-length-10804-cov-6.008838_pt1 | contig 10804 bp, 13 predicted proteins | sample MGYA00520687_ERZ1034925 | MGnify/ENA primary metagenome ERZ1034925 (study PRJEB33766, sample SAMN09781758) | gut metagenome | biome: gut microbiome | host: Homo sapiens | place: Madagascar | study: EMG produced TPA metagenomics assembly of the PRJNA485056 data set... | reverse complement strand
TTTTGAAAATACGGAGTTAAGCTTGGATGTCTATGATATGCTAAACAAAAGAAGTGAATGTAGAATTATAAGGAATCTATGCTATATTTTTACTACGATTCAAAAAAATTATACTTATTTTAGAAATTCTATGGCAAATGAGCTAAAGAACTTACATACTTTGGATGAAACAAAAGAAGCAGTTACTAATCTTAGAAATGATGGCGTTGATATTATTAAAGCAAACGGAACATTAGACGAATATAGACCGAGAATTGCACAGTTGATTACAAATCATATTAGTGATTGTAAAGACGTTTTCCCCATGTGGGTTCCGTGGGATTACATAAAGAAACTATTTGCTTTCCCAAGCGGAACCAAAAGGAAAGTACAAGAAAACGCGTATTCAGCTTTCATGCAAAATCTTGATAAATATCCTTTCCGTATGTATTTAAATTGGAATTTTAGCGGAGATGACAGTGGAAATATTCTATATAACGATGAAAAATTCATGGTAAATCTATTCCGCCAAAATGGAGAGATTTTCACGGCTTACGATAAAGTCCGTGGAGAAAGTGCTACGGCAAAAGATAACATCTTTTCATTCTTGGATTCCAGCCACAATGTTGTTGCACTTGTTGATTGTGAAAACAGTGACCCACTAAAAATCTGTGCTGTATTCCAAAGTATGGACATGGAGACTATTAGCAAAATTAAAAAAATCATTCTATATAACGATGTAAACGCATCCTCCGTATGGACAATGCTACGGAAATATACAAAGGCAACTGTTGAGCATAAAATGACAGAACGTGTTTTGGAAACGAAGAGTGTAGTAGACGCAAGCCTGATTGTTGGGTGCTGCACAGAGCATTATATGAATCACGTTGATAGTTTTCTGCTGTTTTCATCGGATTCAGACTATTGGGCACTTATCAACCAACTTGTAACTGCAAAGTTTCTCGTTATGGTTGAAAAAGACAAAACCAGCTATAACGTCATTGACAAAATGAAACAGAACGATGTTCCATATTGCTATATTGATGAATTTTGTCAAGCAGGAGATAGCTATGAATTACGTCTAAACGCACTTACAACCGAATGTGAAGATTATATTGAAAAGCATTTTGCACCGACTGGATTTAACGTAAATGAAATGGTAGCAAAAGCATTTGACCGTACACGTGTCCGTATGACACCAAAAGAAGAAAAAAACTACAAAGAGAGTATTATTAAGAAGTTGCATCTCGATATCGGAACAGATGGAGAAGTTCGCATCTTAATCCGATAACTTTGTTTTGTAAAAGTTGGTATAGTGATTAAGTACAAAGAAAAATAACCAAGCATTATTAAGAAAGTCTGCAGAAGCAGTTGTCACATCTTGAAAAAAGGCGTGATGACTGCTTTTTTGTATTAGAGTAAGCAGCAGGAAACACCTCACTTCGAGGACGAAAGATGCGCCGTGGAACTCGGCGATTAGTATGTTCAACACATACAAGGCTCAGAATGCCTATATAAATTAAATTCTTCTCCTCAATTATGAATAGGGGAGGGGAAAAGAGATGTACCGTGGAACTCGGTATGAAAATATAAAAATATATTCAACAAAAAAATGCAGTAATTAAAGGGTATTTGCAAAAATAGGTGGTTTGAATAAAATCATCTGTTGAATCACACCAAAAATAATAAATACCCGTAAATTCAAACGGTTGTATCTACAACTTGAAAAAAAGTAAAGTGAGGTAAGATTCATGAATATGAACGATACTATTGACCTGAGTGGAATCAGTGCAGATAACGTCTATCGTATCCGGAGGTCCAAAAAGAATGGTAAGCTCATTTCCCATAACGAATATGGGAAGATTATTATCATCAAAAACTGGAAGAGCCTTCACGTAGGATATGGCAAAGTTGTTTCCTTTGAAGATAGAGAAAACTGCATTCTCGCCACCATGAAGAATGTTTCTTATGACTTCTACATGGAATACAACAAAAAAACTGGTGAAGTAGAGGCTATTCCGTATGAGGAACTGACTCGTATTTTACAGGAGCTCGGTTTTGCACATGAATACAAAGAAGACATTGATAAAGACAATATCTTTGATGTATGGGCGAATCTGGATTCCGGCGTACTTATTACCATCGAAACTTGGAATCAAGACGGAGAACGAGGCTACAACTCAGTTAAATGTTATGTGCCGACGAACGGTGGTGGTTTTACGATGCGCCAATCAACTTGTTTTTCCCATGGCAGCAGTTATTTAAGCTGCTTTAATATCGTGCGTAATACGCGTGATTTCCCTTTGCACGAGTGTTTGGAATTCAACAACGACTCTATGGATTGGCATGGAAGTGTTCCCGCTTTGTGGCACTATGGAGAGGTGCATGACGTCAATTACGCCAAGGCTCTCGCCAAAATCCGTAAATTCAAGGACGCTGACATCGGCGAGCGTTTCAATATGCAGTTGGATGAGGCGTTTAAACAATACGCTAAAAATGGCTACTTAGTAGATTGAAATTTTCGTAAGGAATCCCACCAAAAATAAATTAAAAAGGTCTTAGGAGGGCCAGTGTTATGAATAAGTAGTATGACAGACGTGAAATCATTATTTAGATTTTGGAGTTTGAAATGTCTTCCAAAATCAAGAAGTCAAAAGCTGCGCTAGAATATTATGCAGCAACAGGAGATGCAATGCCATTAGTGCTTTATTGCATACAAGAAAAAATGGCAGCTCCGATTGCCGCAATACTGGTTGTGTGGAAGTACATTTAGACATGGAAACCAACAGCGGCAAGAACAATATCATTGTGGTTATGTACCGCCACAATGTACTTCTTTGTAATCATAACAGATGCAAAAGAAGTAAAAGAGACGCACTGTGAAACTCAGTGTTTAAATACAGAGAAGCGCTGTGAGACTCGGCGTAAACATACAGAGATGTGCCGTGAAACTCGGCATGAAATATAGAAAGGTCACCAAAATGGTGGCAAAAGAAAAATCAGTCCCTGCTAGGGACGCAACTTCCAAAGGAGGAAGTAAAAATGGATAATAATATTGTTGTTCCCGAAGTTTTCTTGAGTGAGGTCTTTGGTGAACTTCGAACCACCGAAATTGAAGACAAAACCTACTTCTGCGGCATTGATGTGGCCCGTGCGCTTGGGTATTCAAATCCTCGTGATGCCATTGGTCGCCATTGCAAAAGCAGCGGTGTTGTAAGGCAAGAAACAAAACTTTCAAATACGATTACTGTAACGCCCTTCATCAACGAAGGTAACGTGTATCGCCTTATCGTTCGCTCAAAGCTTCAGACTGCCGAGCAGTTTGAACACTGGGTGTTCGATGAAGTGCTGCCAACTATCCGCAAAACTGGCGGGTATGTAAACAACGCTGAGCAGTTCGTTGAACATTATCTGCCGCATTCGAGCGCAACCGTACGTACGCAAGTTGTCCAAATGCTTGAGGTTGTCAAAGCACAAGACACTGTAATTGGTGTTCAGAAGCCCAGCGTAGAATTTACGCGAGCTGTTACCGAGAGTGGCGACAACATCGACATTGGCGGATTTGCAAAAATCCTCCAAAAAGACGGTTTCCCGAATATTGGTCGAAACAAGATGTTCGACTGGTTACGTGACAACGGCTACCTGATGAAGGGAAGCGTTGTTCCGTATCAGAAACACATCAATGCTGGTATCTTCAAGGTTCAGGAAAAGGTCTACTATACGGGAAAGTATTCCCACATTGCAAAGCAGACCTTGATTACTCCTAAAGGACAGCAGGTGCTTGCCGAAAAATACCGCGAATGGGTTTTAAAAAACGAGGTGTAACATGAAAGTGTTTTGGAAAGAAGTAGCAAAATTCGTGGCGGTTTTTGCCGTAATCACGATGATTTCGGCAATCGCAGCAATTGCACAGGCGGTAACGCTTGAAAACATACTTCTTTTGTTGGGCTCCGTCGTAGCATTGAATAGATGCTGCGGTGTATGGGTTGAAAAAGAAGAGAAAGAGGTGAAAGACCATGAGTCTTCTAAAAAAGCAGCCTAGAAAATTCCTTCCCGAACTCCGTAAAGTAGTCAATCGAAACACGAAGCGGTTTGCAAGTGATTTCGAAAAGGACGAAATCATCTTCCGTGCCGCAGCAAAGGATGCTGCAAAAGGAAAAGCAAAGACATTTCTCTGGTTCAGCCGTGACAGCGGAACTCTTTGCATCGAAGACAAAGATGCTCTTTTAAAAGATAGTCCCGCATACATCACGTACCGATACTATTCCGAAATGGAGGAAACCGAGGCAAAAAGTATCAAAGCCTTTGAAGTAACTGTAACGGGAATGGATGACAAAGAAAACCCCATTGGGTTTGTTCGTCCCGTTAATTATTTCGAGGAATGTAAGAGCCTTGGGAAATATGCAGTTCCAGCGAAGATTAAGAAATGGTATCGTGTAAACGGAACCTATTTCGAAAGTCTTCGTGATGTTAACAAAGCATTTCCTCAACTGTTTTGCATTGCGGACATCATCAAGGAGTTTCTTCCTGAAGATGAAACTGCTCTTGAGCAAGCAATGCTCGCAAGAAAGGTGGGTTAAAATGCAAGTCCTGATGGAACTTACTGGCGACGAAATTCGTCAAGAATTAAATTACCCCCTGATTTGCGAAACTATGGAAGGAAGAAGTTGGGACACTGCACAAAGACGCAGATTATACCAACAGCGCTTTAACCGCTCGGAGCAGAAGAAAATCTCCCAGATAAAGAGCTTAGCACATAAGTGGTATCTTGTTACAGGAGTACCGCCTAAAGTACGAATGGGTTACGAAACCTACATGCTATGGCAAAAGCTTGAAGAGTTTTGCGCTGAGGTCTTGCGCTAAGGTATAAGCAAATTGGAGGTAGGCGGTTACAATCCGTCTACCTCCTTTTTTTGAAAGTGAGGAACTTTATGGGACGAGGTAATGTAGCCACAAACGGAAAATTTGAAGGCTTATTTTACGTAGACTATGATAATTTCTACGTATATTACGAATCCAACATGTATGAATGTGATGAAGAAGCATCACAGGAAAACATCAACAAAGCAATTAAAACATTTGTAGATGACATGCAAAGAAAATATGCCAGTTTTACGCCTATGAAACAACGCACATGGCTTTCGGGGAATGGACAGAGAAAAGAAGTGATTCTCGAAAACGGCCTATTTTATATTGCTGTTGAAGACAACGAATGGTCATTGGCTTTCGAGCTCCTGCAAAAAGAACCGGATTACGGCAATCTTATCGGTATGCAGAAAGCCAACTACAAAAAATATCTACAAGCTATGCAGGATTGTTTGTTGAAGCAATTTCAACAGATTGGTGTTTATGCTGGCGCATGGACACATGGAGTTATAAACAGGAAGGAGTAGTTTTTATGAAGATGGAAGATTTTAGAGTTCTTCCAACTTAGTGGTAGAGGCTAAAAAAGCAACGTACAAAATCCATAGAAGGAGGTGAGCCGCCTTGAAAGTACATAAAGGCTATGAATTCCGGCTAGAGCCTACAGGAGAGCAGAAAATCAAAATCAACAAAACGCTTGGTTGCTGCCGCTTTGTTTATAACTCCATGTTGGATAGGCGTATAAAAGCCTACACACGACGCAACGAATGTATGAGCTATATTGATACGCAGAACCTACTTCCAAAAATGAAGCAGTATCTACCTTGGCTTGCCGAAGTGGACAGCCAAGCACTCAAATATAGCTGTCGTCAATTAGACGACGCTTATAAGGGCTTCTTTAAAAGTGGAAGAGGCTTTCCAAACTTCAAACGTAAAAGAGGAGAAGAAAGCTACACAACTACCAATCCAAAAGGCATTAAGGTAGACGATAAATACATTCAACTCCCAACGCTCGGAAAAGTGCGCTATCGCAAGAGCCGCGACATCGAAGGTAAGATTTGCAAGGCAACCGTTCGCCGTTCCGCAAGCGGCAAATACTTTGTAAGTATCCTTTGTGAAGTGGATGTAGTTCCGCTTCCCGTTACAGATACTGTTATTGGCTTGGATGTAGGTATCAAGTCATTTGCTGTTGATAGCAACGGTAACGAACATCCGAGCCATAAATATCTCCAAAAAGCAGAAGCAAAACTCAAACGCGAGCAGAAAAAGCTGTCACGCAAAAAGAAAGGCTCTGCCAACTGGGAAAAGCAACGCATTAAAGTAGCTCGCTGTCACGAAAAAGTAACCAACAAACGAAAAGATACCCTACATAAGTTGTCATCTGCACTGGTGAAAGAAAACCAAATCATCTGTGTAGAAGACCTTAACATCAAGGGTATGGTTCGTAATCACAGCCTTGCAAAAAGCATTTTCGATGCTGCTTGGGGAGAGTTCTTCCGTCAGCTTGAGTATAAGACTCAATGGGCAGGTCGAGTTATCGTCAAAGTGCCGACCTATTATCCAAGCAGCCAGACATGTTCCTGCTGCGGATACCAGAACAAAGAGGTCAAAAACCTCAGCATTCGGTATTGGGTCTGCCCTCAGTGTGGTACATCACACGATAGAGATAAAAATGCAGCAGATAATATTTTAAAGAAAGGAATGGATATGCTGGCTATGCCAGCCGCTTCATAAAACGCAGACAACGGTACGGTCAGGACGACCGAATCCCGGCGTTAAGCCAAAAAGTCTGTGGAGAGCGAGCCTCTATCAAGGGTTGCGACCTGCGGTAAGTTTACTCTGTGAAGCAGAAATCCATATTTTATGATGAATAACCACCACAAAATAGGAAGCTCCGATTTTAGCCTCAAAATGAAAACCATCAACGGGGTGTATATCCTAAAAGTATATTACCGAGGGCACTGCATTCAGGCTCTTGGAACAAATCGTAGGAGCCTTGGAGATGGAACGAATTTTCTGTCTTCAATAAAGAACTCTTACACGAAATACGTCAATGGTTTAATGAACGGGAAGTACCCGGACGCAATCCGAATGATTGAAAAAATCGACGCATCTATGCAAATGCCAGAATAACATATAGCCGCTCGCCATTTACGGTGGGCGGCTATTCTATGAAAAAAGTATAGTATAAACATAATAGAAAGGCGGACAAAAGTTGAAAAGAAAAAATTATATATATGAAAGCGTGCTAGACAAAGCTTTTCCAATTATTGTTACTACAGTAAGCATGGCAATCACTTTTTTAATGCTTCTTGCCGGAGGTTTCTTCGAAGTACACGCATACGCAGAAGACAAAAGCGCATTAAATAGTGAAGAACAGATATCCGAAACAGAAGAGGTGACAGAAAACATTTCAGAATTTCAACCGTTAAAGGCAGAAGAGCTGTCAGACCCTTTTATTAAAATCATTCCTGTTACGGAAGAAAATGCACAAGATGAGGGTAATCAAAGCGAGGAAACAGAAAATACATCCACAAATGTATACGCAAACACAGAACAAGCTATTTTGTATAATGCACTGAGCGATGAAGATAAGATGGTTATTCACGAGGCAAGTACAGAATTCAATGTTGATGAAGCACTTGTTTTAGCAATTGCCTATAATGAAACAAGATTCAACGCAACAGCAACAAATGTAAACACGAATGGAACAACGGATTGGGGGCTTGGTCAAAGTAACGATACTTGCTTTAATTACTTACATCAGCAATTGGGAATCACTTCTATGGACCAACTTCTAAACATAAAGATGGGAGCCAGAGCAATTTGTGCATTATTAAAATATGCAAAAGACGCGGTTGGACCAGATACATACAACACACTACTTGCATATCAGGAAGGTGTTGGTAACTATTGGCAAGTAAAAAAAGGATATCAAAAGCCTTGGAATGCTTTTTACACTACATCCGAGGCATACAAAATTTTCAGTACTATGGTATGAAAGCAATGCAACATTTAGTAGGACCGTATAAAGGGTATACAGGAACATATCAGTGTCAGTAACCCACGACTAAAGTCGTGGGCTTGCGTCAGTAAGCCTACACTTTAGAAGTGTCCGAAAGGATATATTGACTACCCTATGCGCATTAAGTTGCGCCCCGTTATAAGCGAATAGATAGTTACCGTGCGGCGTTAATCCTAACTGCACGCTCTAAGACAACACATCACGTAAAGCCGAGGCAAAGCCGACAGGTGTGGCTGTATTAAACCGCTTATAACTTTGGGAAAGGATTTTTACCCTCTTCGGAGGAGTGAGCAGCTTCTTTTTAGCTGCCATTTTATCGAAAGGAGCATAGCATCATGCGATATGTGTATGTACTCATGTACATCACCTTGAAAGCCGTAAGGTGGGTGGCAACGCTCCAAGCAACCTTATCACTTTGTGTACCGCTTGCCACGACAGCCTCCATAAAGGGAAGGTAACACTTGACGGCAAAAAACGTGGTAAAACGCTTCGTGATGCAGCTTTTATGGGCATTATGCGCAACACACTATTGATACGCCTACGCAACGAACTTAATATTCCGGTACAGAACACCTATGGGTATATAACTAAGTTGCTGCGTGAACAAAACGACATAAAGAAGAGCCACATTAACGATGCTCGCTGTATAAGTAAACATCCGTTGGCTGTACCTTGCAGTGTTTGTTACCACACGAAAGCAATCCGCCACCATAATAGGCAAATCCATAAAGCGAAAATTCTGAAAGGTGGCATTCGAAAAGCCAATCAAGCGCCCTACATCGTTAAAGGTTTTCGCCTCTGGGATAAGGTGCTCTATAACGGGCAGGAATGTTTTATTTCGGGACGCAGGTCATCGGGATATTTTGTTTTAAGAAAACTCGATGGTACAGCCATTACGAATAGTATTTCATTTAAAAAATTGCGGCTATTAGAGCCTGCAACAAATTACTTAATTGAAAGGATGTGAGTGGGCAATTCCTCCCACGACTAAAGTCGCGGGTCTCCTTGCCATAATTTATGAAGCTGTTGATTGCTACCTTGATTTTTGCGCAGAAGTAAAAAAGACACCAGAAACAAATCTTACATAAAATCATGCCCGTGTACACAAAGGTGTATGCGGGCATGATTTTTTCTTTTGCGCGTCAATATGACTTATGAAATAGATAAAAATACACAAAAATAATGAAAGAACAACAATTTCTATTGGGATAAGGTAGAAACGGGAAAATCCAAATGGTATAATAAAAGTAGAAAAATGAAAGGAATCCAAAGAAAAATGGATGCGACACGGTCTGTATATTTAATAGATACAGAAAATCAACATGACTGGTGGGTAGGCAACATAAAAAGCAATACAGCAAATGACAAAGTAGTGCTTTTTTACAGCGTAAATAGCCCCCCGGTACATTATGAACTGATTGAAAAGCTATTGATGACTTTTTCAGTAAGGCAGCTTGAATTTGTCGAAACATATCCCGGAAAGAATTCACAAGATTTTTTTATCATGAACCGTCTGGGACAAATGATAGCCAAAGCTCCGAAGAGCAAGTATATCGTAATTTCAGAAGATAAAGGATATGACCCACTTCTTTGGTCACTTACACAAAAAGGCTACAAGGCTTACAGACACTGCTATAAAGCAACCGATGCAAACAGGGTAAAGGCTCCGAATGAGAATGAGTACAACACTATCCTGCTTAATATACCAAAAGGCTGTAATGCAAAACAAAAGTTTAACGCTAATACACAACTGTCACAAAAAGAAATCGACGTAATAATAACAGATTTTTGTGTAAGACACGATATACCAGAATCAAAAATCCCGGCTATTGTAGATGTAAGTCGGCATCATAAAAAACCTTTTGATAAAACAATGGCACAAGAAATGGTTTTGGTTGCATCCAGAATCAAAGAAGGAAAGTGGCAAGGCGCTGAGAAACAAAAATTGATAAAAAAATTTAGCGATGAAGCAACAAGTACACTTTTAAATTCGCTTAACGCAGGATAATCAGTAGATTACGATATAAGGAGAATAAAATGGCACTTAATATCGAAGCACAAAAGACACTTTTTCACTCTCTTGTAGAAAAAAATATCCATCGAGATGGCATCAAAGAATTGATGGAATGGTTAGATTCAACCGACTTCTTTGAAGCTCCCGCTTCAACCAGATTTCATGGTTCAGAGGCAGGTGGGTTGTGCGCACATAGCATTGCGGTAGCAAGAGAAATCATTCGATTGGCAAGAATCTTCAATTATGAAACGGTTGGAGGAGAAAAGAAGCAAATTTACACAGACGAGCAACTCTTTTTAGTAGCTTTATTCCATGATGTCTGCAAAGTAAATCTATACAAGCAATCTTACAGAAACGTCAAAAATGACGAAACAGGGCAGTGGGAACGAGTTCCGTGCTACAATTTCGAAGAGAGTTATTTTGTTGGCGGTAACGGACATGGAGACAAATCCGTATTTCTTCTTGTAGATTATATAAAGCTTTCCGCTGACGAAAAAGCAGCAATCAACAATCACATGGGATTTTCCTCCGGAGACGCTCGTGCAGTTGGAGATTGTTTTGACCATAATAAACTGGCTGTTCTATTGCACACCGCAGATATGCTCGCGGCATATTGCGACAAAACGTAAGGGGGTTAATCCTATGTTGGCGCTATCTTACAAGAAACGTTTTATTGAAGCAGCTTGCCTTACAATGGGCATTACTCACAAAGCAGCAGAAGCGTTGTATCGAGAAAACAAAGCTCACTATGGGTACATAAAAAGCGTTATCCGAAGTGCAAACATCCAGTAAAAAGTAGCCGTCTGCATAAAGTAGACGGCTACTTTTTTGTTTGATATTTTTTTAAAATAAATATCAAAAATATAGACGATAATACGACTAAAAATGAAAAGGGTGTCGCGTTTCACGACACCCTTTTATAG
>ERZ1034925.975-NODE-975-length-10816-cov-4.268377_pt1 | contig 10816 bp, 10 predicted proteins | sample MGYA00520687_ERZ1034925 | MGnify/ENA primary metagenome ERZ1034925 (study PRJEB33766, sample SAMN09781758) | gut metagenome | biome: gut microbiome | host: Homo sapiens | place: Madagascar | study: EMG produced TPA metagenomics assembly of the PRJNA485056 data set... | reverse complement strand
GATACTGTTGCATCTATACAACTGATACAACACCCTGAATATTTCGCACGTCCGTTCCTCACGCTGTGCAAGGGTAATATATTTAAAAGCGGAAGTCACGCTGTCCGGAATGAATCTCATAGAGATGTTTCGTCACAATCTCCTTTACCTTCGGGTTCGGAATATTCCCAAGTTCTTTCTCGATCAATTTCATACCAAGTTCAGCCGTAGCAGGAGATGCATAATCCTCTAGGTATTCTTTGAGTGTCATCAATGCATTCGGCAGGCAACAGTTTTGAATCTGACCGCTCTTACACAGACTCATAAAACGGTCCCCGGTACGTCCTTCCCGGTAGCAGGCAGTACAAAAGCTTGGTACATAGTCCATTTCCATTAACCAGCGAACGACTTCATCGAGTGTACGGTTGTCACTTACATCAAATTGTGAAGAGTCTTCATCTACCGGTTCCGGCACGTCATATCCGCCGACGGATGTACGGGAACCGCCACTGATCTGGGAAATGCCAAGATGCAATACCTTTTCACGGCATGCCTTGCTTTCTCTCGTTGACACGATCATTCCGGTATAAGGCACTGCAATTCGGATACATGCCACTATTTTTGCAAAGGTATCATCATCAATTCCGTTATCAAAGGTGGAAGGGTCAATATCATCGGCACGACGGATACGAGGCACACTGATAGTATGTGGACCAACACCGTGAACCGCTTCAAGGTGTTCGGCATGCATTAGAATTCCGGCAAATTCGTACCGGTAGAATTCCAATCCAAATAAAACCCCAAGACCGACATCATCGATACCGCCTTCCATTGCACGATCCATTGCTTCGGTATGGTAATTGTAATCATGCTTTGGACCGGTTGGGTGAAGCTTTTCATAACTTTCTTTGTGATAGGTCTCCTGAAATAAGATATAAGTACCGATACCGGCATCTTTTAATTTGCGATAATTTTCCACTGTTGTTGCGGCGATATTTACATTGACGCGCCGGATATCACCGTTTTTGTGGTGTACGGAATAGATAGTCCGGATGCAGTCTAATATATATTCGATCGGGTTGTTGACCGGATCTTCGCCGGCTTCAATGGCGAGACGTTTATGTCCCATATCCTGTAAAGCGATCACTTCACGCCGTACATCCTCCTGCGTTAATTTCTTGCGCGGAATATGCTTGTTGACCGCATGATAAGGGCAGTACACACAACCGTTGACGCAGTAATTTGACAGATATAACGGTGCGAATAATACGATCCGGTTACCATAAAAATCCTTCTTGATCTGTTCGGCTAAATGAAAGATCTCCTGGTTCAGATCTTCATCTTCGCACATCAATAGCGCACTTGCTTCCCGGTGGGAAAGTCCTTTACGTTTCTTTGCCTTTTCTAAAATTTCCTGAATCAATGCCCGGTCATTTTTGTGAGCATCACTATAGGCTAATGTATCCAGGATCTCATCATGGTTAATGAATTCTTCTGCATGTAGTGAATTTGGATCATACATATATTCTTCCTCTTTTCGTTATGTTAATGATAGTCACCGCGATCTGTAACAATGGAAAATCCGATGCTGTTCATTCGTGAAGACATACAGCTGATACATTGTGCAGATTCATCTCCGGTGCATATTTTGTTATCGTAGAGACTATATTGCTTCCTTACGCGTACAGGTGACAGATTCGGCATTACAACATTTGCTCCGGCAAGGATTCCCTGTTCACGCCCGTTTGGAGAGATCGTGCCGAGTGCCGTCGTCGCAGGCAGTAATACATTTGGGTGTATCAGACGGATGATGCTTAATAACAGCAGTGTATCCTCTAATGTACCCGATGGGTATTCGGCAAATGGAGTATCGCCGTGTGGAATAAATGGTCCGATTCCAACCATATGAGGGTGGAAAGACTGAATGTATAACAAGTCGTTTGCAAGGTCGTCCGGTGTCTGGAAAGGAGATCCGACCATGAATCCGCAGCCTACCTGATAGCCGATGGATTGTAACTGGTCAAGACATGCCATGCGATGTTCGTAGGACATGGATGCCGGATGCAACTTTGCATAGTGTGCAGGATTCGCTGTTTCGTGGCGCAGTAAATAGCGGTCTGCTCCGGCATCAAACAAGTGCTTATAGCTTGTATAACTGCGTTCACCAAGAGACAGGGTGATCGCACAGTCCGGATAGAGCGAATGGATGGCTGACACGATATCTTCCATACGGTCATCCGTATAATAGGGATCTTCGCCGCCCTGTAAGACAAAAGTACGGAATCCGAGATCGTAACCGTCAGCGCAGCATAGAAGAATATCCTCTTTTGTCAGACGATAACGGTCAATATTCTGATTGGCGCAACGGATTCCACAGTAGAGACAGTTATTCTTGCAATAGTTTGTAAATTCAATCAATCCGCGAATATAAATGCGGTTTCCAAAATACTTTCTACGTTGTTTGTCTGCCTCGGCAGCCAATATCTGGCGCAGTTCCCGGCAATTTCCATTTAACAAAGCCACAAAATCCCCGTGGTCTAGGATCTTGTGGCTTACTAATTTATCCAGGCTGGTTGTTAAAGTTGTGTTCATTTTCTTCTATTACCTTTTCAATGCGGGATTTTACCATGTCGGCAATCTCTGTTGTCTTCATTCCCTTGTATTCTTCATATGGAATAGGAGGGAGAAAATGAAGCTGTACATCTACATGACGTGTGGAGTTTGTGTCAAAAGGCAGATAGCTGTCAATAATGGCAATCGGTACGATCGGGCATTTTGCCTTGGTGGCAGCTTTGAAACTTCCGCTTTTGAATTCTCCGAGCCGGTTTCCGTTGCGGGAACGGGTTCCCTCCGGAAAGATCAGAAAATTACGTCCGGCTTTCACCTGATTTGCCATCTCGTTGATGACCTGTAATCCCTGCTTAATGTCGTTACGATCCATAAATAAACCGCCTAATGTCTGTACCAGTTTACGCAACAGGAAAATGTCATATGTCTCTTTTTTGATCACGACACCAAATGGTGCAGGATCAAGATAAACAAGTCCCATCACATCAAAAAGACCCTGGTGATTCGGATACATAATATAACCGGATTCTTTCGGGAGGTTCTCGAGACCGTAACCATGCACATTTACATTACCGGACTTACAGCCCCGTAATCCGATCAAGCGAATTAATTTGTATTTTTTTTCTTCACTGACTTTGTCGGTGGTTGCATAGTACATCAATTTGATCAGTATGTATGGTAATAGTAAAATGTTGCGGAGCAACATCATGGTAAGACGCTTTGCCATGGAACAATCCTCCTGTTATGCCGGCAGTACTGCAATCCGGGTGGATCACAGTTCTACATCCCAATAATTGTCAAGTGTTGCAAAATAATCTTCCGGAGTTTCTGCACGACGGATCATGACAGAATCCCCATTTTCACGAAGTAAGATCTCGGCGGATTTGAGTTTCCCGTTGTAGTTATAGCCCATTGCAAAACCGTGTGCTCCGGTATCGTGGATCACTAAAATATCGCCCATATCGATCTTAGGAAGCTTGCGGTCAATTGCAAATTTATCGTTGTTCTCACATAATGATCCGGTTACATCATAGACATGATCTGCAGGCTCATTTTCTTTTCCCATTACCGTGATATGATGATATGCACCATACATAGCCGGACGCATTAAGTTGACTGCACATGCGTCAACACCGATGTATTCTTTGTGTGTATGTTTCTCATGGATTGCTTTTGTTACTAAATGTCCGTATGGAGCTAACATAAAACGACCAAGTTCTGTATAGATCGCAACATCATCCATTCCTGCCGGAACCAGAACTTCTTCATATGCTTTGCGGACACCTTCGCCGATCGCAAGAATGTCGTTTGGCTCCTTGTCCGGCGTATAAGGAATACCGACACCACCGGAAAGATTGATGAAAGTGATGTGTACACCGGTTTCCTCCTTTAATTCAACAGCGGTCTTGAATAAGATCTTTGCGAGTGTCGGATAGTAATCATTTGTAACGGTGTTACTTGCTAAGAAAGCGTGCATTCCAAATTCTTCTGCACCAAGTTCTTTTAGTTTTTTGTATGCTTCGGTCATCTGTGGACGTGTCATGCCGTATTTGGCATCACCGGGATTATCCATGATCGTATTTGCAATTGCAAATTTGCCACCCGGATTAAAACGGCAGGAGATACGTTTTGGAATGTAACCGATGCTGTCCTTTAAGAAATCAATATGTGTAATATCGTCAAGATTGATCGTTGCACCTAATTTGGCAGCGAGTCTGAATTCCTCTGCCGGTGTATCGTTGGAAGAAAACATAATGTCTTTTCCGTCAAATCCACATTTGTCAGACATCAAAAGTTCTGTGTAGGAAGAACAGTCGGTTCCGCATCCTTCTTCTTTCAGAATTCGTAAGATGGTTGGATTAGGAGTTGCCTTTACCGCAAAGAATTCCTTGTATCCTTTGTTCCAGGAAAATGCTTTCTGAAGTTTTCTTGCATTTTCGCGAATGCCCTTTTCGTCATAGAGGTGAAAAGGAGTTGGGTACTTTTCGCATATCCGGTCAATCTGTTCTTTCGTAACAAATGGTGTTTTCATAATTGTGTATGTCCTTTCATTCAATGTGGTATATTCATTCATTTGAATCGGTGAATTACACACCTATACACTAGTTTAGTGTTTTTTGCTGTTTTGTCAAGAAAAAGCAAAGAAAACCGAAGAAAAATAATTGGAAAATTTATCATTTATACAAAAATTCATCTAAAATTCACTTGAAGTATAAGGAAGGGTGGGATATAGTTATTATTATATGTTTATATAGAATATGAGATGTTGTGTAATGCAACGTTTGGAGTGAGGAAGGAAATGTATAGAAATGTTAGACAGTGTATTTAATATGGACAATCCGTTGTTCCGTTTTATGAACCGGATTGCGGATATGGTAGTGTTGAATGTGATTTTTCTTGTGAGCTGTGTGCCGATATTTACGATCGGACCGGCACTGACGGCATTATACTATGTGTCGATCAACACATGGGGCAGAGAAGATGGATACATATTCAAGATGTATGTGAAGAGTTTTAAGGAGAATTTTAAGCAGTCAACCGCAATGTGGCTGATCCTGCTTGTGATCGGCATTGTGTTAAGTGTGGATGTCTGGTTCTGGGTATCCCAGTGGAAGGCAACCGGAGCTGCGATGTATAAGCCGTTGACGGTGATCAGTGTTGTGATGCTGATGGTTTATCTGATGATATTTACTTTTGTATGGCCACTGCTTGCCAAATTCAGCAACACCAACAAAGGAACGGTGAAGAACGCACTTGCAATGGTGCTGACACATGTACCGGAGACGTTATTGATCTGGGCAATCTTTGGAGTAGTTGCATTGGCGGTATATATGATCAGTTTTGCACGTGTGGCTGTATTTTTTATTGGCGTTTCGTTGGTTGCTTATTTGCAGGCATTGGTGTTCCGTCATATTTTCAAACCTTATCTGAAGGAGGAAGAACATAAGACTCCGGAAGAAGAGGCCGGACTAGTAGGATATGATAATTCCTATGCAGATGCAAAGATAGAAGTAGCCCGTATTGCGGAAGAGATGGCGGATCACACCAAGGAACCGGAGGATACAGAGGTTTCTGCCAGCGCGGAAGAAAATGCGGAATCTGATCCGGTGAATGTTGTCAGGGAGCAGGAAGATACCCCTGATACAAAGAGCAGACGATCCATCGGGGATATCATTACAGCCACCTCGAATCCGGCAGAAGACGAAGAATAGAATATTAGCCGAGGATGTCCTGATCTATGATTTGGTTGACTTTCGGATATACATAAAAGTTGTCCTGCCTGTCACAAATTGCAAGAAAGACATCCTCGATTTTTTTGATATTCTGTCCTTCAAGTTTTTGATTAAGCCAGTTCATATCGCGACCAATGTGCGTTAAGTTTTGTGGCATAACATGACCGTCGATGATCACATTTGCGAAGACCTCTTCCTGTGCGGGCTCGATTCCTAAGTCTTTTGGAGTAGCAGGGCGATCTTCAGTGACCGGTAGAAAGCTGATCTTTCCGTTTGGCTCTAGCAGAGCACATGCAACCTGGGAAAGATCAAAATATCCATTGATACGACATTCTACCAGGAATTCATCAACGTTCATTTTTGCCTTTTTCAGATTTTCATTGTAGATTTCTCCGTTCTGATACAGGGTAATGGCTTTTCCGTTGATCAGACGGCGAAGACGGATGGATTTTTGAGAGAGCTTGGACAGAAGAATGACAACAACAGTGTAGACAATCATCGCGACGCAAGGTTTCATAAAATTACCCTCGAGATCGATCGCCATTTCTGCGGCGATGGAACCGATCGTGATGCCGTTGATATAATCAAACATGCTGAACTGGGACACCTGCCGATATCCCATGAATTTTGTAAGCACGAATAAAGCGATGATTGAGAACAATGCCTGATAACATATGGTAAGATATTCCATAAAATATGCCTCCGTGAGATATATTGCAAACGTACAATGGATATGATATATGTTTGCTACTATAATTATTGTCGCATACAGGATGGTTTATTCATTCGCAAGGAGATAAGCATGATAAAAGAATATAAGTGCACAATTGAATACAAAGATATCATGATGTCGGAATTTATGAAAAGATATCATTTTGAGACAAAGGATGCGGAAATGGTGACAGCAGCGGTTCGGTTTGCATGTAAGCTGATCGAAGTGGAGAGTGTCATCCGGTATGAAGAGTCCGGCGTGATCTGCGTGGTAACATTGGGAGAACGATTCGATAAATTGTCGGATGTGGTGTCGGATAATCTGCTGCTTTCGTATTGTATAGAATGTGTGGGAATGGAACTGCTTTCGAAAGCATATGAACGTGTGAACCAATATGTATATGAAGAACGCAAAATGTGGCTGGCAAATTATCAATTTCTTCAGACAGAGGATATCAAAAAAGGACTCGATGAAGTAAAGACAACCTGTGTGACATGGGAAAAAGGAATGCTGCGTCCTGCAAAAAGTGTTGTGCTGAGAGCAGATTATGTGGAAGATCGTGGAAAAAGCGGATGTGAGCATTGTTCGCAGTGCGGGAATGTAAATTGTGTATTCCGGAAACAAACGGTAAACCCGAATAATTTATCAAAAAGAAGCAATACTAATGCCGTGGGAAAAAACGTCTATTCTTACGGAATTAATCAGATATTTGGAAACAATCGGAAAAATGGGAAATAAAATGTGAAAACGATACCACAATCTAAGAAAGAATGGCATTTTTTGGAAAAATGAAAAAATTTACAAAAAAATGACGAAAATAGTGAGGAAAATGTTGACTTCATATTGCGTATTTGCTATAATTATCTCATAAACGAACAAAAAATATAGGAATCTTCACAAATACATGAGATGAAATGTGGGTAATCGTTCTCATATATGGTGCAAGGTTCCGGAGAAAGAGAGGACATTTAATAATGAAAGAATTTACTTATGTGATTACAGATGAGATTGGTATTCATGCAAGACCGGCAGGAATGCTCGTTAAGGAGGCAAAGGCATTTACTTCTAAGATTACATTGGAGGCAAACGGAAAGACTGCAGATGCTACGAAACTGATGGCAGTTATGAGCTTAGGAGTTAAGAATGGTGCAGAAGTTGTCATCAAAGCAGAAGGTGATGATGAGGACGCTGCTATTGCTAAGATGGAAGAGTTTATGAAAGAGAATCTGTAAGAGGAAGTACCTTTTGTGGACGAAAGGCTGTCACATTACACAAGATGTACTGTGATAGCCTTTCTTTCTATATAATTGTCATGCAAGGCGGTATTTTATTATGGGAAGAACGGGAACTGGCAGAGTATATTGTGTTGCAGCTATTTATATAGAGAAGGTATATACACAGAAGTGATGAATGGAGGTTTGGATATGGAACAGTATAATGGTAAATCAATTTTTAAAGGAACTGCAATCGGAAGAGTATTATTTTATTCAAAGAACCAGCAACAGGTAAAACGTACGAAGATTGAGGATGCGGAAGCAGAGATTGCAAGATATGAGGCTGCAAAGGCAACTGCGATCGAACAGCTCGGTGCATTACATGATAAGGCGCTTGCGGAGGTGGGAGAAGCCAACGCAATGATCTTCGAAGTACATGCGATGATGTTGGAAGATGATGATTATAATGATTCTGTATATAACATTATCCGGAATGATGGAGTAAATGCAGAATTTGCGGTTGCAACGACCGGAGACAATTTCTCTGTTATGTTTGCGGAGATGGATGACGAATATTTTAAGGCAAGAGCAGCCGATGTAAAGGATATCTCTGAACGTGTGATCGGGGTGTTGATGGGACGTACAACAGACGGTGATCTGGGTGATGAACCGGTGATCGTTGTAGCAGAAGATCTGGCTCCAAGTGAGACGGTACAGATGGACAAATCGAAGCTGCTGGCATTTGTTACGAGATTAGGATCTTCTAATTCACATACTGCAATTCTTGCAAGAACGATGAATATTCCGGCTTTGATCGGTATTGATATCAAAGAGGAATGGAATGGCAAGATGGCAATCGTGGATGGTAAAACCGGTACATTCTATGTAGATCCGGATGTTGCCACTTTAGAGAAATTCCTTGCGGAGAAGAAGAAAGAAGAGGAAGCCAGAGAGTTGCTTTCTCAGTTAAAAGGACAGCCGGACGAGACTGTGGATGGCAGACATATTCATTTGTATGCCAATATCGGAAGCGTTGCAGATGTGGCGAATGTATTGGCAAATGACGCAGCAGGAATTGGTCTGTTCCGTAGCGAGTTCCTGTATCTGGAAAAAGATCATTATCCGACAGAAGAGGAGCAGTTCCAGGTATATAAGACGGTTGCACAGAACATGGCCGGTAAGAAAGTAGTAATCCGTACATTAGATATCGGTGCAGATAAGCAGGTAGATTATTTTAACATGGAACATGAAGATAATCCTGCAATGGGTTATCGTGCAATCCGTATCTGTTTAGACCGGGTAGAGATCTTTAAGACACAGCTTCGTGCGCTTTATCGTGCATCTGCATTTGGAACGATTTCGATCATGTTCCCTATGATCATCTCTGTAAAGGAAGTTCAGCAGATCAAGAAGATCTGTGCGGAAGTCCGTGATGAATTAGATGCCGGAAATGTTGAATATGGTGATGTAGAACTTGGTATTATGATCGAGACGCCGGCAGCAGTTATGATCTCGGATCTGCTTGCAAAAGAAGTTGACTTCTTTAGTATTGGAACCAACGATCTGACACAGTATACATTGGCGATTGATCGTCAGAATCCAAAGTTGGATAACATATATGATTCACATCATCCGGCAATTCTTCGAATGATCCAGATGGTGATTGACAATGGACATAAAGAGAACTGCTGGGTTGGAATTTGTGGAGAACTTGGAGCGGATACATCTTTGACAGAGCAGTTTGTGAAGATGGGAATTGATGAGCTTTCTGTATCGCCAACATTTGTACTTCCAGTACGGAAGGCGATTCGTGAGACTTCCTTCTACTAAAATTTCCTTGCACAGCGTGAGTGTTCTGGGAAAATGTAAGAACACTAATAACTGATATTTGCACTTCTAAAAAGGAGAAGATTGAATACAGGAGGCGATGCACCTGTTTATTATTCAATTTTCTCCTCTTTTTTACACAGTTTGCCAACTTAGGTAGTAGAACTGACAGAATGCCAATTTAATTATATAAGTTTGTAATATATCCTAAATGGTGGATGGTGACGAATAGAGTAAGCTTGTTTTTGACATATAATTGCTATAATTGAAAAGCGTTATTTTAAGTCGAATAAATATGAAGAAATTATTGACAGAGAGAGAATTATATAATACTATTGATTTGGTTTGGGTATTTATGTGTTTATTGTTAATATAAAAAAGTTCAATAACGCGGGAGGGAAAATGAAAAAAGAAAAAATACGAAACAGAAAGATATGTGTATTATTAGTATGTGCAATGTTATTTATTTGTGGTGGTGTGGGTTTTGCGTCAGCCACTACTGATAATGTAATGATTGTTGAGGCTAAGACACCATGCAAGCATACGCGCGGATATGCAAGATTTGGTAAGGCAGTAGGTAATGAGAAAAAAACTATTAATAATGATAATGAGTATTGTTACAAAACACGTAAGTATTACAAGCAGAAGTGTGTAGATTGTGGTAAAACAATGAGTACATATAGTTTTGATGCTTGGAAAAAACACAAACATGATTATTGGTTTTTGAAGAAATATTGTAATGAGTGCGGAAGAAGGAAATAATTAATTATATTATCAAATACATAAAATCCAAACCATATAGTAAATGAAAATATCGGAAAATTACGTTAACATCGAGAGGAGTTGCAATGAAGAAAGTTAAAAAGGCTTTGTTCTGCCTGTTGACCATGTTATTTTTTGTAAATTTAATCAGCTGCAATCACGTTAGTCAGGGAGAAGCAGGAAAGAATTACAAAGAAAAATCGATTGTTGAAGGATGGAAGCAGGCGGCTATTAGTTGTCTGTGTGCGAAAGATGAGGCTCTTTATTTCTCGACATTTGAAGATGTAGGAGAATTAAATGGAGAATTAGCCAGTCATAATCGATTATATGTTATCAAAGAAAATAAAACGCAACCGGAAGAAATATCTGTTGGAATAAGTGAAAAATATGAACATGTAAGAGTTTCCGATATCATGAGTGGTAATGAAACAATTTCAATGTGGTTGGGCACTTCAGATTCGGATGAATATGAACCTGTCAATTTATTGATTCAAATGGATTTGGAATATAATGTTATAAAT
>ERZ1034925.974-NODE-974-length-10818-cov-6.037257_pt1 | contig 10818 bp, 15 predicted proteins | sample MGYA00520687_ERZ1034925 | MGnify/ENA primary metagenome ERZ1034925 (study PRJEB33766, sample SAMN09781758) | gut metagenome | biome: gut microbiome | host: Homo sapiens | place: Madagascar | study: EMG produced TPA metagenomics assembly of the PRJNA485056 data set... | reverse complement strand
AATAATTTTTAAGGAGAGAGGATATAATTTAATATCCCTCTCCTTTTTTTATTCGTTTTTTATTTTGTAAATTTTCCTTGACAAATGGGATGAAACGTGTTATAATCTCAATAAGAATATAAGAACGGAGGACCTGATTTTATTAATACGCAAATTGAAGAAAGACTTGAATTAGATTTTAAGATACTAACTGAAAAGGGGTTTGAAGTTGTTGGCGTGTTTGTTGCAGGGTCAAACAATTATGGATTAGATGATTCCAGTAGTGACCTCGACACAAAAGCGATTGTGCTACCTCATTTTGAGGATATTGTTCGTTCAAAGCAATGGGTAACAGATACAATTATTAATGCCGATGATTCTCACACAGAAGTTAAAGATATTCGTAATATGTTTGATTGTTATAGGAAACAGAATGTTAATTTCCTTGAGACTCTTTTTACAAAATATTATTATTTAAACCCTGATTATACAGGCGAATGGCTTGGAGCTATTATTAAAAACAGAGAAAAAATCGCTCATTACGATGAATGTAAAGCTGTAAAAGCTATGTATGGTAATATGCTAACTAAGTACAAGAATATGTATAAGTCAATGCCTCATAGTGCAGCAGAGATTGAGAAGTATGGATATGCTTTCAAAGACTATCATCATCTAATGAGATTGGCTCAGTTTATTCGAAGATATATTTCTGGTGAAAAATATGAGGACTGTTTAATTGCAGAAGATAGAGAACAGCTTATTCGTTATAAGCGAGAACCATTTCCTTTAACAGAAGTAATGGAGACTGTGCAGAAGACCTTAGAAAGTACAAAGAAATTAGTAGACGATACTTTAGAGGCATGGAGTGAAATTAAAAAAACAGATAAAGAAGTAGAAGATATTTTGCATCAAGTAGAATTTGATTTTATCAAGCAAAGTCTTCTACATGATTTGGTGACAGAAAATGGATAAAAACGAAAAATTGTGGTTTTCGACCAAAAAACGACCGTCATACCACAATATATTGTGGTCAGAGGATTTCAGAGACACAAGATGTTGTGGTGAACAGGCAAATAAAATCCGTCTTTTATTTGGTGAAAAATGTATGAAAAATGAAGAAAAAGACTATATTTATACCCAAAAAGTCACAAAAGCACCCTGTTTTGAGGAGATTTCAACCCCGTTTTACAGAGAAAGTTATAAAAACGACTTTTTTGATGATGATTATAGAAAAATTTTAGACGCGCAAGATGATTGGAGACACGCATAATGGAGAAGATTACTTTAGACAAAATCAATATTGGAAATATTGTTGTTGCAAGAAATGGTTGGACTGGTTATATTACAGAAATTGAGGAAGTCGATAACAGCTTCGTTTCGAATTTAACTAAAAAAACTGTTGAAACCACTGCGAAAGTTCTAATTGGGGTGAGGACAGACGGAGAAAAAGAGGGATTCATTTTTAGATGCCCAGCATACATGGTTGGAAGAACGTTTTCGCAAATTGGAATTTATAAAATTAATGACAATAGTGAAATTATTAATGCGGCTAAAATAATTGAAAAGCTTCCAGAGAACGCTTATGCTTACAGTAGAAGAATTGGTGAATCCCCTGCTTATAAATATGAACATTTAGATAAGGACGTTTTAAATAAAATTAATGAACTTGTTGACGCTGTTAATAAGTTGAACGGAGAATATAATAATGAGCATTAATATTATCGAAAAGATTAAATCTCTTACAGAGGAATTGAAGCATTATGCTTGGGCTTATTATCAGAATGACGCCCCTGAGATTACAGATGCAGAATATGATGCTAAGTGTGACGAGCTTAGGGCTTTGGAAGACAAAGAAAACTTTTGGCTTGCAGATTCTCCTACTCGAAAGGTTCAGGGAGCTTTGCTTGACTCTTTAAAGAAAGTCAAGCATCCGTCTCCTATGCTTTCTGCTGACAAGTCTACTGATATTGCTGACGTAATTAAGTTTACGGGGAATAAAGAAATTACCATTAGTTATAAAGATGATGGTGCAACACTTGTTCTACATTATAACAATGGCGAACTTGTTCAGGCAGTTACTCGCGGTGATGGTGAATATGGCGAAGATGTAACTCATACTGCTAAAATGATTAAAAATATTCCCATGCATATTTCTTACACGGGAGAAATTATTGTTCGTGGTGAAGCGGTTATCCCTTGGGATAAGTATCGTGAAATGAATGTTGATGGGACTCTTGGCCATCCACGCAATCTCAGTGGAGGGGGTTTGCGTCAGCTTGATGCAAACGAAGCCGCAAAGCGTAACATTTATTTCTATGCTTTTAATCTGGTTAATTGGAAAGATGCTGGTGTAACAACTCATGCTACGGCAATGGAGTTTTTGAAAATTCTTGGTATTCCTATTGTTCCTTATGAAGTTCTTGATGATTATGATGCAGATTCGATTAAATGGCTTACTGAAATGGATTTTAATCGTGAGCATTATAACATTCCTACTGATGGTTGGGTATTCCAGTTTAATGATTTAGTTTATGGCGAAAGTCTTGGAATTACTGCCCATCATCCTCGCAATCTGTTTGCATTAAAGCCTGAGACTACAACTTATAAAACAATTTTCCGTGGAGTAGAATTTAATCCTACTCGTACTGGTTTGATTTCTCTTACAGGATTGTTTGACCCTGTGGATATTGACGAGACCATTGTTTCTCGTGCGACACTCCACAATGTTTCTTACTTCAAAGACCTTGAGCTTGGTATTGGAGATGAAATTGAGATTGCAAAGATGAATGAGATTATTCCTGCTATTCTTAAGAATAATACTCGTTCCAATACTTATAAGCTCATTAAAAATTGCCCTTGCTGTGGTTCTAAGCTTGTGTTAAATCAGGCGGAATCTGGTACGGAAACTTTGATGTGTCCAAATGAGAATTGTGCTGCTAAACAGCTTGCTCAGTTTGTGCATTTTGTTTCTAAGCCTTGTGCAAATATTGATGGCTTGAGCGAAGCAATTCTTTCTAAGTTTATTGACCTTGGTTTCATTAAGACTTTTGCGGACATTTATCATCTTTCTGACCATAAAGATGATATTGTCAAACTTGATGGTTTTGGCGAAAAGAGTTATAAGAAGCTTTATGAAGCTATCGAACTATCTCGTGAAATTAAGCTGAGTAACTTTATTACTGCTCTTGGTATTCCTCTTATCGGAAAAACTGCTGGCAAGACTATTTCTAAGGCATTTAATGGTAACTATGGTTTCTTCCATGATGCATGGGAACATGGATTTGATTTTAGCACTCTTGATGATTTTGGCAAAGCAATGTCAGATGCAATGAATGATGCTTGGATTAATCCAAATCCTCTTTGGGCTGGTCTTGATAAGGAATTTAGCTTTGTTGTTGAGGAAACGCCAAAGATTAGCGCAGATGATTTTATTTCAGGTAAAACTTTTGTTGTGACTGGTAGCTTTAATAATTATAAACGCTCAGAATTGGAGCAAATTATTACTGACCGTGGTGGAAAACTTTCTGGTTCAGTATCAGCTAAGACTTCTTTTCTATTGACAAATGACGGAGATAGTGGGTCAAGTAAGGCTGAAAAGGCTAAGAAGCTTAATATTCCTATTATGTCAGAAGATGAATTTATTAAGAAAGCAGGACTTTAAAATGGAAGCTATTAAACAGTTTTTTGATGCTTATGCTTTTCTCTCTAATTTTTATAGTGCTCCTGTAAGTTATAATGGCTTAACTTATCAAAATTCAGAAGCCGCATTTCAAGCACAAAAAGAAATTAGAGATGAAGACCGTAAAAAATATACGAGAATGAATCCCTCTCAAGCAAAACTTGCTGGTAGGCATTGTAAGTTGCGTGAAGATTGGGAAGAAATTAAAGAGCAGGCAATGTATGAAATAGTTAGTGCGAAATTTGCTCAAAATAAGAATCTTGCTAAACTTCTTATTGATACTGGGGATGCATATCTTGAAGAGGGAAATTGGTGGCATGATACGACATGGGGAGTCTGTAATGGAGTAGGACAAAACAAACTTGGACAGATTCTTATGCGTGTTAGAGAGGAGATTTCTTTATGAATAAATTTATGGCAACTCCTATTGATAACACTAAAGATGGCGAATGTTCTCAGTGCGGGAGATGTTGTTCAGCAATTCTGCCTGTAAACCCGAATCAGATTCTTCGTATTAAGAAGTATTTGAAAAAGCATCCAGAGATTAAACCTCATAATTATACGCCTATTCTTTCTAAAGATTTTATGGATATTTGTCCGTTTCTTTCTGAGGATAAAAAGTGTATGATTTATGAGGTAAGACCCGATGTTTGCCAGCACTTTAAATGCGACCGTTTCAAAGACCCTAATTATAAGCCAATGGATTATCGTCAAGTTAAACTAATTAATATGTTTACAACATTTAGTGACGAACCTTGTCCACAAGCTCCAAATCTTGATGGGCTTAACGAAATTCTGGAAGACCAGAAAGAAAGGGCTTATGGTAAAAAGAATGTACGTTAAATATTATTGTACTTATTGCGACAAAGAATTTCCCGATAAATTAGCTTGTCTTGTTCACGAAAAAATGGAACATATTGGCTATACAAAAGACGTAGCAGAGATAATTTCTTGTGGCTATCACCCTTGTGATTATTGCGCTAATGCTTTTTATGTGTATGGTTGTGAGCAGGATTGCCAGCACACATCAGAGTGTATGGCAAAACATAAGTGGGCTAAGTTCAAGTATAGTGAGGGTAGAGATGGAGTAGAATGAATTATTACATTTCTGATTTACATCTGTTTCACGCGAACGTGATTAAGTTCGACTCGCGCCCATACGACACAATAGAGGAAATGGAAACAGACCTTATTTCTCGTTGGAACAATCAAGTGTCTAAGGGAGACCATGTATACTTGTTGGGGGATTTCATTTGGAAAGCTGGTTCTGACGAATGGCTTCGTATTATTCATAAGTTAAATGGAAACATCCATTTAATTTTAGGAAATCATGACCCCAGACAATATTCTACGGGAGTTCGAAAAGCTTTAGCAGAGATTACTCCATATAAAGAACTTAATGAAAAAGTTGATGGAAAAGATTATCGTTTAATTCTTTCTCATTATGCAATTCTTACATATTACGGTTCTTGTTATTCTCAAACTTTCCATTTGCATGGACATACTCATGTAACTTCTGAGCAAAGTTTAGTAGAAGATTTTGCAAAAATGGCAAAAGAGAAATTAGCTCAATTTGATAATCCCTATCAAAATAGGGCTCAAATGATTAATGTTGGTTGTATGATGCCTTATATGAATTATACTCCTCAAACATTTGAATATCTTTTAATGAAGTATAAGAAAGGAGAAACAAGAGCTTAATGAAAGTAACACTTTTAAATCCAGAAGTTCTTGAAAATCTTTATAAAAATCATGGCGTATTTGCTTGTGAATGTTATGACACAGACAAGAAATATGCTGAACGAGTAGGAAAGAATTGTGAAGATTCTGGACACATGAGCGGGTCTCGTTGTGAATATATTAAGTTTGAAATTGAAGCAGACCGTGGAACTCTTGAGCAGATGATGCGTTCTGAAATTGGAGTGCGCTATGATAATCAGGATAAGTATGCTTATATGGACTTGATTGAAGCAATTCCTCGTGTAAGCCCTGATGAAGTAGTTAAAAATATGAGCTCGTTCCGCTACCTTGATAAGAATGATTTCACTTATATTACACCAACTCATATTGAAAAGAATGAAAAAGCTAAAGCTTTGTATCAGAATCTTATGAGCCATATCGACACAACTCGTAAAATTATTCGCGACATTCTTACAGAAGATGGGGTAGAAGCTCATGCAGCGGTGGAAGATGCGAATTATATTCTTCCTCGTGCGACAAATACAACCTTGGCTATTGGTTTCACTCCTGAAGCTTTGATTACGTTTATGCATAAGCGTTTATGTACTCGTGCTCAAGAACCAATCCGTAAAATTGCGGTTGAAATGAAAAAGCAGATTGCTGAAATTAATCCTCGTTTTGCAAAAGAGCTTATGCCACATTGTCAATATCTAATGTGGTGTCCAGAGGGCAAAAAGAGTTGCCATGTCTATCCTACCAGAGAAGAGCTTGCAGAAAAGTTAAAGAATCTCAAAAATAATGCTTGACAAATAATAACACCTGTGGTATACTCAGATTAAAGAATGAGAAGCCATGGGTGTTTCTCTATATAAAGGAGAAAAATATGGGGAGAAAATTACCTTATAAAACCTTGATTTTAATGGATAGTTAGAAAGTAATTGTCCATGATTTAGCTTATGATGCTTATGACCAGATTTGCGAAATTAAAGTGATTGAACAAAATTTGTTAAACAAGTTTACAAATAAATTTCAAAAAGTAATTACTGGCATTATTCTTTCTAATGATGAATATACCTTTGAATATGATTGTTACGGTAAATGTGTTAATGGTGAATTTGATGTGGAGAGTTTAAGATGAAATATCAAGTATTTTTTAAAAATAGCAAAGGAAAGAAGTTTTGGCTAAAAGATTGTGAAACCATTGGTACAGCTTTTGGTATTGATTCTGATTTTTCTGAAGGCTGGAAAGTTATTAAGCGTCATATTGATGCTATGAATGATGTAAAAATCATCCAGTTAAAAGAGAAATATGGCGAACATTACGATGAAGAAAAGGCAAAGAAATCTGCATTTAAGAGTTATTATACTCGAATGAATTTCAATGAAGATATGAGCGAAATTATTATTGATGTGGGTTCTTGGTCTGAGTTTTATATTTTTAAGAAAATTGAAGAAACAGAGGAAAACAAAAATGCTTGATGTAAATAAAATTCTTGAAGAAGTAAAGCAAAACAGTTACGCTAAGGTGTTTTATTTTATTCCATGTGGCATATTTGATTCAAATAGTGATTTTGAAATTACTATTCCCACTCTTAATGGTAATCGTCCTTTTAATTTTTACATTTCTTCTATGAAAGCGGACGAATTTGTGATTAATAATTCAGGGAATATTGTCCCTGTAGACGGATTTTATGCTAATGATGAAGAATGCGAAGCCTATGTAGAGTCTAATTATGATAAATATGATTGTTTTCCTGTTGGAGCTATTACTGTTTGTCCCTCTTTAGCTGAATTTTTTCATACTCGCGATGAAGCAGAAGGCGTAGGTTATTACCTTTGTAATAAATATAATGGAAAGGTTTTGATGAAGTGAATAAATATAATGTTTTCGATAAAATTTTTCATCACAAGTCTTTTCTTTATTGGCAAAATTTAAAGATGCTACCTCGTCAGTTGAAATGGGCTAAACAGAGAATAACTAAAGGATATTGCCGTTCGGATTGGTATGACATGGACAGTTGGTTTGCTCATGTCGTTGCTGATATGTTTGACGAATATGCAGAGAATACTTGTTCTCATCCTTGGGAGATTAATGACCCAGATGATTGGAAAGATATTCTTAAAGAGATGGCAACTCATTTGCGCAATGCTGGAATTGAAGAAATTGCGGATGAAAAATATTCTCACATGGCAGATAGCAAAGCTAAGATTCGTGAGCAAAACAAATGGAGAAAAGAAGAACTTCATAAATTCTGCGAACTTTTTGAAAAGTATTATTTTGATTTATGGGATTGAGGTAACAAAATGATTTATATTTATGATGTTTATGCATATCTTCAAGATATTGTTTATGTTATTCATGACACAGAAAAGAAATTAATTGATGCTGGGGCTAAAATTACTGATGTAAGAATTATTCCTTACGATAAAAGCATTCTTAGTGAGCAAGAAGTCGTAGCTTATATTTATTATGAGGCTGAAAAGGAGATTGAACTGTGATTTATTTGGACCACGCTGCAACTAATCCAATCAATCCTCGTATTTATCAAGTATTAGTAGAAGACCTACAAGACCTGTGGGGAAATGCCAGTACCATGTATGATATTGGTATGGAATCCAAACGAATCCTTGAAGCAAGTCGTGTAAAAATTGCACATTGTTTAGGTGTAGATACCGATGAAATTTATTTTACTTCTGGCGCTTCTGAGGGGAATAGTTGGGTTTTAAATCAGAGAGGAAGATGTCTCTGTTCTCCTTATGAGCATGACAGCATTCTTTTAAATCCGAAATCTTGTATTATTGATGATGATTATCTCGATATGGCTACATTAGGTGCGCTTTCTAATGATATTTTATCTAATGCTCAACTTAGCTCTTTTGAGAATTTCCTTTTAAGTTGGCAGCTTGTAAACTCTGAAACAGGAGAAATTTTCAATCTTCATAGATATAGCCATTATGCGCATGAACTCGGTATGGTATTTCATACTGATATTACTCAAGCTATCGGCAACGTAAAACTTAACCTTAAAGGTTGGGGAGTCGATTGTGCAACAATGTCAGGGCATAAAATTGGTGCTCCTAAAAATATTGGAGTAGTTTATTTTAACAAAGAAGTATTTCCTCCTGACAAAATTAAGCCTTTAATCTATGGACATCAAGAAAAGGGAACTCGTGGCGGGACTGAAAATGTCCCATTTTGTCACGCCTTGGCATTGGCAGTTGATAAAGCTGTTGCCACACAAGAGGATAAAATGGCTTATTGTAAAACTTTAAAAAAGGCATTTTATGATGAGCTTATGAAAGACAATTTCGCAAACGAATATGTTTATATTGTTTCTCCTGCAAACAGCGTAAATTCCACTATCAATATTTGTTTTAAGGATGTTGAAAGCGAAGTTTTACAGATGTTTATGAATCAAGATGGAATTTGTGTCGGTACGGGAAGCGCTTGTAATACGGGCAACATGGAGCCAAGTAAAGTTCTTGAATACATGAAAGTCCCAGAAGAATATATTCGTGGAGAAATTCGCCTGACTTTTGATGGAAGTAATAACATTGGCGATTTGATTCTTACGGCACAAAAACTAAAACAACATTATTTGGAGTTGATTTCCAATGGCTGATTTTAAATTAAGTGAATATCAGGAAAAAATTCAAGACTTTTTTCTGAACCATCCGCATGATAATATGTTGGTAAACGCTTTGGCGGGAAGTGGAAAATCAAGCACAGCTTGTTTGCTTCTTGAACAGGTAACTCAGCCAAGTGTTTATTTGGCTTTTAATAATTCTGTCGTAGAAGAATTTAAGAAGCGTATTAAAAATCCAAAAGTGAAGATTTATACTACTCATTCTATTGGATATGGTATCATGCTTTCCAATATGGAAGAAAAAGGAACTTCTGGGGGATTTGGAAAGCGTTCAAGTTCATCTGTGAATCTTGATAATCTTAAGATTTATAAGATTGTTGAAGAATATTTGGAAAAGCACGACCATGCCGAATTTATGGAAATGCTTTTTCTTAAAGAGAATTATGTTTCTCTTTACAATCTTGCTCGCATGACAATGGCTGACATGAATAATCCAGATGATATTGCTCGATTAATCAAAGGACATGGATTGTTTGTAGATTTTGAGCATGGATATAATGCTCCCTCTAAAGAAAGCGCAACTAAAGCCATTCAATATATTAACAAACGAGATTGGGAGACTTTTGAAAATAGTTCCGTAATTGATTTTGGCGGTATGTTATACATCACTTATTGGAAACTTAAACGCAAGGAATGGAAAGTTCCTTTTTATGATTTGTTTTTCAATATTGTAGTAGATGAAAGTCAGGATTTGTCGCTTTTGCAACAGTCTTTTTTACCTTTTTTAAAAAGAAAAGGGGGAAGATTTGTTTTAGTGGGCGACGAAAGGCAGGCCATCTGCGCCTATATGGGGGGAAATGCAAGAGCATATGCTAATTATTATGTAGCATTTGCTCCTATTGAAACTTTTGAACTTCCTATTTGTTATCGTTGTCCCACATCTCATCTTACTAATGTGAATAGAACATTTGGCATTCCTATTCTTCCTCGTCCAGATGCTCCAAAAGGAGAAATTCTAAAGATTAATAAGGAAGATATTTCAAGGTATGCTAAGGGTGGAGATAAAATTGTATCTCGTTACAATCGTTGGTTAGCTCCTGTAGTTCTTGACCTTGCAACTCATGGGATTCCTGTTTGTATGCCTGATAAAGAGCTTGTAGAAAACTTGAAAAAGGTTGTAACAAAACGAGCAAAAAAATGTCCCACTACTCGTGCGCTAAGAGAATGGCTTGATAAAGACATTCGTAAATATCAAGAAAGAGTTTCTAAAATTGTAAATTCAAAAACTCTCAATGAAGAGTACAAAGAAAATCTTTCCTTGAAAGAACAGGCTGAAACAGTAGCAGATAGCAACTCTAAGATTGATAATATTAATTTCATTCTTGAAATTCTCAAATATTATCAAAACAGAAGTGGAAATACTTCAACCGCAGATTTTCAGAGGTATTTAGATAAGCTTTTAAACACTTCTCCATCTTCTGAGTGTGTTACTTTAAGTTCTGTTCATAAGGCAAAAGGACTTGAAGCAGATAATGTTTTTGTTTTGAATGAGGGTAAAATTTGTTTTGACCCTCGAAACAGTCCAGAACTTCAACAGCAAGAGCGTAATCTTAGTTACATTTCTCTGACTCGCGCTAAAAATAAAATGTACCTTGTAAAAGAACCATCGGCTCAAAATACTAAAAGAGGTTAAAATATGGCAGATAAAAATAGTCAGGCTTCTATTTTAGGGTGTTCTCCTCAGTGTCCATTCTTTCCAAAAAGTGTTGGACGGGTAGTTGATTGGGTATATGACGAGAAAATTCCTTGGCTAAAGCGTAGAGTAAAGCCAAAGAAATTTATTTGTCAATATGATGGTTCAGTAATTCGTAGTTGGGATAAACATCCTTGTGC
>ERZ1034925.970-NODE-970-length-10823-cov-5.541976_pt1 | contig 10823 bp, 12 predicted proteins | sample MGYA00520687_ERZ1034925 | MGnify/ENA primary metagenome ERZ1034925 (study PRJEB33766, sample SAMN09781758) | gut metagenome | biome: gut microbiome | host: Homo sapiens | place: Madagascar | study: EMG produced TPA metagenomics assembly of the PRJNA485056 data set... | reverse complement strand
TTCCCCAGAATATTTTTCTGCTCTTAGGGCTTGACTTTTAATAGTTAGTCACCTCATTTCTATTATACAACATTATTACGCAAACTGCAAATTTTCATCAATCATGGCAATGAGACCCACAACTTCAGTCGTGGAAAAAATTGCCCGTTCACATCCTTTCTTTGAAGGGTATTTATTATTTTTGGTGGGATTCCTTACGAAAATTGGTGGTCTACTAATTTAAACTATATTGAAATCTGCAATTTGAATAGCGTCCTCAAACTCTTGTGATGCTTCGTCGAGGCCGTCCAAGTCGATGTTTTCAACCTGCCAGACATAGACGGGGCGCAGTGTGCAGTTGGAACCGGGTACTACGCCGTAGCCGGTATCGTATTTAAAATTCACACATTCCCAACTATCAAGGTACTCCTCGCCGTTCCAGCCGTTGGCGGCGTAGTAGTGACCGTTAAGAAGAAAGACGGGAATGCGAGATTCAAAGAAATATCCGGCGCTTTTAATAGGATTAGTCATTTTTATAACCATGCCTTTCTGCTGTGTTTCAAGGCACAAACAAGAAATGAAACGCGTTTGTACTGTACGCAGCATAGTTTAGTGGAATTGTTGCAGTAATAGACAGATAACTCCATATCGCCATTCTTGCCGTAATTAAACTACATTCAGACCGGAACCGTCGTCCCAATGAATCAGCAAAGACGCCGTATCATCTACGCCCTGCCTATTGTCATCATATCAATTTCCGCCAACGGTATGATATGTGATATTCGCCCTGTTTTTTCATAAGCAATCAAACAATCGTTTTCGATTCTTACAATATGTGTAGCCAAATCAATTTTATTTACTTTAAAATCGATAATCGTTTTGCCTGTTGTAATATCCAATTTCATAAATTATGGCAAGGAGACCCGCGACTTTAGTCGTGGGAGGAATTGCCCATTCACTTCCTTTCTCTTCTTGATTTATCTTTCTGATAAAATCTGACGGTCATACAAAAGAAGGGGAAGCAATTACACTGTGCCAAAGCACTTTTACATTGCTCCCCTTAGTTACAGCGTCTTAAACTTACGGCAGCAGCGCATCATAATGCGGATACGAACCAAGTCAATCTCGATTGCCAATGCATTGATGGCTTCGAACAGCGCATAAACTGCCATTGCAGGAATTGCAACGAGTAAAATAAGGATGGACTTAATAGTTTTCATGTCAAACTCTCTTTCTCCTCGTGTCCCCGAGGCATGTAAGGGAAAAACGGTAAAAAGCCGGATGCCATGCTTGATTAGATGGAGTGCCTTACGCTACTTGACGGGGCACGCTACTTTTAGGAAATAATAGAAGAAATGCTGGTGTGCAAATCCTCGTACTCTTCCTTGAAAGCCTGCAGGTCGATGTTTTTGGACTTGAGCAATGACTCAAATTTCTCAAGAAGCTGACTGGCAATCTCATCCTCGCTGAGCGTACGGTCGTTCAGGGCACTCTCGAGGAAATCCACGAGATTCCAATACTCGGAACCGTACAAAGCGCAACAAGAATCGGATTCTTTTCGGTCCTCCTCTTCGCTTTCCGAAGCACATGGAATCACAATACCCTTGTCATCCAGATACTCATCGAGAACATCGACAATCTCTGCAGCAAGTTGGCAATTCGTAATGTTGTTTTCGCAAGCCCCCAAAACTTCATCCACAGCCCTTGCAATAGCATCATTTTCGACTTCTCGCATAGAGTCGCCTACATTATCCCAGTCAATATGGTTTTCCACTTCAGCCAAGAATTTCTCATAGGTTCCATTTGCGGTCAGTTTCTTGATTTCCTTGTCATAAGCGCCGCTCTCCTCAAAGACATACTTGATGTCGTCTTCGGGATTAACTTCTACGATAGGATAATCCGTACCGAGGTCATCGTTGTCGACATCGTCCAGATTCGTAATGAACCAGACGTCTATGAAATCCGGACCACAGATGCACTTTGAGTTGATGTTTTCCTGAACATCAATAGAATTTTCATCGTAATCACCGTAATGATTAACGATTGCATCTTCTACGGCATCATCGCGTTCCTTGATAGCAGCTTTCAACGTCTGAAACATTTTGCTGCTAACGATGTCAGTAGCGGATTCCTTTGACGTATAAACGTTTTGCAGTAAAAACATATTTCTTACTCCTTATCTTACTCCGAAATTGCGATAGGCGGAGTCTTATCGAGCAGCGTTTCAATACTCCACCCGCAGAGAGTCATGAGCACATCGGATGCGGGATTCTGATTCCGGATATTGTACGCGAGATGAAACCCGACATGTGCATAGGAATCATCGTCACTCGCAATTTCGTTCTTGACGGTTTCGGCAAAATTTTCAGCCAGTTCCGCGTTGTCGGCGATGACATTCATAGCTTCATTCACAACGCGGTCTTTAACCACGAATGCGTCATCGGCAAAATAGTCGCACTCCGGGCAATGTGGCTTAGCCCTCACACCGCTGGATACGGAAATTAGCTTACAGCCGCACGAAGGGCAAGTGAAAAAATACGGATGATTGGTCGGTAAAGTCATAAAATTACGCTCCTTTTTATTATAATTTTTAGAAAATTGTGCGAAGACAGCATTGGGGTCTGCGCATTGTTAAGCACGGGGAACGATTGCTCCATGCAAGTATTCCTTATTCTGTAATTTGTAGTTGTTCATTTGACCAAAAGGTCAATTGCGATGTAGTTTTCCGGATGCTTATCAATGTCTTCTAGGAATTCTCTGTTAGGGAATGTCTGCATATATCCATTTCTGTATCCAACCACAGAACTTTCCTCAGAGAACTCCCCTGCCAGAATGTCCATAGCCGAAGAAAGGAACAGTGTTGAGCCTTTCCCATAAAGATTTCTTACTGTATCCTGCGTCAGCGTACGAGCGTCTGCGTTTGCAAGACGAATGAGATTCCATGCTGCATCCATCTGCATTTCATCAATGTGAGCAGCGAAGTCCTTCATCTTTTTTGGCTCAAAGGCACCAAAGATGATAGTGTCGTCATCGCTCACATCGGGAGTGCCGGCATCGCTGATGTAGTAGGTGTTGGGGATAGTTTCGGAATTGTTGATTATATTGCCGACGTCTGTTGCAAGGGCGGCGTAAAGCTCCTCTTTGATGATACGGTATCGCTCATTGTGCATAACCTCCATCATCCCATCCTCAGAGGAAAGCTTTTCAATAATTTTTTCCGTCATGTTTTCGTTTTTGGGGGATGCGTCTGCAGTGAAATCCGAAATACTTGTTTTCAGGCTTTCGTTGCCAAGAATGTCTTTTACGATTTTTTTGGCAATGCAATATAAGCAAACCTGAACATTACCGTAAAAAATATCATTCAGACCACAAACGAATTTCATGTAATTACCACTCATTATTTTCCCGTGTCGTGGGATATCCGTGCAACTCTTGAGGTTATCTCTATTGCAATTTCGTGTTGTTTTGTACTTTTAAGGTTTCTGGCTTGTAACAGTTTACATTTCTTACTTTTTCTCCTTCCGCTTTCTACTTATTTCAGCTTTTAAGCTGCTGTTTTTCTGTACAAAGAAAAACGGTCACGTTTTTCCTTATTGGAGAACCGTGACCGTCAAAAATGACAGGTTTTCTTAATTGTAGAATGTTTTTTCTTTGTACTTTGTTACTATACTCACTTTCCGCTTTTTGTATTTTGTGAGTGTATGATTCATACAGTTGCACTTAATTTTTGACGTATCTGCGATTACATTTTTTACTTTTTATAAAAAAAGGCAGCTGCCTACCCAAAAGAGTAAGCAACTGCCTTTAATTCTTACGCACTCCGTATCCTTTATAAAATAAGTCGTTGCAACCGATATAATAATTCTATACGGAATAATTCTTGACAGAATTATTATTGTGGTGTATGCTATAGGTAGAAAAAGATGTAGGAGAGAGCTAGTATGCCATTTGTTGACAGAGAGATAGAAATATCCACATTGGAAGCCGCTTATAAAAATCCCGTTGCTTCTCTTTTTGTGGTATACGGTCGCCGCAGAGTCGGAAAGACCACTTTGCTTGCAGAGTTTTGCAAGGGCAAACGTGCGTTGTACTATTTGGCCACCGAGGAAAGCATACAGGCAAACTGTGCGGCTTTTCGTGAGATGGCCGCAGACTTTCTTCAAGATGAACTTTTGCGCAGCGCGGCAAATGCTGGCTGGGAAATGATTTTCAAAACATTGCTTGCACAGCCGAGTGAGGAAAAGCTGGTAATCATCATTGATGAATTTCAGTATCTTGGCAAAGCCGACAAAGCGTTTCCGTCAGTATTTCAGAAAATTTGGGATACCCAACTGAAGAATGAGAATGTGGAAATGATTCTCTGCGGGTCACTGGTTCATATGATGATGGAGCAGACCTTATCCTATTCCAGCCCTTTATACGGGCGCAGAACCGGGCAGATTAAGCTGAAACAAATCCCATATGCCTATTACAACCAATTTTTCCCGGCGATGTCTGAGCAAGAGCGCATTTTGTACTATGCCGTCACTGGTGGTGTACCTAAATATATAGAGCTGTTTCATCAGGGCAAGGGAATTTATGATGACATTCTCCAAAATGTTTTCACTCCGCAAAGTTTCCTATACGAAGAGCCAGAGTTCTTGCTTCGGCATGAAGTAAGTGATATTGGAAGCTACTTCTCCATCATCCGTTCTGTAGCAGCAGGAAACTGCCGTCTGTCCGATATCGCGGCCTCGCTATCCATTCCGGTAACGAGTTTGCCGAAATCATTAAAGACCTTATGCGATTTAGACATTTTGGAGCGTGAGGTTCCCCCAACTGAAAAGAATGTCGAAACAAGCAAAAAGGGACAGTATCGTATCCGGGATAATTTCCTCGCCTTTTGGTTCCGCTTTGTATATCCCATGCGGTCTTTCATTGAAAGTGGTCACGCTGAAATCGCCATGAATAAACTGCGCAGCGGTTTTATTCCCAACCATGTCGGATATGTTTATGAAGACATTTGCCGCAGTAAAATGTGGGAACTGAATGCGCAAGGTAAGCTACCCTTTTTGTTCGACCGTGTTGGCCGTTGGTGGGGCGGCAAAGACACCGAGATTGACATTGTAGCTGTCGACACGAATGACCGCAGTAATATCCTGTTTGGCGAGTGCAAGTTCCACCAAAACACTCAGATGCAGCTATCTGAACTACGCCAGCTAAAGGCAAAAGCAGCCGCTGTCCAATGGGGAAAAGAAAGCCGCGCAGAGTATTTTATTCTCTTCTGTGTCGGTGGATATTCAGAAGAATTGCATCGTTTGGCAGAATCTGACCCGCATATCATACTGGGTTAATATGTCTTGATTTCCAAAAAAAGCCGCCCACCAAAATTTGTCGTGGGCGGCTTTTTTAGTTGTTAGCTTTCGAAATCTGGATTCTTCCAGACCGTTTTCTTTCCGTAATGGATATCCGAAATATACTTGAACGGAATCTTATCTTGGTTTTTAAGAAGAGCATCGTTTTCCTCTAAAAATTCCTCAATGCGTTCCTCTTCACTACGCGGAGCAATGCTCCATGTATCGAGATATCCATCATACATGGCATCCATATTGAAAATTCTGTCGACGGGGTACTTGACAGAGTCAATTTCTCCGTTGACGTCCAAGCCAAGGTGGACGTTCTTATAGTTCTTGATGCTGTCTGTCAAGGATTTGAATTTCCCTTCAGGAGTATCTGGATTGCTGTACTTTTTCACGTACTCTTCCGTCAACTCCTCCGTCACGGCCAATGTAATCCAGAACTGGAGCCCGGAACACTTAAGGCTCGCTTTCTTGATTCTCTTCATCGTCCGTTCAGCCCAGCCGGTTGGATTAGCAAGATAATCCACTACCAGTTCATCGGCATTTGTGGATGTCAGGCCAAAGCAAGACCCTTTTCCAATCTCATCGACAATGCTGTCAATAGGGCTGCGATAATTCTTATGCCCATTTATTATGCGACAGAAAGCGTTCTGTCGTGCTATCTTGTCGTAATAACCGCCCTTGAGAATTTTCTTCTTGTCTTCTTCCGTTACATTCTCTCGGAACTTATCGAACAGCTTCTGTGCCATTTCCTTTATGACAGAATCCGAGGTAAAAGAAGAACGGCAGAAAATCGTTTTGAAGTCATGTGTTTCATTGACGGTTTTGGCATTGTCGATAACGAGGCAAAGGAAGCGTATCTCCTGATTGAATGTTACGGGTTTCTTTTCCAAGGTTCCATAAAACCGCTGCCCGTACAGAACATCTACCTTGTGCTCACCATAGGCGAGCGGTATGCGCATAAAACGGTAGTAATACTCGGACAGCTCACCGGAATCAAGAATGATATTGCCTTCGAACGAAGGAGCGCCGAACTCGAGGAACGTTTTGAATCCCTCGCGGTTGATATTGTTTGCCATGATATTTTTCCTCCCAAATACTTACTTCGTTAAGCCCTCGAATTTCGGATTTTTCCAGAGCACATTCTTCATATCCGAAGTATAGATTTCTCGGATATATTTCACCGGAATACTGGTTGCAAACTCGATATTGTGTTTTGCCAAGAAGTTCTCAACCTTCTGCTTCTTAGAAGGACGCTTCTTAGCCACAAAGGTGCGGAGCGCCTCTTCGATGACAAGTGTATGGCTGGTCAAGTCACTTTCCACCGGATATTCCAGAGAAATTGTGTCTCCGTCAATTTCAATAAGAAGCTGAACATAATCGTGACCAGAAACGGAACGATACAGATTCTTGTAGTGTTCTTCTTTCGTTCCGGGTACGCTATAAGAAGCAACCAGTTTCTGTGCAAGTCTTTCGGAATTCAAGATATTCGCACCCATGGAAGAACTGAAAGGATTGAGTCCAATGCTTGGCAGCAACTTATCAGCCTCATGGATTGTGCGTTCTGCCCATCCGGTAGGGTTGGCGAGATAGTCTACCAAGAACTTGTTGTATTTTGAGTGCCATGGTTGAATACTTCTAAATATGAAACAAACGATGAGGCCGTACACTTCATAGGGATTGTCATAATCTGGATTGCCCTTGACTGCACGACAGAAGGCGATTTTATTTCCTTCGTAACGGCAGGACACATCTTCTTTAGCCACTGGATTCATTTTGACAAGCTCATCGTAGAGCGATTTTCCCATCGCACGAATTGCATCGGTGTCGTCACAACCCTTATCGAAAAACATGTTGGAAAAAACTTTGCTGTAGAAATGAACATCAGAAGAATCCACAACAAATCCCAGATAAGTTTTTTGCGTGTCCGGCGCAGACTTGTATTGGCAGCTCAACACATCTACCTTGTGTTCACCCTGCGTTAGCGGAGTAATAAAGAATGTATAGGGGCCTTTACTGATTTTTCCTTCCGAGACAACGATTCCTTCAAATTTTGAAGCACCGGCGTTGAGAAGATTTTTAAAATCTTTGATAGTGATGTTGTTCATGGTGAACTCCTTTTCTGTTGCTTTTTTTGTTATTTTTCATTCCAGAACGTCTGGCTCCCATAACAGACTGCTTTTACACAGTTAACAGAAATTTTGTCATTCTGTCGACATAATGCCGTGTCATGCGTTCGATAATCACGGCATCTCGGCCTACGCTTGCGCTGAATGCCGGGTGTTTGCCTTCGACATAGAACTTATCAATCATATCGATAGCATAATCTGCCCAGTCTTCAGGAGATTCCAGATAATGAATGAAGATGTCGAAACATGGCCGAGTATCCGATGCTCGCGGCATAGGTGCCTGAACAACCTCTGCTAGATATGTCAGAGCACTATTATAATTGTTATTCCCGCAGATAGCCCGCTGGAAGGCAATCTTTTGCGCGTTAGCAATATAGCAAGGGTTGTTTTCATCCGCCTCCGTTACAGGATTCATTTTACAAAGCTTTTCGTACAACAGCTGAGCCATTTTCAGGTAAGTTTCCTTATCTGCACCCCCGGAATAATCGTCCGAGAACAGGTTGGCGTAATTGTGCGAATAGAAAGCTACATCACCTGCTTTAGAAACAAGGCCGAGATAAATAAGCTCCTTTCGATAATTCGGCAGTCCGTTGCGCTGGAACTTCTGTCCGTACAAAGCACATACCTTTTCACTGATGGGCATTTTCACGAAATGATAATGTCCTTTGTTCTTTCCAGAATCAGAAATGATGTCGCCATCAATAATCTGAACTCCGGATTTGAGAAAAATATCGATTTTTTTTCGGTTAATTTCTTTGATTGTCATAATGCATTTTCCTTTCATTTTCTTAAATTTTCAGCTTTTAAGTTGCTGTCTTTCTGTACAAAGAAAAAACGGCCACGCTTTTCCTTACGGAAGAACAGTGACCGTCAACATTGACAGGTTTTCTTAACTTTGAGATTTTTTCCTTTTGTACTTTATTACTTTACTCACTTTCACATTTGACACAAAAAACAGTTTTTTATGCCTGTATGATTCATACGGGCATAATTTATTTTTGACGTAGTTGCGATTACATTTTTTTACTTTTTATAAAAAAGGCAGTTGCCTACCCAAAAGAGTAAGTAACTACCTTTAATTCTTACGCACTCCGTATGGAGTGCAACTACCAACAATGATTGTTAAGCAAAGCAGGCTCATCAAATGACGAGTCTGCTTTGCTTACAAACAAAACTGTAAATTGTACGACCGAAATAGGCATGGAATGTTATCTATCGTATAACACCTATTCTACCCGGTTCGCACAACTTGGCAACTGTTCATTTTGCGTGGTGCAGTGTTTTTTCGCTGCGGCGCACAATTGCTTGATGTCAGCGGCGGAGTATCCAAAGTCGAAATACGCCATCGGCAGCTTCTTGTCATCGTGCTGCCACTCGCTGCGCAGAGCAATCCTGTCTTCATCAGCGTAAACGAACATGTCCGGAAATTTCGTTACAATCTCATGTAGCGCATCATCGCCGGTGTCGCTGAAGATATACCTGTCTGTGGCGTTTGCCATCAGTCTTACAATTTGCTGCAAATCATCCGGTGAAAACGAATAAGTCTTGCAAGTGTTTAGACAGTTCGCCAGCAGCGTTTCAGTATCAATTTTCAGACAACACATATGGATTCTCCTTTCGGTGCTTGGCTTCTACATTTCTGCTCCCCATTATCTTGGCGGCAGCATTTTTGTTTTCTGTTCTAAAAAAAAGAAAACGAGAACTGCGCCCAGAGATTTTAGTACCGATAGAATCGCGGAACGATTTTATCCCCGTCCCTATCAATAATCTTCTTTATTTCAGTGTCGTGTTTTTATTGAAAATCGGCACATCGATTTTTTCTTCAACCTCATAACTCATGCCATTCTCGTCAATTAAGGTTTTACGAATGACGGCTTTTCCCATTTCGATATCGGGTAGTTTCATCGTTTTCTTGTCATCGCTCATAATCTAATGCTTCTTTTCATTCCACGACTAAAGTCGTGGGTTATTGACTTTTATCTCAATACCGGTAAAAGCGTGGAATAATTACATCGTTTTGTTTATCTATAATCATAGCAGCAAAAACATCCATTTGTGATGGTGTAAATTCTGCTGTGTAGTTCAGAGTTCCATCCGATTCATTTGCAATGTCATTCATTGTTTCAATGAATTTCACGAAATCATTGATTTGAGAAGGTTTTAATGTGACGCTAGTGCAAATTGACAGATAGTCAGTATCCACATCAGCAACATCTCCATCTTCTCTGCCGAAGACATTTCTTACTGAAGCAATTGCTTGCTGCATTTTGTCTACCTGCTTAACTGTGAATGTATCTCCTGCTTCCAGTTCCATTTCAAATGTGTAACAGAACCATTCATTGATGTCTTTTACTTTATCTTCATCACCATAGTCCGGATTGTCGCATAATGTTTCTCCGTCAAAGTAAAGCATCGAAACATTGCTGTCTACATCATAGTATTCCAGTCCTTGATATCGGACCGCTTTGCATCCACTTTCCAGTAAAGCATCGGACCAGTATGCTGTGCCATAGAAGTTCTCTGTGCTGAAAAAGTGAATCATATCATAGGACAAGAACACTTCGACATCCGCGTCCAGAATGATTTGCTCGATGGCTTTATGAATAGTTTCTGTGTGCTGCCAATCCTTATCCAGACCGGAAAAACCCACGCCGCCAGTCTTGTCGGAGACATCCAGAACAGATTCTCCGTCAATCTTGATGGTCAGTTCGTGCAGTGTCATGGACTCAATGCTTGCAGAGTCCAGAAACTGCTGCAGATAGTGGGCAAGGCAACTGCGAAGCGCGTCCGCATCGCCATTGTCTTTCTTGATGTTAATGCGTTCGATTGCTACCAATTCCGTACTCATGTTTTATTCTCCTTTATTTTTGGTGGGATATATCTATTTCCGTTGCCTCGGAGAGAATTTTGTTTCCTTCTTTTGTAAAGAGTGGAAGTAACTGCCGTTCTCCTGTATTTTTTGAAAATGCGATTGGCTGTCCGCCTATACATGGCTTTCCGCTTCCGTCATCTCCGTAAAAAATCCAGTAGTCTGGATGATTCCATGCTTTAACAAGAACTTCTCCAAATGTTGCATAGTATTCTTTGACGGCAATAAGTAACGTATCAAAATCAACATTTTTATTTTCAATAATGAGTTGCTTTATTTTGTCTTGTGCATTTGCTTTTTTCGAAACCTGTTTATGCTTTCGTAGTTCTCTCGCTTTTTCGCATTCTATTCTATATCGTTCGTTTTGTAGTGCAGCAATTCGTTTGTCTTCTGCATCCGCTTCTTTTTTGTCAGTTGTATGATAATATTTAAAACGATTGTAAACTCTACATGCCATTGCAGCAGCTATTGCAAAAATTTCAGCAAGAACCAAGAGTATAAAGAGGA
>ERZ1034925.956-NODE-956-length-10961-cov-18.663121_pt1 | contig 10961 bp, 22 predicted proteins | sample MGYA00520687_ERZ1034925 | MGnify/ENA primary metagenome ERZ1034925 (study PRJEB33766, sample SAMN09781758) | gut metagenome | biome: gut microbiome | host: Homo sapiens | place: Madagascar | study: EMG produced TPA metagenomics assembly of the PRJNA485056 data... | reverse complement strand
GGGCGCAGCCTCCGCCACAGGCGAGCAGGGCGCAGCCTCTGCCACAGGCAACCGGGGCGCAGCCTCCGCCACAGGCAAGGCAGGTGTGGCTCTCGCTGCGGGAAACGCGTGTAAGGCAATGGGAGCGCTCGGCTGTGCGATCTGCTGTGTGGAGCGCGGCGAGTGGAATGGAGAAACGTATCCGATCGTCGCCGTGAAAGCAGCTATTGTAGACGGAGAAACAATCATGCCCGGCGTTTGGTATGCACTGGAAAATGGAGTGTTTGTCGAGGTAAAAGAATGAAGAATAATGAAGAGTTGCGGATGTTTGGGGAGATTTCCCTAGTAATCGTGCTCGTGTTAGCAGTGCTTGATCTGTTGGTGATCGGGGTGGCGCGTGCGGTAAGTGCAAGCACCGAGACCACCGAGGCGTCAGCCCAGAACGTACAATCTGCCCCACTATCAGTAGATTGCAGCTATTTCCAAAACGATATAGAGGCAAAGCGGATGCCAATGACGCGGGAGCTGGAATGTGAGATCGTGCCGCTGGAAACGGAACACCCGGAGATGGGGCAGAACGATCTGGACGAGCTGCGCGGGTTCGATGGCGTGCTCCGGGAGTGCACGGTTACATACTACTGCTGCGAAAAGCGTCCGCACATCTGCGGCGGCGGGACGGGAAAGACCGCGACGGGCACAGACGTGACGGCGGGGCGGTCGGCGGCGGTCGATCCCAACGTGATCCCGCTGGGGGCGGAGATATTGGTGGACTACGGTGACGGCGTGCTGCACAGCTACATCGCGGAGGACACGGGCAGCGCCGTGCTGGGCGGGCACATCGACCTTGCAGTGCAGACGCACGAGGAGGCGCTGGCGCTGGGAACAGCAGTCGCCACAGTCTGGTGGATAGAATGATTTATTATCCGTGCGATAATTGCCATCGCAACGATTTGTGCCGCGGCGCAGGCTGCGACAAATGGAAATATTGGTTTGCGGCGGCTTGGCACAAGTTGCAGAGCAAGCGAAAGTGCGTCATCGTAGTGCCGACGGAAGAAGAAAAACGAACGCTGACCCACCGTGAATACGTTTTTTCGCACATATTCACGTCACTATGGAGGTAAATAAATGCGTGATATTGACCTTGAGGATACCAGACTAGAACCGCCGGAGGAATCGCCTGTGGCGTGGTGCGCTGCCTGCGGCGGCGAAATCTACGCGGGTGAAATGATCCGCAAAGGTGAGGAAGGACGATTTCACAAAGAATGCCTATCTTGCTTCCTGCGCGACAAAATCGACGAGGACGAGCTCTTCGCACAACGGATCGCTGACGAACTCGGATACGAGCTGGTAGAAGCATGACAACTGGAAAACTTTACATCCCGACTGCTGCTCGCGTAACACTCAGCTTTGAAAAAGATCATATATGTTGTGCTTTTTGCCCCTGTTTTGAGACTTACAGCCGCGCGCAGTGCCGATTGACCGGTGAATACATCGTAGATAAATTTGGACGCGGATATTGGTGTCCACTAGAACTGGAAGGAGAATCAAATGAATATCCGAGAAAAGCTGACTTTGATTCAGCAGGAGCTAAAAGCTCCGAAGAGCCGGAAAAATAGCTTTGGAAATTACAATTACCGAAGCTGCGAGGACATCCTCGAAGCAGTGAAGCCGTTTTTGGCGCAGAGGCTTTGCTGTTTGACGCTCGATGATGAGGTCATCCTTGTGGGAAGCCGCACATACGTCAAGGCAACCGCTACGCTTGCCGATCATGAATCCAATGATGCAATCACGACGCACGCTTTTGCCCGCGAACAGGAGAGTAAAAAGGGCATGGATGAAGCGCAGATCACGGGCACGGCAAGTAGCTATGCAAGAAAATATGCGCTGAATGGTTTATTCGCCATCGACGACACCAAAGACGCAGATACCGACGAATACGCAGCGCAAGGGAAAACCCCACAGAAAGAATCCGCTCCGAAAGAATCCGCGCAAAAAAAGCCAAGAGAGGACCTGCCATTTAAGTGCTCGGAGTGTGGAAGCGAGATCACCTCTGCAACATACGGCGGCAAGGCATACACGCCACGCGCAATTGCAGAGCAGACGACCAAAAAATGTGGGCGCGCTTTGTGCTGGAACTGCTATATGAAACGGCAGTTTGCCGATACGGCAAAAACGGCAAATGTTTGATGTTACATTTACCGCTGCCGACTGGTCTATGGACGCATCCGGCACATGGCTGCGGCTGAAAATTGAATCTGTTAGCGCCGCAAAAAAGCTGCTTGACGAGCTAAAGCCCGGCAAAAAGTACGTTGCTGCGATCAAAGAGTGGCGGCAGAAGCGTAGTCTTGATGCGAATGCCTATTGTTGGGTGCTCCTTAATAAACTGGCAGACAAACTGAATATGCCGGTCACAGACCTATATCGGCACTACATCCCGGATGTGCCCGAAAATAGCCAAATCGTCTGCGTCCCTACAGAGGCGGTCGAACGGCTTCAAAAGGGCTGGGAGCACAACGGCATCGGCTGGTGCACGGGCACATTAAAAAGCAAGCTACCCGGCTGCACGAATGTTGTGCTCTATTACGGCAGCTCGACATTTGACAGCAAGCAGATGTCTCGCCTGATAGAAATGATCGTTACGGACTGCAAATCTCTCGGCATCGAGACGCTGACGCCGGAAGAGCTTACACGGCTCGGGGAGGAATGGGGTGCATAAGGAGACAAAAGCAACGGGCATCCCGCAGAGCGTCAAAAGATTGGTATTTAATCGTGACTGCGGGCGGTGTGTCCTGTGCGGCGCACAGGGCGCACCTAACGCCCATTACATCCCACGCAGTCATGGCGGACGTGGTATCGAGCAAAACATCGTGACGCTCTGTTGCAACTGCCACAGGCGTTATGATCAGACGGCAGATAGATCGTGGATCAGAAATTATCTGCGTGGCTATCTGCGATCGCACTATGAAAACTGGAACGAGCAGGAACTTATATACAAGAAAGGAACATGAAAATGCTGAATCACATTGATTTGATGGGGCGGCTGACTAGAGACCCCGAATTAAGACATACGCAGGCTGGAAAGGCGGTCGCGTCGATTACACTCGCGGTTGAACGCGACTATACGGCACCCGGCGCAGAAAAAGAGACCGACTTCATTGATGTTGTCTTATGGGGACATGAGGCGGATTTTACAAGCAAATATTTCAGCAAGGGACGTATGGCAGCGGTTGCCGGCAGACTGCAAATCCGCAACTGGCAGGATAAGGACGGCAACAAGCGCCGCAGTGCAGAGGTTGTCGCGGACAGAATTTATTTTGCTGACAGCAAAAAAGAGACGGCTGAAACACAGGAATTTTCGGAAGTCACGGACGACGATCCCGATCTTCCGTTCTGAGGGCGGAAAAATGCCGAACAGAATTATCCGAGAAAGCATCTGCACAAGCGATAGCGTAGACAAACTTTCGTGGTTTGAAGAAGTTCTGTTTTACCGGCTCATTGTAAACTGTGATGATTTCGGACGCTTTGATGGGAGGGCGGCGGTGGTCAAAAACCGCCTGTTTCCTCTAAAAGAAAACCTCACGCTCAAAACTGTAGAAAACGCTCTTCATGGATTGGCGAGTGCTGGATTGATTGCTCTGTATGTGTTTGAGGGCAAGCGCTTCCTTTACCTACCAACATGGGGCAAGTATCAGACGCAGCGCGCAAAGGTTAGCAAATTTCCGTCGCCTGATGATGGAAAGCAAGCGGATGAAATCATTTGCAAGCAAATGCATGCAGATGTTCCCGTATTCGAGAATCGAGAATCGAGAATCGAATTCGCTATTCGAGATGCGGAAGATAGCGCGGAGCCGCAAGCGGCATCCACGCCGCCAGCGATCATTTTACCGCTGAACGATGGGACGGAATATCCTATCCCCGTGGAGCAATGCCAAGAATGGGCGGGCTTGTACCCTGCTGTAGACGTGATACAGCAGTTGCGGAACATGAAGGGCTGGCTTGACGCGAATCCGGCGAAGCGGAAGACGAAACGCGGAATCAACGCTTTCATTGTCCGTTGGCTTGCAAAAGAGCAGGACAAAGGAGGAACAGCGAGCGCGCCCGCTGGACGAGTTTCAAAGCTGGGATATGGCGTGCAAGCGCATCAGGGAGAACTTGGAGCACTGGAACGTGCCGCCGTGGACCGAATGCTAAAAGGAGGAACGCCATGAAATGCCCATGCAAGAAGAGCTGCGAGAGGCGCAGCGCGACGTGCCGGCTTGACTGCGCGGCGTATCTGGAATACGCGGAGCACAAGATGGCGGAATATGCGCGCAATGCGGTGCACAGCAACAACACCGGCACGACGCCCGCGCAGGAGCGGCGGGTGCGCGAGTTGGGGAAGCGGAAAAAGGAGGGACGGATACGGTGAATCATTACGGCGATATTTGCAGGATGGTCGGCGCGGAGATTGAGCCGGTAGACTGCATCATCGGCGGTTCACCGTGCCAGGACTTGTCGATCGCCGGGAAACGAGCCGGGCTTGCGGGAGCGCGTTCCGGGCTTTACATGGAACAAATCAGAATAATCAGGGAGATGCGGGAGAATGACAGAAAGAATGGACGGACAGGTGAGTTTATTCGCCCAAGATACATGGTATGGGAAAACGTGCCGGGAGCATTCAGCTCCAACAAAGGACGCGACTTTGCGGCAGTCCTTGAAGAAGCGATCCGCATCGCAGAGCCGGAAGCCCCCGATATTCCAGTGCCTGCAAAGGGCTGGTCAACATGGGGCGGATACCGCGACGTGGACGGACGATGGAGCGTGGCTTGGCGCGTGCTCGACGCGCAATGGTGGGGAGTACCCCAACGCCGCCGTAGGATCGCGCTTGTCGCAGATTTTGGAGGTACATCCGCACACGAAATACTATTTAACCGCAAAGGCGTGTATGGGAATCCTGAGAAGAGCGGAGCGGCGGGGAAAGGATCTGCCGGAGAAGCTGAAAGCGGCACTGCGTGCGCAGTCAGGATTAGGGGGGGGTGTGACGGAGGCGGAAAGGGCGCTTTAGTCCAGACGGAAAAGAGCGGTACGCTTGGCACGGGAAATGACCAGACCGTGTTTTGCCTGCAAGGTAACGGCATAGACCGCGCGGACACAGCCGGATGCAACGGGAAAGGCTGGCGCGAGGATGTGAGCTATACACTCAACACCATCGACAGACCGGCGGTGTGCGCAGGATTTAAGCTGGGAAACAGCGAGCAGGCGCGGAGCATCGGATTCCAAGAGGAACAGTCGCCGACGCACAACGCAGAGCGCGGTGGAAATAAGCCGGCAGTCGTGTACAGCTTCGATTCTCTTGCGTCCAACAGCATGAAATCTCCGAACCCAAAGAGCGGGTGCAGAGAGGTAGACACGGCGAGGACGCTGGATACCACGTCACCCGATCCATCCAAAAATCAGGGCGGTATCGCAATTCTGGACATGAGCCATGCAAACGATGTGATCCGAGAGTGTGGAGATGTTGTTCCGACGCTGCAAAGCAGGATGGGAACGGGCGGAAATCAAGTGCCGCTGACATATCAGAAAGTCACAGGGACACTTTCACCCGGCGCTCATGCAGGAGGTTACAACGGGCAGGATGCCTACAACGATATGCTGGTGTGCAGTGCCGTGGACTGCCGGAACTTCCGGGAAGGCGGCGAGGTAAACGGCACGCTGCAAGCAAAAGAAAGCGGCGGGCAAAGCCTGAATCTGAACAATACAGTTCGACAGAACAGGGTCGTGCGCCGTCTCACACCGATGGAATGTGAACGACTGCAAGGTTTCCCTGATCACTGGACGGAGATCGGAGCATGGACGGACGAAAATGGAAAACTCCACCGGGAATCCTCGGACAGTGCGCGGTATAAGGCGCTGGGAAATTCCATCGCCCTCCCGCCGTGGAAGTGGGTGCTCAAGCGGATTTGCGCGCAGTATGAGCGCGACGCGACCTTGGGTAGTTTGTTTGACGGAATTGGCGGCTTTCCACTGCTTTGGACACAGCTAAACGGCTGGGGCAGCGTAAAGTGGGCAAGCGAGATCGAGCCGTTTTGCATCGCGGTCACGAAACGGCATTTTGGGGATGAAAACAGCCCCGGAGATGTGTGGAAGTATTTAATGGAGGAGAAAGTCCTATGACTGAAAAAGAGATCGTGCAGGCGCTGCGGTGCATGGCGACAAGAGACGAACGCCGAGATTGCGAGATTGCAAAGAGAAGTCAGCTGGGATGCGCTGAATGCATTAGCAGCTATATACGAGATGCCGCAGCTGCCATTGAGCGCTTGACCGCCGAGAACGCAGACCTGCGCAAGGAGATTGAGTGGAAGGACATGGTTATTACGCTGGCACAGAGGGATTACGCAAAGGCTGAATCAGAATGCAAGGCGCTTATCAACGAACTCTGCCAATACTGCGGGAAGTACAAATACGCACATGATGGCGCTTGTGATGGATGCCGATGGAAGGGAGAAACGTGATGGAACGACTGACAAGACCTGATGTTGACGTAACCGAGTACGCCGACAAATTTTTGAATACCCGGCTAAAAGGAAAAGAAATCGACTGGAAACGGACAAACGACGCCGGTATAGACCTGCTTATTAACGCAATAACGTGTGACGAGTTCAGCAAGGACGTTTTCCGGCAGATGGCACGAGATTTGTACGGACGGCTAAAGCAGTTTGAGGACACGGGGCTGACGCCAAAAGAGGTAACTGCGCTAAGAGAGTTGTTCGATTACGCGCTGAAAGAATCAAAAACGCTGTCTGAGCAGCTTACATTGCTCAAGCACATCCGCGAGCTGGCTGCGGCGGACAAGGACGGGCGCGTGGTCGTGCTGCCGTGCAAAACTGTGTTTGAATTGACATGGGACGCTGGGCCTGACTGCGATCTGGTTTGCCCGGTGTCCATTGACGGTAACGGCTGCTGCGATTTCTGCGATAAGGGCAAACTGTTTGCCTATGAGAGGCCGTGCTGTCAGGAACATATTGAGCGACTTGGCAAAACCGTATTCCTGACCCGCGAGGAAGCCGAGAAGGTAATGAAAGGAGAAACTGAAAAATGAAAAAACGAATGGCTTTGCTTCTGGCGGCTATCATGCTTATTGCAAGTCTCGCAGGGTGCATGACGAGGGAAGCAGACAAGGTAAACCACAACATGAACGTTGCCGCTGACAATTTCAGCTGTGAGCGCCGGATCACGGTCTACAACGCTAGAACTGACAAAATCATCCTCTACGCCGAGGGCTATATGTCCATCAGCAACAACTCCTCTTCGGAGCTGGTCGTAACGTGCAAGGTCGGTGCAAACGAGTATAAGAAGAATTACATTTACCTAAACGACTACACGCTCTATGTGGTCGAGGACATCACCGGCACGCACGCCGACCCGTACCATTATTTGATTGAGTTCCACACCGAGTTCCCGGTGAACGTAGATGTCAAGCCGTAGGAGGACAAGAAGGATGGCTGAACTGAAACCGTGCCCGTTTTGCGGCGGGGAGGCGGTAATTAAAGCAATTTATAAAAGCTGTGGCTTTACTATCTGGTGTCAGTGCAAAGACAGCAGTTGTGATGCAAGGACTGTTGGATATTGTCCAAAAATTAGCGAAGAAAATCACACATTGGAAAACATTGAAAGTTGTAAAAATAAAGCCGCCGAGGCATGGAACAGGAGGGTAACCGATGGGGCAACATAAGCACAACCCGACCGCTATTGCGGCGGCAAAAGGCGAGCTGCCGCCGAAGAAGCGGGAGCGGCGGCTGACCAAGCGGCAGGCGGAAAGGCTCTTGCGGCTGAAAATTATACGAACAATCGACCCATTCCACGCCTTGCCGGATGGGATGGACGGAGTTATTGCAGGAGGTATGCTTTATGGCTGATTATATCAGCCGCGATGCGGCGCTGGAAGACTTTGAATCCTGCAACGCGGAAAATCCAAACTGGACACCTCAGCGGGTGAAAACGCTCCTGCTTCGTCAGCCCACCGCTGACGTTGCGGAAGTGGTGCGCTGCAAGGGCTGCTATCAATCAGTGGCGATCGGAGATGTCCTGCACTGCACCTATTGGAGCAAGAACACGGACGAAAACGGATATTGCCACGAGGGGGGATAAGCCAATGGCTGAATACATTGAGCGGGAGACGCTCATTGCCAAATTCAAGCAAATGGAGTTTGGCGAACATGGTTTGGTAGAAAGACTATTTGCGGATGGAGTATATGCTGTCATCGCAGCGTTCCCCGCCGCCGACGTGGTGCCGGTGACGCGGTGCAAGGACTGCGAATACGGTGACTACGACAGCAAGCCGGATGGCGCTATGGTGTGCCTGAGAACAAAAGACGGCTTCTGGCGTAAGGAAACTGATTTCTGCAGTTACGGAACGCCAAAAAATGATGGAGGGGAAACATGAGCAAAGCGGTACTTATCAGCATACGCCCGAAGTGGTGTGAGAAGATCGTAAGCGGAGAAAAAAGCATTGAGGTCAGAAAGACCAAACCGAAACTGGAAATACCGTTTAAGTGCTACATCTACCAGACGGGGCAAGGCGGTGTTATCGGCGAGTTTGTATGCGACGATATTTTTGAAAGAATCGTGCGGGTCGGAACGAGCCGCCAAACGACAAAGTATTGCCTTTGTGACTGGAACATGGATTGCACACCGCTTGACGGGGTTCTTTCTGACGCTTGCTTGACGCTGGACGAGCTGGAAAAGTATCTGGACGGTGGTGTCGGCTACGGCTGGCATATCTCCAACCTGAAAATCTACGATACGCCGAAGGAGTTGAGCAAGTTTTCGCGCCCGTTTGAAAACTGCATAGACAAAGTGTGTGATGAATTTGGGTGTGCATCATGCGAAAATGGCGGTCATATTAAGCGCCCACCGCAGAGCTGGGGATATGTGGAGGAATTTCTGTGAAAATATACATTGCCGTGAAGATCACGGGCGACCCGGAGTATCGAAAAAAGTTTTCCTGCGCAGCGCGGCAGGTCGAGGAATTTGGACATATCGCCCTGAACCCGGCGGAGCTGCCGGAGGGGATGACGCCGGAAGAGTATATGCGCATCTGCTTCGCTATGCTCGATGTCGCAGATGAGATGTGGTATCTTGCGGATGCCGCGGACAGCCCCGGCGCATTTCTGGAGGTCCAGTATTGCCGATACACTAAGAAACGCGTTCGGAGGTTTTCGGAAGCAGTGAAGGAGGGAAAATGTGAGCCACATCCTTGCAATTGACCCAGGCAATGTACAGAGCGGATATGTTCTGGTCGAGCACGACGGCGAAGAGATTCGCCGCGTTCTGGAAGTTGGTAAAATCGACAACATAGATGTTTTTCGCGTGCTGCGGACAAGTATTTCCCCTAACGGCGTAGATGTAGCAATCGAAATGATTGCGGGCATGGGAATGCCGGTCGGACAGGAAGTCTTCGACACGTGCTTCTGGATTGGGCGCTTTTGGGAGGTAGCGACGCTGGCAAGAGGCGTTTGCAATCTGAAAAAGATATTTCGGCGCGAAGAGAAACTAAATCTGTGTGGAAGTATGAATGCAAAAGACGCAAATATCCGGCAGGCGCTTGTAGACCGCTACGCGCCCGGACAGCCGAACTATGGCAAGGGAACAAAGAAGAACCCCGGTTTCTTTTACGGGTTCTCAGCGGATATGTGGGCGGCAATGGCGGTTGCCGCGACGTATTTCGACAAGTACATAAAGGGGGTAAAACTGTGAAAGGGCTTACAAAGCGTATCCGAAACAGCAATCAGAAGTATTTTGACGCTGGTGTCGCTGCTGGCGCGCAGAAGATGTGTGATCTGTTTCTGGTGGCGCTGCACGAATCCGGCTTCATCAGAACGCCCGCAAAAGCGAAAGAGCTTATGGCACTTGTAAGCGATCTTGACGCAGAATACGGAGTGGCATGGCAAGGCGAATCAGAATCCGACGAGGCGATCGCAAAAATCGACTATGTACTGAAAAAACTGTGCGGCGATGCGTTTCAGCCGTTTTTCAAGCGGAACGATCTGATTTTAGATTGGTGGGAAAGGAGCGTTAAAAGTGGAACAAATTAAAGGCGCAAAGTATGACAACGGGAAACCCAGAATCTCTCTTGTGCCGCCAGAGATCGTAACGGCGATTGCCGAAGTTCGTGAGTACGGGAGAAGAAAGTATGCAGATGCCGAGGACTGGCGCAGCGTACCACGCGAGAAGTGGCAGGAGGCGCTTCTGCGCCACGTTTTGGCAATATGGGATAATCCGCTGGCGATTGACGAAGAAAGCGGTCTTCCGGCTCTCTGGCACGTTGCAACTAACGTTGCGTTCCTGTGCTCCGCGTATAAGCGCGAGCTGGAAGAAGAACGGGAAGAAGCACGCATTGTGTGCAACCTACAGAGTTGTGATGAATAGGCAAACGCCCGACTGCACCGACGTGTTTCGCTTTCGCCTCCGGCAACAGAGAGAAAAAAAGGGCATGAAGCGGTACGTTTTAAGCGAGCTGTGTGGGCTTTCTCGCCCAACAGTCGGGATGTACGAACGAGGCGAGATAGAGCCTACACTAACAGCTCTGGTGCAGCTATCCGAGAAGTTAGGCGTTTCAATTGATTATCTCGCGGGAAAATAAATCGAAAGTTTTTTCGATTTTGAAAGTATACTTTCAAAAAACTGTGAAAACTGTGATAGCATGGGAGCGACAAGAGGAAGGATAAACTATGAAAATCACAAGCAAACGGCTTGGTGACATCACGCCGTATCAGAAAAATGCCAAGAAGCATGATAAGCGGCAAATTAACAATGTGGCTGAAAGCATCAAACAGTACGGATTTGTGCAACCAATCGTGATTGATCGCGATGGAGTGATCGTAATCGGACACTGCCGCGCTCTAGCGGCAAAGAAACTGGGCATGGAAGAAGTGCCTTGCGTTTGCGTGGACGATCTGACGCCGGAGCAGGTGAACGCCCTGCGGCTGGTGGATAACAAGAGC